>Ga0163163_10002495_pt1 | contig 15562 bp, 17 predicted proteins | sample S65metaG_FD_119766 | JGI IMG/M metagenome (GOLD analysis project Ga0163163, IMG submission 119766) | Switchgrass rhizosphere microbial communities from Kellogg Biological Station, Michigan, USA - S6-5 metaG | ecosystem: Host-associated > Plants > Roots > Rhizosphere > Soil | place: USA... | reverse complement strand
GCTTTCCCACCATCATGGTGTCGGAAAGCTAAGGCGGGAGTTTCTGCCGCGCATCATGTCGCCGGCGGCGCTGGAGTGGAAAAAGGAACTGAAGAAAAGCCTCGATCCACGGGACATCTTCGGGGCAGGGAATCAGGATCTGGGTTGTCGATGAGTGCCCCCGGCTGGGCCATCGTCACCGGCGCGTCTTCCGGAATTGGCAAAGCCCTGGCCTTCGAATTCGCAAAAGGCGGATTCGACTTGTTTCTTACCGGTCGAAACGAAACGGCTCTCGCGGAAGTCGCCGCCGAGTGTTCAAGAAAGTTTCACATCCGCACAGAAGTACTTTCAGCCGATCTTTCCCGGCTCGATTCCATCGACAAGCTGATTGCAGCTCTCGCATCGCAACCTCGAAGCTACGCAGTTCTGGTCAACAATGCCGGCTTCGGTATTCATGGAGATTTTGCCTCCAGCGACATCGATCAGGAATTGCAATTGCTGAATTTGCAGCTCGCAGCGGCATTGAAGCTCACGAAGGCTGTACTTCCGTCCATGATTGCGAACCGGAGCGGCAAAATACTGAACGTGTCGTCGGTCTATGGATTTGCGCCGGTCCCGCACCAGTCTGTCTACAGCGCCTGCAAATCCTTCCTTCTTTCGTTCTCAACTTCACTTCGAAATGAACTGGACGGAACGGGTGTTACGGTGACCGTGTTCTGCCCGGGGATCACCCAGTCCGCGTTTCGGGCCCGCGCCGGAATTGCAGTCAAGAATGAGAATTCCGGGATGACCGCAGCGGATGCGGCGCACATTGCATACGCCGAGACGATGCGAGGAACGGACATTGTCGTTCCCGGTTTTCCAAACCGATTGTTTGTATTCGCCTCACGGGTTCTTCCACGTGGTTTATTTGCGAGAGTCGTCAAGCGCATCAACCACCAGCGCGGTCTATCAAACCAGTAGCGTCATCCCTCGCCCAAAGGGAGAGGGTGGCCCGAAGGGCCGGATGAGGGGTGAAAGTTATTTCCTGTTCTGCCGTAGAATATTGTTTAGCGCAGAATCCACATCCCTGAACTGAAACCTGAATCCGGTTTCCGTCGCATGCCGAGATTCCACATACTGCCCGGTAAGCAGGATGTCGGCGACTTCGCCCAATGCCAGCCGCAGTATCGGCGCTGGCACAGGAAAGACAGCGGGGCGATGCAGTGCTCTCCCCAGCGAATGTGCGAATTCCTTCATGGTAACCGGTTGAGGCGCGGTTCCATTGAAGACACCACCGGCGTTCGGATTCTCCAGGATAAAAACGAACAGGGAAATCAGGTCGTCGATATGAATCCACGACACCCACTGTTTGCCGCTGCCCAGTGGACCTCCAAGCCCCAGCTTGAACGGCGGCAGCATTTTCGATAGCGCTCCACCGCCCAGGCCCAGCACGACGCCGGTTCGGATCACCGCTGTGCGAACACCGGCATTGCTGGCGGCAAGGGTTGCATCTTCCCAATCGACGCACAGACCCGCAAGGAAGTCGTTGCCGTGTCGTGATCCTTCATGGAGATGTGCGTCGGAATTGGGGCCGTAATAACCCACGGCAGATGAACTGATAAAGCATGCTGGTTTTCTTTCGGCGACCAGAGCGGCAAGTTTCCTGGTCGGTAGCGTGCGGCTGGATCCCAGAATCTGTTTCTGAGCCACAGACCATCGCTTCGCAAAAAGATTTTCGCCAGCCAGGTGAATCACCGCGTCCGACTCACGAACGCCCCGTGCGAGACTTTCATCCGACCAGTCATAACCCGATCCGGCACGCCGGCTGACGGGCAGAACGCGGTGACCCGCGGCCTCAAGACGCTTTGAAAGACGTGAACCGATAAACCCGGAGGCTCCGGTAAGAAGGACTTTCATGGTTTGCTCCTTTTGGCACTTTTTTTCCTTGCAGAGGCAACGAGGTACTTGAGGCCGAGGCTGGGGAGCATGCCGCCCTTCAGAAAAGAATCCGCCATGGAATCCACCATGCCGACGAGGGATTCGATGGCATTCAATCGATCGCGGAATATCTGCGCTTCGGTCGATCGGTCGGCCTCGAGTTTTGGAATCCACTCCCGCAGTCTTTCAAGGATGGGATCCCATTCGCGGCGCTTTCGAGCCTGAACGATGTTCCGCATCGCTCTTTCAAGATCCGTTTCGGGGCGGTAGCTCAGCTGGCGCGATCCGGATTCCTTCTCGAGAGTCACCAGACCCCAGTCGCGCAGCTCCCGGCATGCCATGCTGACCGCACCCCGGCTCATCTCGAGACCTTCCATCAGCTCATCGGCTGTTGCGGAGTCTCTTCTGGAAAGCAACCAGCCGTACGCGCGCGCTGCCGCCGGCGAAACTCCCCAGAACGGCCCCATGCTTCCCCAAAGCTGAACAAACTCCCTGCGAACCGAATCGATGCTGTTCATGTGGAACGGATACTATGATATTTATATTGAAGTTTCAATAACTATTGAAAGTACGCGCCTGCGATCACGCCGAGAAACCGTCTGAGAGAACTGATCCGGTCCGGTACGCAGTTTCTATCCTGGTGATGCTTCGCACGCGTGCGAGAGGCTGAAAGTCATCCTGATCGGAAGTGAGCTGAATATTTCCGCCGATTACAAACCGAGGAATTCGTCAATGGCTATGGTCATATCGGGGAATGCCAGTGGTGAAATGGACTCTCCGGCTCCGAAGACGAGTGATGTCGAGTAAGTCTTACCTGCAGGGTCCCGGAAGGCGGCCACTCGGTTATTCGTGAGATCCTCGATCCAGACTTCCCGAATGCCAACCGAGGCATACAGCGGGAGTTTGACGTACCGGTCGTAGCGAAACGTGGAATCCGACACTTCGATCAACAGCAGCACGTCGCTCGACTCATGCCTGCCCTTATAGAAATCCTTCCGAAACTTGTAGAGGACCAGGTCCGGCTGAGGCATCGTGAGGTTGTTAATTCGGACGGCATTCTGGACGCTGACGATGGCCCGGTTCATCAAGGCAGGTACGAGAACCGTGTTTGCGCGGTTCACGCATTCCATGTGGCGGTCGCCGAGCGGCCTCATCTCGATGATCTCGCCGTTGATGAGTTCGGTACGGAGCGTATGGTCCAGAATTCCGGCTTCCCCCATCCGGTAGTATTCGTCCACTGTGAAGAGCTTCTTTGCGATATCAGCGTGCATGGCAGTTCTCGATTGCGATCATAACCCAGCCTCCGGCTCGTTGCACAACTTGCTGTCACATTCGACAGTATGCAAATCCAAAGCCAACCGGATTCAGGAGACTTCCGACGATGGACCCGTCAAAAGTCGCGCGACTTTCGGAATGTGATGACCGGTTTCTTTCCGCCAATCTCTACATCAGTGCGCAGACTGCCAGTAACTCCCGCGCTACTGACTGGCGCGGGGATCACGGGCGTCAACGGCGTGCCACTGCCCAGGGTCAACTGTGTCGACAGCACCCGTTCGCTGAGAAGATTCAGCCAGCTTCTCATTGGAAAATTGGGGATTGAGGGAACAGTCCCCTGGATCTCCAATTTCCCAATACTGGTAAGATCTTGGACTGGAAGATTCCTTCATCCCGCTCGATTTGGAAGTCAGTTTCAGGATACATGGCGGATATTTCGAAAAGCTTCAAGCTCGGGTTCGCAGTTCGCGCACTGCGACACCGAAATTACAGATTGTTTTTTGGCGGACAGAGCCTCTCGCTAATCGGCACCTGGATGACTCAGGTTGCATCGAGCTGGCTGGTGTATCGACTGACCAATTCCGCACTTCTTCTTGGCATGGTCAGTTTCTCCGGGCAGATACCCGCCCTGCTGCTGACTCCTTTTGCTGGCGTCTGGGTGGATCGATGGGATCGCCGAACGGTTCTGAAAGTAACGCAGGTTCTGGCTATGCTCCAATCCTTTGCACTGGCCGTGCTGGTGTTCAGTGGGCACGTCAACATCTGGTACATCCTGGGACTGACCATGTTTCAGGGCGTCGTGAATGCGTTCGACATCCCTGCCCGGCAGACTTTCGTCGTTGAGATGATCGAGGATCGCGCCGATCTTCCAAACGCCATCGCATTGAATTCCTCGATGATGAATGGCGCGCGCCTCGTCGGCCCTTCGATAGCTGGCGCGATCATTGCCGTCGCGGGTGAAGGTTATTGTTTCCTGATTGATGGCATCAGCTACATTGCCGTCATCGCGTCGCTGATGCTCATGGTTACAAAGCCTGGTGAGGAAAAGATTCACGAGAATCTTTTCTCCGGTCTGAAGGCGGGATGGCGATATGTAATTGGCTATGATCCGATCCGGTCGATACTCGTATTGATCGCCTTCATCAGTCTTGTCGGTCTCCCGTATACCGTCCTTCTTCCGGTTTTTGCCAGCGAGATTTTGCACGGAGGTCCCAATACCTTCGGACTCCTGACCGGGGCGACTGGCCTGGGCGCGTTCATCAGCGCCATTCTTCTGGCGATGCGCAAATCGATTGTCGGGCTTGGGAAGCGAATGGCGATTACATCGTTGACCTTTGGCGCCGCCCTGATCGCATTTGCGTTTTCGCAGATGTTCTGGCTGTCGTTATTGCTGATGCTCGTCGTCGGTTTCTCAATGATGCAGGTGATCGCTTCCGGGAACACCATCCTCCAAACTATTGTGGATGAGGACAAGCGGGGGAGAGTGATGAGTTTCTACACGTTGGCGTTTGTCGGCGCGGCGCCAATCGGGAGCCTTCTTGCTGGGGCGTTGGCAAATCAAATCGGCGTGGTACCGACCGTCATCGTTTGCGGTCTTCTCTGCATCATCGCCTCGATGTGGTTTTTCGGCCGGCTTGAAAACATCCGAAAAATCGTCCGCCCCCTGTATGTCGAACGAGGCATCCTCCCCTGAGATTTTGGGGACAGCCCCCTCCCATGCTGGGCGTATTCGGGGAAGGAGGGGTCTGACCCCCAATTACCCGGCAGCTTTGCGCTGGGGTGCGAACATGGGTCGAATCCACTTCTCAATTCCTTTGGTGTGGATATTGACCCAGTAGTCCGCCCAATCGATGGTCTCGGGTTCCCAGTTCAGGCGTTTGAGATCCTCGTTCGTGAGCATGCGGGAAGCTTCGCGGATATTGCGCGTTTCAAAGATGTATTTATTGTGGAACATGAACGGCAGGAATTTATCCAGAGTGATTTCCTGCGCGCGAATCTGGCGGCGCGTATCCCGAAGGCTCTTGAGATACGGATCCAGCTTGTTTCCGCCGAGTACGGTTTTCCCCAACGTCAGCGTGGCGTGAATCACATCGAGCCTGCGATGCAGCTTGGCGCGTCGTGATTGCAGGGATTCCACGGTGATCACCTGCGTTTCCACGTAAGTCTTCCACACGTTCGCCAGCCGGTTCCCGCTCTTCATGTGCTTGTGCTTGTAACGGGAGTTCATCCCCAGGAATGCGACAAGACGAGGGAGCATGATGGGATTCTGGTCCGCCGACGCGAGGTGATACACGGGCTTGTGCTTCCCGCAAAGAACCGCTGCGGTGACAATCAGAATGCCTGCTGCAACCAGATCCACGGGAATGATTTCCAGAGGTCCGTCTCTTCGCACGGGCCAGCCTTTGACTCCCGATCCGCCCATCAGTACCAGCGGTGCCGATGTCGTGAATCCTTCGTTCCAGCCGGGAAACGGAAACTGCATGGACGATTCCACGATCGCGGGACGCACAATGGCATAAGTCAGTCCCGGCGTCTGCGCGATTACCTGTTCGCCCATGCTCTTTGTATACGTATAGATGTTGGTCCAGCCCCAGGAATCTGCACGAGCCATTCCGCCTTCGCGCAGCCGTTCGCGGACAGGCCGTGGATTCGATGCGCGGGTTGCGCGCGTTTCTTCAATGAACTGATTGCACCACTTCAATTCTTCGGTAACTGAGAAGTGTTTGTCGGGATTCTCGTCGCGGAGTGGAAAGTATCCCTCGATCGGCGTTTCTTCCGAGATGTGTCCGTCCTTCTTTCCCGCAACGTAACATGTGGAAATGTGCACCAGCTTTGCGTCCAGCGCCTTCACCAGGTCGATGACATGCTGTGTGCCATACACATTGGGTTCGATCGATTCATTCAATGGCGGGTCGAACTCGACCAGTCCCGCAAGATTGACGACGATGTCCACGCTTCCTTTCAGCGCGGTGATCTGGTCTGAGGATATTCCGCAAAGCGGTTCGTCAAGATCCCCTTCGACGACAGATACCTTCTTTCGAACGGCGCTTTCGCCGCCGAGGCGTTCGACAATGGGACGAAGCGGAGGGGACTTCAAGACTTCTGAATAGAAGCGCTGTTCACCGCCGACATTTTTCTTTCGACGAACCTGCACCACCAGATGTTTCATTTCCGGGAAGCGATCCAGAACCATCGCCAGAAGAACCTTTCCCACGAATCCGGTACCGCCCAGAAGCAGCATCGTCCTGTTGCTGAAGGCGTCAATTGCGGAGATTTCTCCGGTGCCCTGCAGCGGAGCCGGCGTGCCGTTTTCGTATTCCCCGACGATGGGGTTCCAGCGCCATGGCGTGAAGTACTTCATCAAAAAGTTGTTGCCGATGTCGTCAGGAATGGTGGCAGAGAGGAAGAATTCTCACCCAGCTCGATAATGGGCCAGTTATTTTGAATCGCCTTTCTCCGCAGCTTCGGCGTGGGGTTGGTTGCGACCGGGTGTCCGACGGCGGTCAGCATGGGCACATCCGCCGCACTGTCGGAAAAGGCGCACGATTGCGACAGGTCGATACCTTCCTTCTCGGCATATTCACGAATGCTGCGCGCCTTTTCATCTTCGGCAAGCAAGGGCGGCAGCGCTATTCCCGTGGCGATATGATTTTTGAACTCCAGGCGGTTGCAGATCACATCATCGATTCCGAAATGGAGCGCAATGGGACGGACGGTAAAGTCGAGTGTTCCCGTGACAAGAACATTGCGGTATCCCAGGTCGCGGGTGCAATCGATCAGGGATTTCGCCTGCAGAAAAATCGATGGTTTCAATGTGACTTCGAACAGGTCGTCCGCCAGTCCCACGAGCCGGTCCCGGTGCATTCCCTTGTACGCACGAAACAGCGAGATGTTGAAGCGGCGCCGGGAATAGGGTGCAAGCGCAGCAAGCCACGGGACTCGAAGCACGGCCAGTGACAGCTGCCAGGCGCTCCGCACCAGCGATCGGTCATTTCGAGCGTAGTACGCGTGCTCTCTCACGAGGTCACAGTGAAGCAGAGTGCCGTCGAGGTCGTAGAAAGCGGCCTTATTCATAAATCGGACCACATTATAGCCTGTCCTTTGAAGCTTTGCCCCGAAACAGAATTAGTTTGCAGTGAGATCTGAGCAATGTTCAATTCTCATCCGATCGGATGACAATTGAACATTGCTCAGATCCCAGGTTTCTTTTGCCGGATCGCCGAGAACCCGACGATCAGCACCGAAATCAGCACGGATGGCAAGTCACCAAGTCGGCTGTAGATCGAATGCGAATCGGTGACGAACATTTGTCCTTCCAGATGACCCATAACGTCGCGCATTACAAATTTTCCATTGATCGTTTGGCCCAGTTCGCTTTGAACTTTCCCCAGCGGATCGATGATTCCGGTAATACCGTTGTTGCCATTGCGGAGCACAGCCACTCTGTTTTCAATGGCGCGATACCGGGCGGCGACGAAATGCTGTCCGAGTTCACTCTCACCGAACCATGCATCGTTGGACATGTTCACGATAAAGTCCGCGCCAGCCAGGCGCAGGCGACGAGCCAGATCGGCATCGGCATCCTCGTAGCAGATCAGGACGCCAAACTGCGCTGTTCCCTGGTCGAAGGGAATCCTGAAAATCGTCCGCCGCGTTCCGGCAATCAGGGATTCGTCAAATGGTACGAACCTGGCGAGAAACGGAATGAGATTCGGCAGCGGAACATATTCGCCGAATGGGACCAGATGAATCTTGTCATAGCGGTCCACATAGTCCCCCTTTGCATTCACCAGCACGGCGCTGTTGTAGCGCTGTTCCCATGCACCAATTGGAATCTGTGCAGCCCGCACAGGATCGGCGACATAGCCCAGTTCCGCCGGCAAGTATGTCGTCGCACCCGTAAGAACATGTGCGCCCCGACTCTGAGCGATATCGCGAAGCGTGTTCTGTGCCGTGCGCGCATCCTTTGCGTTGCCTTCCACCAGAGCATCCGGATTGACATTCAGAGTATAGGGAAACAAAAAAATGGTTTCCGGCCAGACGATCAGGTCCAGCTTACCCGCAGTCAGGCCCTTCGTTTGCGCAACGTAACGTGCCAGCACACCTTCGGGATCGTATTTGCCCTCCAGCGTTTCCTTCATTTCCTGTGGAACCGCCGCCTGGATGGCGGCGACCTGAAGAGATGGTCGAAGTCGAATAGTGCCGGCCCGCGCGAATCCGTAAGTGCAGGCCGCGCACAGGACGATAATCGCGACAAATACAGGCCGCATTTGTTTTCGTTTCCACGATTCATAGATCAGGACGTTGATGGCGACGATGATGCCGCCGAGTCCGAAGGCTCCGATGACGTCGAGCGATTGAATGAATGTATCGAAATGATGCTGACTATGTGAAAGGAGAAGCCACGGAAATCCCGTGAACGCAATCGAGCGGATGTACTCCAGTAAAATCCAGCTCGAGGCCAGAAAGAGTGCGGTCCATATGGCAGAAAAGCGCGATGCCCATCGTATCGCGATCGCAAATAACCCGAAGTACACGGCGCAATACAGCGCCAGCGCCAGCCACCCGATGACGGTTACGGGGATGAGCCAGACCAGAGCCGGGATGAAAAATACAATTCCCGAAATCCATCCGCCGAGAAACGAAGTTCGATAATCGGGGGCCATTCGTACGGCGTGCAACAAGGGAATCAGGCTGAAGAATGCCACGACTCCATAACCGTGCGCCGGTGCTGCGGCCAGGGACAGCAACCCACTCGTTATAAAAAGTAGCCAGGTGATTCCTTTCCCGAAGGGGGGCCGTTGTAGGGGCGGTCTATGACCGCCCACGATGTCTCGTCTTGAAGGTCCTTGGGCGGTCATAGACCGCCCCTGCAGCTTTTAGCGATCTTCCCAAATGCCTCACCGACTATCGCCGGTTCATGAATGAACGTCATTACGAGATGGTCCGGCCGGATGTCATAGAAGTATCCGGGATGGGCCAGGATGTGCGCTTCGCCAAGCAAATTTGCCGCCGATTGTTCCTCGTCGTCTGGAATTGGCAAAGTGACGTAAAAACCTCCGCGAGGTTCGACGAAGGTGCATCCCGTTAGAGCTGCCATGGCAGTGCTGCGGCATGTGCCAATCCACTTCCTGTAGCCCGCGAGAAATTCCCGTCCCTGTTCGAAAATCTGTGGCACTGCAAACTGGGCGATCTCATTCACCGGCAAAAACGTGTCTGAAATCAGTTCCAGCGCGGATAGTGATTTCGCCACGAGCCGCGGATCTCCCGACAAGCCGATCCATCCGATCTTCATGCCCGGCAAGGCAAACATTTTGGAAAATCCGTTCAAGGTGAATACGAGCGGGGCAGTAGTCGATGCCGGCCGCGGCAGCGAATCCATTCCGAACAGGAATTCGCTGAATACTTCATCGGAAATGATGGGCAGGTCGTGGCGCGTTGCGATTTCGGCCAATGCACGCAGGTCGGAGTCTCCGGCCACCATGCCCGTCGGATTGTGCGGCGATATCAGAACAATGGCGCGAGTTCTTGTGGTGATCTGGTCCTCCAGATGATTCAGATCGATGGCCCAGCCGCGATCCTCCCGCAGTCGATAGTGCCTCAACTGGACGCCACACAACTTCGCGATGTAGTCGAACAGGGGATAGGACGGTTGCGGCGTCAGGATTTCATCTCCCGGTTCGGCCAGAAGCTTGAAGCAATACCAGTAGGACACGCTTGTCCCCGGAGTGATGACGATCTGGTTTGAGGGAATGAGCCCGTTGTAATAGCTGGCGACAGCCTCGCGTGCCGACATTTGGCCAAAGGAATCCGGCCGGTAAATGCGGGCGGATTCGGCAGCATCGTCCAGAATTGTATTAAAAAGGTCCGGAGGAAACACGATTCCATGTTCGTTGACGTTGCCTCGAACCAGATCGATTACGGTACTGCCGTCGTGATTCAGATCGTCGCGAAGCAGATACAGCGGATTCTTTGAGGCCGCGAGACTCTCCGCCACCAATGAAAAGTGCATGTTCGCAGTCTAGCGGATGCTAGAATCCCGCGCTATGTTCGAGGTGAAATTGCAGACCTATTGGGGCGATTCCGATGCGGTGGGGATCGTATTTTTTCCGAATTACTTCAAGTTTGTCGCCCAGGCTGAAGAGGAGTTTTACAGGGCCGCCGGAATCATAAAGGATAGCCTGATGGATAAGCATCAGATCTGGCTACCCCGGGTGGAAGTGTTCGCGAAGTTCACATTTCCCATCCGAAACGGTGCGGCCATCCGGGTTCGCTTGAAGCCTTCTTTTCCCGGCGAAAAATCTGTCCGCTTCGATTTCGAGATTCAGGATGAAAAGGGACGAAGTGTGTCGGAAGGGTATGTCACCGCAGTTTGTGTCGATCGCACGACGTTCGAACCGAAAGCCATACCGGAAGTGATCCGCAATGCCATTACCACGATCCAGTAACGACCCGAACGCGCTGACAACCTCGGAAAGGCGGCTTCTCAAAAGCCTCTCGACGCCTTGGAAGATACAGGATTTTCTGGATTCGCTTCCTTACAATACGGAGCCTGACGGGGATACGTGCCGTTCACCCCGCCGCGTGATGCGGGATAAAACCGCGCATTGCTTTGAAGCGGCGCTTTTCGCTGCTGCAGCACTACGGATCAACGGCAGGCCTCCACTGATACTGGACCTGGTGGCTGTGCGGGATAGCGACCATGTCATCGCAGTTTATAAAATGAATGGCTGCTGGGGCGCCATCGCGGAATCCAACTATTCCGGGTTACGATTTCGCGAACCCATTTACCGAACGATTCGCGAGCTTGCAGTCTCGTACTTTGAGGATTATTTCAATCTGAAGGGTGAAAAGACGCTGAGGCAATACTCGCGTCCGGTGAATCTGTCGCGCTTCGATTCGATGGGATGGATGACGGCGGAAGAGGATGTCTGGGCCGTCGCGGAATATCTCGTCGATATTCCGCATACGGCGATGTTTCGTTCGAACCGGCGCATGTTTGTGGATAGACGTCTCTTTGACGCTGGTATGGTGGGGCATCGGCACAAGATTTAAGCCGATTTGCAAAATTAGCCGCGTAGCGCCGGGTGAGGGGTCCTGCCTGAAAATAATTTCGTTCGGTACCTCTCACCTGGTGCCCTGGACATCTTTCCAGTTTGAACAGTGAGTTAGGGCAAGGAGACGAAATGAGGTTGCTTCTCAATTGGATTCTGAGCGCCGTCGCGTTGCTGGTTGTTTCGCATCTCGTCGGCGGTTTCTATGTCGCCAGTATCACAGCGGCGTTGATTGCTGCCCTCGTGATTGGATTTGTCAACGCCACGCTGGGATTGCTCCTGAAGATCATCACATTCCCGCTCACGCTGGTGACTTTTGGAATTTTCTGGTTTGTTATCAATGCCATCATGCTGGAGCTTGCCGCCTCATTTGTGCCCGGCTTCGTCATCACCGGATTTACGCCGGCCTTCGTCGGTGCGGTCGCGCTCAGTCTGGTGAATCTCGTTTTCAGGTTCTTCGCAAAGGCCGTGACCTCGGATCAGTAGATTCCCCCTCGGCAAGGTCAGGGTTTGGGGATGCGAATGGTGGCACTGATCATTCCCAATCCGCTCAACAGGTAGATCAGCGTCAGTGGATGCAGGGTTGCCAGCGAAAGCACACGATAAGCGCCGAACCAGAGATCGTTGTCGATGGCTTGTTTGCTGAAGGCCACACCAAGCAGAAGTACGATCAAAATACTGGTCGGGATCGGCGTGCCTTCGAAGTATTTCACCTTGCCTGTACCCGCGGAAAGCGCCTCTGCCGTGACGTTGAAGCGCGCCAGCCTGCTGATGCCGCATACGACGAAAAACGCGAGGATGAGCATGTCCCATCCTCCTCGCATTCCCAGAGTAAACCCCAGCACCGCCGGTGCGACTCCGAAGGAAATGATGTCCGAAAGGGAATCCAGATCTGCGCCAAGAATCGATTTACGCCCGGATCGGCGGGCCCAGTAACCATCAAAGATGTCGAAGAAGAGAGCGGCAAAGAGAAGGATGAATGCGATCCACAAAAATCTGTTGCTGGCTTCGGCGATGTAATTCAGACACAGGAAAATCGAAAGTGTGCCGCATGTGGCGTTGCCGATGGTGAACAGGTCTGCGGTGGTGTAGGACCGCAGCATCGAGAGATGTTTCTTCCCTGATGTCTCCATAAATACATCCTGCTCGTGTAGAGGCACGTTTGAAAGGAGGAAAATCCACGAACCGCGATCGACCTATGTTTCCATCGCCCTGGGGGGAAGCCAATGGATTCAGCACATCATCGGGTCGTTCCATGACGAGCCCGATTTTCGCACATGCGTCCAAGCAGTTTGTGCGCAAGTGTCTCAATCACTGGAGATTGCCTTGGTTCCATCCTTGTGCCGCAGTTCACCCCTTTTCCCGCCACTAATAGGTCGCCCACCGGGACACCGAAAAAATAGTTGCAGGGCGATGTCCCCATCCTAGGATCCTTTCGAACCATTGGATAATCGGCCGGAGAAAACCATGCGACCAGAAATCACGATATTGGGTAATTACAGCTCTGTCTCCTATAGCTATCGTCGTCCGATCATGAAAAGGAGAATGAATCCGCGGTTCATCTGGAACGGGGTGTCGAACCGGAGCGGCTTTTCCCTTCTCGAATTGCTGGTCGTCGTTTCGATACTCATGGTCATTTCGATTATCGCAATTCCCAACATGATGACCGTCATATCGAATGCGAGGCTGCAGGGTGGAGGGACGAACCTTTCGGGACTTCTGCAGAACAGTCGCGCGCTCGCGATCGGACAAAACACGACGATGACGACGCACTTTACAGTTCTCGGCAGCGGTCCGGTCGCCTATATAAAGCCTGCTGACGATACCAGTTCATTGGCTCATCTGGATCCTCAGGTTCAGCTTGGGGCTCCACTTATCAAAGTGGTCCTACCGACCGGACCTGGAGAGCCGGCGGCATTGACGAACACAGAGTTGGGTTTCAGCGCCGTGACGACGGATCCATCTTTCAATTCTCGCGGTTTGCCATGTGCCTACTGGGCAGGTGCATGTTCGACGACCGGATTCGTTTTCTACTTCAAAGACAACCGTCCGATGGGAAAGATTGGATGGATTGCGGTGTCGATTTCGCCTGCAGGCCGAATCAAGCGGTGGACCTATAGCGGTACATCCTGGGTAGGTTAGGAGTCTTGACTATGTTGAAGGTGATGAACAATCAACCGGCAGATTCGAAAAAACGTCGTTACTCGCTCCGGCGTGGTTCATCGGGTATCGGCGTTATCGAAGTGCTCATAGCCACACTGGTACTGATGATTTGCTCCCTTGGCATTGTCGGAATGATTTCAGCAGCCATCGTCACCAACAATCGTAACAAACTCGACAGCACGGGGATTATGCTGACTCAGGCCATCATCGAGCGCGTTAAATCCACGATTATCGGAAGCGGCAGCTCATCGCTGGTGGACTGCACTGGCACCACATGGACCATTGAAACAGCGCCGGGCGGCGCGGCTCTGGCCGGCGCCAACATTGATTTCACCGAAGCCACCCCGGCGACCGACTATCACATGGACTATGTCGTCCGCTCTCCCTGCTCCAGCACTGGAAAGGAAATTACGACATACGACGTGCGGTGGCATGTCGAAATCGTGGGCGCGGCGGCGTTAACTCCGACGCAGACCTTTCTCATCACCGTGGGCGCGAGGATGAAGGGGCACAGTGAGGGGAATATGTTTTATTCGCTGCCTGTGAACTTCCGGGTCATGGCGGGGAATTAGGAGGATTATGCGATCGGGTAACCAGCGGGGTTTTTCACTTATCGAACTCATGATCGTGGTTGTGCTGCTGCTCACCATGATGGCCACCGTATTTCAGCTGATCAACCAGGCCATCGCCCGCTCTGGGACGGAACAGTCGAAACTGGACATGTTTCAGGAGTCTCGCGAATTCATGGATCAGCTGTCGCGAGACCTTCATGAGGCCGGTTACCCCAGCACTCAGAATCTTGCTTCGAACGTTCTTACCGTATCTCCAGTCACCAACGATCACCGCAACGCTGTGGGCATCGTCAAGATCGATTCCGGTGATCTCTGGTTTGAAGGTAACGTCGATGGCACCGGAGTTGTCTGGTCGGTGCAGTACCATCTGGACACCAGCACGGCGAACGGCTGCCCGTGTCTGCGACGAAGCCAGCAACTGAAAATCGATGGCAACCCGGTCACTGGACAGACAGCTGCCACATACGAAGTCGAGGTTCAGGGCGTTCAGAATACAAATATTTTTTCGGCATTTCTTCACGGAGCAACGGGCACGCCGGTGGCGCTGCCGGTAAACTTCAATGCAAACGGTTCGACGATAGCCAATATCGACACCATTGAAACGGTGCTCACAATCAAGTCGACGCACGTCGATTCGCAGACGCTCAAGAATCCCACAACATCGCTGATATCCACCGTACGGCTGAACAACTGTTCGCAGGCCGACTTCGGTCAGGACATGAGTTGTCAATAGGATCCAGAAAGGGCCAGGAGGAAACGATGACCTGTAATATTTCAGCACGACATCGGGAGCGAGGAGTTGCGTTGCTGATCACCATGTTGTCCGTCATGCTTCTCAGCGTGATCGTACTGGGAATGATGGTGTCTACGAACACGGAAACAAACATCACATCCAATTTCCGAGATAAGCAGAAAGCGACATTCTCTGCGATGGCCGGACTGCAGGAAGCGCGAGACCGCATTCAGCCTGCGACGGCTAACATTCCCGCCCCCGTGGACGCACCACAGCTGGGAACCCAGAACATTATTTACATCATCAATCCAAAGTCGGGTGAAACCGTTGCGCCATGGGATATGAGTAATCCGTTTAAGGACACAGAGCTCTGTCAGGAAGGCGTACTCGGGTTAACAGGCACGCCAGGCGTGCCTTGCACGACAATCGCATCGGCATCGGACAATTGGTATCGAACACCGGTGGTGGACAACTCCCTGTCGGCCTCGGCTCCATGGAACCTGACGACACCGCTGGATGTGAAGTGGATAAGGATTTCGCTGAAGACCAATAACATGACTCCAATTGCGGTGAACGGCGACGCCGCTTCAGGAGAAGTCGTATGCTGGGACGGTTCCCATCAGATTACCCGTCCCGCCGGGTACGGACCAAACTGTAAACCAGACGGATCTGTGGCCTCGATCCTCTTGAAGAATCCAGGGACGGGATACGCTGCAAACCCTACAGTGACTCTTTCCGCTCCTCCCACAGGAGGAATCCAGGCCGTCGCTTCCGCAATAACAGCTCTCACACCGAGCGGAATTGTGCAGTCCGCCACGCTCATTTCCGGCGGTTCCGGATACACGTCCGCTCCGACTGTGACGTTG
>Ga0163163_10002492_pt1 | contig 15572 bp, 10 predicted proteins | sample S65metaG_FD_119766 | JGI IMG/M metagenome (GOLD analysis project Ga0163163, IMG submission 119766) | Switchgrass rhizosphere microbial communities from Kellogg Biological Station, Michigan, USA - S6-5 metaG | ecosystem: Host-associated > Plants > Roots > Rhizosphere > Soil | place: USA... | reverse complement strand
GTCGTGGCGATCGCCGCAGCGGCGGTTTCCGTGACACACGTAGACATCGCCGGGCAGACAGCGCCCGCGAAAAAACCGGTGACAGTGGCCGGCGGCGTGCCGCGCATGCCTGACGGCCATCCCGATCTGCAAGGCACCTACGATCTCGGTACGATCACGCCGTTGGAGCGCCGCGCCGGCAGCCCGCTGGTGCTGACCGACGAAGAAGCGAAAAAGGGCGAGCAGCAGGTCGCCGAGCGCAGCGAAAAGCTCAACGCGCCGATCGACGCCAACCGCGCCGCGCCGCCGTCGGGCGGCGACGGATCGCCGGGACCGTACGGCAACGTCGGCGGCTACAACAATTTCTGGCTCGATCCCGGCTCGCATTTCACGACGGTCGACGGACGGAAACGCGCGTCGCTGTTGATCGACCCGCCGGACGGCCGCGTACCCGCGCTCACGGAGTCGGCGCGCAAGCGCAACGCGTCACGCACGCTGCGCACGACGTCCGACGAGGCCATCAAGGAAGACGATCCCGGGTTCGAAGGCGCCGACGCGTACGACGATCCGGAGCAGCGGCCGCTCGGCGAACGCTGCCTGATCGGGTTCAGTTCGACGTCGGGGCCGCCGATCCTGCCGACCTACTTCTACAACAACCTCCACCAGATCGTGCAGACGCCGGACACGGTCGTGATCCTGACCGAGATGGTCCACGACGCCCGCTTCGTCCGGATGAACGCGCAGCATCTGCCGTCGACGATCCGCAAGTGGATGGGCGATTCGGTCGGCCACTGGGACGGCGACACGCTGGTCATCTACACGACGAACTTCACCGACAAGACGCGCTTCCGCGGATCCAGCGACGCCCTCCACACGATCGAACGCCTGACGCGCGTCGACGCCAAGACGCTGCGGTATCAGTTCACCGTCGAGGATCCGAGCACGTGGACCAGGCCGTGGACGGCCGAGTACACGTGGCCGGCCACCAGGGACCTCATGTACGAGTACGCGTGTCATGAGGGTAACTACGCGATGGGCAACATCCTCCGCGGCGCACGCCTCAAGGAAGCGGACGAGGCGAAGAAGACGAAGCAGCAGTGATCGAAGGCGGCAGTGTTCTGCTGCTGCTTTCGATGTTCGCCGCGCATCTGCTGGCGCCGGCGGTCGACGCGGTCAGCCGAACGGTCCGCGTCAGACCCCGCGGCCGCCCGCTCGGGCGGGGCGCCTCGCTCGCGCTCATTTACGTCATCCTCGCCGTCCCCGTCGCCCTCGCCTGGCGCTTTGCCAGCGATCCGATCGCGACGTGGGTCCACGTCACCGCCCCGGCCACCGTCGATCATCTTTTCGGCGGCGGCGACGTCGACACGATCGACCGCATTCTCGCCGCGGCGCCCGTGCCGGCCTCGGCGCGTCCGGTTCTCAAGCGCCGCATCGGCGGCGCGATCGGGTACATCCAGGATCACGCGCGCACGACGCTCGACACGCTGATCGATGCCGCGCGCTACGCGGCGTGGCTGGCCGTCACACCGGTGCTCGCGGCGCTCTTGCTGACGGTCTGGCCGAGCTTTCGCCGGTCGACCCTGCGCGTCCTGCCGCGCGGGCACCTGCAGTGGCGCGGCGAAGAGTTCCTGCAGGATGTCAACAGCGCCCTCGCCGGCTACATCCGCGCCCAGGCCGCCGCCGGCATCATCGTCGGGCTGATGTGCGTGACCGGATTCGTCGCGCTCGGCGTACCGTCGGCGGTCTCCCTGGGCGTGATCGGCGGGATCCTCGAGCTCGTGCCGGGCATCGGGCCGGTGACGACGATGCTGATTGCCGTGACGCAGGCGGGGGATCGCGCGCTGGCGGTGATCGCGTTCCTCGTGGCGCTGCGCGTAGTGCAGGACACGCTGGTCTATCCACGGCTCATCCGCCACGGCATGCATCTGTCGACGCCGGTGCTCCTGGTCAGTCTGTGGAGCGGCGTCGTGCTTGGCGGCGCCGGCGGCGCGATCCTCGCCCTGCCGGTCGCCGGTTTTCTATCGGTGAGCCTGCGGCACTGGCGGGAGTACCGCGCCATCGAGCGGCTCGTGCGAACGAGCGCGCACCAGGTGATATCCGAGCAGCCCGATCGGTCCGAGCATGAACGTCATGACGAGACAGGGCGCCAGGAATAGCCGCGGCACGCGCCTGGCCATCGCATCGCGTGTTTCCCACGCGCCGATGAACAGATCGAACGCCAGGTAGTGCACCCAGCCGGCCAGCAGCAGCCAGTGATTGCCGAACAGCTGCGCGACCGCGGCCAGCGACGAGAATCCTCCACTCGACTCGCGGACGTGCAACAGAAACAGCGTCAGGTAGATTGCGGACAGCGTCAGCGGGATCGCGGTTCCCGCTATCCTCATGGCGGTCCGCTGTCGCGGAAGCGCGAGCAGCAGAATCCAGCCGGCCATCGCGAGCAGGTTGCACGCCGAGAACACGCCTTCCATGGTCATCGGGTCCCCATCATCGGAACCAGCGGATGTCCGCTCAAGGCCTGCACCAGGAGGATCGCGAACAGCGCCGTGTAAACGGCGGCCGCCGCGAGCACCGCTCGCCGTCTGGTGTCGGCCGACGCGATCGGCATCAGCAGCCACGCGACCGCCGGCAGCAACTGCACCGCGTGCATGCCGACGAAATGCGGCACGCGCAGGTCGCCGTGCTCACGGCTCCAGCCGGTGACCGGCAGGCCGGGTCCACCGTCAGGCGCCCCAACCGTGTGCGCACCTCCTACGGTCATGCGTGAGACCCGCGCCGCTTCAACCTGCGCTTTGGTGGGGTTGGTCATCAGACCGCCAGTCGCCTGGCCGATCACGGTCAGCAGCATCCCCAATCGCAGCGCCCAGCCGAACGCTTTGTCTGTGAAGGGATGGCGGAACAGCGCCACGGTGAGCGCGATCGCGGCGGCCCAGGCAACGAGAATCGCCAGGCCCATCGTGCCGAACAACACGGCGTCGAGCGGCGTGCCGACGTTGAAGTGGCTGGTCACGCCGCGCGCCGCCTGCAGGTCGATGACGGCGACCTCGAATACCACGACGACCGCGGTGATCCAGCCGATCCGACTCGTGAGCCGGCGACGTTCCGGCAGAAACGTGAAAATCCACGTGAGCGTGAACGCGTAGATCGCGGTCGAGATCGCGAACTTCGCCGGCTTGAGCCAGGTCGGCGCGCCGAGGATCGTGCTGTCGTCGATCGCCATCGCGATCAGCGACGCGGCGAAGACAGCCAGCATCACGAGGCCGGTCGCCGTGAGCGGAGCGCTTGCTTTCCAGAGCCGCTGCAATGTTGCCATAGTCAACATACAGTATCCCGCCAATGTTGACGATGTCAACACTTGGCCGCTATTATCGGATGAATGGTCAGAAAAGCGGTCCGGAAGGCGACAAAACGCGCTTATCACCATGGTGACCTCGAGCGGGCGCTGGTCGAGACCGCCGTCCGCCTGATCCAGGAGGAAGGGGTCGCCGCGCTGACGCTTCGCGGCGTCGGCGCTCGGCTCGGCGTCTCCCGCACGGCCCTCTACCGCCATTTCGACGACAAGCAGGCGCTGCTCGCCCGGGTCGCCTCCGAAGGCTTCAAACGCTTTCACGAGACGCTGGCCGCGGCGGCCGCCCGCGCCGAGGCGCGCCATGCCGATCCGATGCCGGCGATGGCCGCCGCGTACATGAAGTTCGCCCGTTCGCACCCGTCGCACTACCAGACGATGTTCAGCGGCGTGCTGGCGGACGGCAAGCAGCATCCGGAGCTCCAGCGGCACGGCCAGGCCGCGTTCGACGTCCTGCTTGATGCGATCCGCCGCGGTCAGGACGCCGGCCGCATCAGGCCGGGCGATCCCGTCGAGCTCGCCGAGATTACGTGGGCGATGAGCCACGGCATCGCCACGCTTGCCATGGCGAAGCTGCTGCCGCGCGTGCCGGCCGCGCTCGACGATCTCGCCGTGCGCGCCTGGACGATGCTCGACCAGGGGCTCGGCGGGAATTAGGTCTGCTACACTCCGCCGCGATGAGACGCGCAATACCCTGGCTCCTCGCGCTCTGCGCCGGGCTCGCGACGGCGACGCATGTCACCACGGCACCTCTCGACACCGATCTCCGTGCGCTCGCCGCGCTGCCCGGCGAGCCGAGCATCGTCAGCGCCGCCGGCATCACGCGCGGCGAGAACCCGCTGCTGACGATCGAGAACCAGTCCGCGTTCGATCCCGCGTCCACGAAACTGCGGCTGGTGATCGTCGGCGGCCTCGACGGTGACGAGAAGGGCGCCCGCGCGGCGATTGAGGCCGTGCGGTGGCTGAAGAACGGCGCGCCGAAGCGGCTACGCGATCGCTGGATCGTGTCGGCGCTGCCGATGGCCGATCCAGATGGGCGGTCGCGCGCCAAGGCGTTCACGTTTCCACCGGTGAAAGGCTTTTACGACGATCCCGAGCAGCCCGAAAGCCGCTACGTCTGGCGCTGGGTCACGTATCAGGCGCCGGATCTCGTCGTCGAAATCAGGGCTGAGGCCGCCAACCACGACGCACCGGAATCGCTGACATGGGCGCTGAGTGACGTCGACGCCGCCGGCCTCGGCCGCACGAAGACGGCGATCCTGCCGGCGTCCGCGTCCCACGACGACCTGGCTCTCACGCTCGCGCGCGTGAACGACCGGTCGCCGATGCACGACGCGATCGCCAAACGGATCGCGCGTGCGCCGCTCGACATCGCGCGTCTGCTGGCGGAACGCTACCCTGCCGCGCCGTCGATCAGCTACATCCCCTCGCTCGCCTGGATCAAGACGCTGGAGCTGTCGGCGCTGACGAAGAGCGAGTCGCTGCGCGCGAAGGTGATGGCACAGGTCCAGCCATGGCTGTCTGGCGAGAAGCCGCTGCTCGGCGACCGCATCCAGTTGACGACCGTCGCAGGGACAATGGTGTTCGCGGAGATCGCGAGGGCCGATCCGGCGAACGCCGCGGCCCGCCGGCTCGCGCTCGAAGGCGCCGACGCGGCCTTGAAAGAGAAAGCCGGCGGCATCCCGCAGTACGGGCAGGGCTGGACCGACGACATGTTCATGGCCTCGGCGATCCTCGCACGGACTTCGTCGATGCCGGAGCGCGCCGGCGATCTCGATCGCGCGGCGCAGCTGCTGATCGCCTATGCCAACCGTCTCCAGCAGCCGGACGGCATCTTCAACCACGCGACGGACGGCCCGGCGGCGTGGGGGCGCGGCAACGGCTTCGCCGCGTTCGGACTGATGGAAGTGCTGACCGCGATGGATGCGCCCCGCCTCGGCCCGACTTCGGCGGGTCTCGCCAAAGCGCGAAGCGCGGCGGCGAAGCACCCCTCGCGCGCGGCCGTGCTCGCAATTTTCCAGAAGCAGATGAAAGGCCTCGCGGCGTGGCAGGCGCCCGACGGTATGTGGCGGGAGATCATCGATCGTCCCGGCGCGTACCGCGAGGAAACCGCGACGGCGATGATTCTCACGGCGATGGCGCGAGGCGTGCGCCTCGGCTGGCTCGATCGCGCGTTCGTGCCGATCGTCGATCGCGCCTGGCGCGCGCTCTCGGCGCACGTGACGGAGGACGGCGGCCTCGTCGACGTCTGCAGCGGCACCGGCGCCGGTCCGACCGCCCGCTACTACTTCGATCGCCCGGCGATCGAAGGCGCAGACGACCGCGGCGGCGCGATGGCGCTCGTCGCAGCAATGGAACGGCTGCGGTGAGCTGAAACCGCAGAGCTCGCCGAGATCGCTGAGAAACAAAAGAACAACAAAACGTTCTTGTCTCAGCGGCTTCTCTGCGCTCTTCGCGTGCTCCGCGGTTTGGTCTCAGGCGATGATGTCGTGGATCACGTTGCCGGACACGTCGGTCAGGCGGAAGTCGCGCCCGCTGTACCGATAGGTCAGCTTCGTGTGATCGATCCCCAGCAGATGCAGAATCGTGGCGTGCAGGTCGTGGACGTGCACCGGCTTGTCGACGGCCTTGAAGCCGAAGTCGTCAGTGGCGCCGTAGACCGTGCCGCCCTTCACCCCGCCGCCGGCCAGCCACATCGTGAAGCCGAACGGGTTGTGGTCGCGCCCGTTCTGCGACGTCCCCGCGCCACCACCGACCTCCATCACGGGCGTGCGGCCGAATTCGGATCCGCACACGACCAGCGTGTCCTTGAACAGGCCGCGTGACTTCAGATCCTTGATCACCGCCGCGAACGGCTGATCCGAGTCCTTCGCGTTCTTCCGGTGCGCTTGGATGTCGGAGTGCGCGTCCCACGGATCGCCCTTGGCGTAGTAGACCTGCGCCATGCGGACGCCGCGCTGAATCAGACGCACGGCCATCAGACAGCTGCGGGCGGTGCTGCCCGGCCCGTAAAGCTTCAGCGTCGCCTCGCTCTCCTTCCGGATGTCGAAGACGTCCGGCGCCTCGGTCTGCATCCGGTAGGCCGTCTCCATCGACGAGATCGCGGCTTCCAGTTTCGTGTCGTGAACCGGTTCCCGTTCCAGCTGCAGGCGGTTGAGCGACTCGAGCAGGTCGAGCTCGCGGCGCTGCTCGCTCAACGTGAACTTGTCGTTGTGGATGTACGAGATGAGCGTCTTCGGATCGAAGTCCTTGCCGATGAGCGCGGTCTCGGTCTGCTTCTCCACCTTGTCGGCGATGAACGTACCCTGATGCACCGCCGGCAGGAACGCGCTGTTCCACAACGGCGGGCCCACTGTGGTCGGCACATCCGGACACAGCACGACGTAGCCGGGCAGGTTCTTGTTGTCGGTGCCGAGCCCGTAGGTCAGCCACGATCCGATCGAGGGCCGCCCCACCTGCGTGTGACCGGTATTCATCATGAGCATCGACGGCTCGTGATTCGGGATGTCGGTGTACATCGACCGGATGAAGCAGATGTCGTCGGCGCACTCGCCGACGTGCGGAAAGAGCTCGCTGACTTCGATGCCGGCCTTGCCGTATTTCTTGAAGGCGAAGGGCGAACGCATCAACGCGCCGGTTTTGCGCTCGGTCGCGACCGAGCCGCCGGGCAGCGGCTGGCCGTGATACTTGTCCAGCATCGGCTTCGGATCGAAGCTGTCGACCTGCGAGAGGCCGCCGTTCATGAACAGGAAGATGACCCGCTTCGCCCGCGCCGGATGATCGAGTTTGCGCTGGTCGACCGTCCCGTCCTGGGTAAAGGCGCCTGCCGCGCGGACGATCGATTCGTTGACCAGGCTGGCGAATGCCAGCATGCCGAACCCGTTGCCCATGCGGCACAGCGCGTCGCGGCGCGTGAGCGGTTGACGTGATTTATGGGGTGCCATATCAATCCACGAACAAAAACTCATTCGAGCTGAGCAGGACTTTCACGTAGCGTCCCAGCGGCGTCGTCGGCAGCGCCTTCTTCGCCTCTTCTTTCTTCGCGGCCCCCGGAATGACGCCGGCCATCATCCCCTCGCCCGCTTTCTCCGGCCCGTCGCCTTCTTCATCGGCGCCCGCGTCCTTCTTGGTGTCCTTCGCCGCCTTCGAGTCCTTGTCTTTGCTTTTGTCCCTTTCGCTTTTATCTTTTTCCTTTTCCGCTTCCTTCTTCGCCTCTTCGTAGGCCTTCAACGGCTCGGTGGTCAGGAAGGCAAGACCGGCTTTGACCTCGACGTCCGAAGCGGCGCGGCCGAAGATCAGATGGTACGCCTTCTGGATCCGCGCGGTGTTGTCCGGCTCGGCCGCGACGCGCCTGGCGATCAGCTCCCCCTGCTGCTGCATGAAATCGCTGTTCATGAAGAACAGCCGCTGCAGCGGCACGGTCGTCGTGAACCGCCGTTCCGCCGAGAGATTCGGGCTTGGAAAATCGAACAGCTGCAGGTAGTCGTCAAGCTTGTAGCGGCTGACTTTTCCATAGACCGTGCGCCGCGCGAATGTCGGCGACAGCGGCGTCGACGGGCCGCCCATCTTGGAGTCGAGCGCGCCGGAGACCAGGAGGAGCGAATCGCGGATCTGCTCGGCCGTCATGCGGTGACGGTCGGCTCTCCAGTACAACCGGTTGCCGGCGTCCTTCTCGAAGTTTGCCGCCACGTAGTCCGTGCTCAACTGATACACGGCGCTCAGCATGATGTCGCGGTGCAGCTGCTTGATCGAGCGTTTCTGGTCGACGAATCGCTGCGCCAGATAGTCGAGCAGCTCGGGGTTGGACGGCCGCTCGCCGGCGACGCCGAAGTTGCTCGGCGTGTCGACCAGACCGGTCCCGAAGTGCCCTTTCCAGACGCGGTTGACGATGACGCGCGTGGAGATCGGCTGGCGGATGATCGCCTCCGCCAGCTCGAGCCGCCCGCTGCCCTTGGTGAACGGCACGGGAGTCTCGTCCGAGAGCACCGACAGGAAATGCCGTGGTTCGACGTCGCCGAGGTTGTACGGACTGCCGCGCTTGCTGACTTTGATGTCTACCGGCTTCTCGACATCTGCGACGCCATGGACGAACGCGTACTTCGGCGGCTGCGCCTTGCGCAGCGCCGCGATGTCGGCGCGCAGCCCTTCGACGTAGCGGCGGCGGTCGGCGCTCAACTGCCGTTCGAGGCCCCATCCGCGAAACGCGAACAGGCCAGGCTTGATGCGGTCCTGCGCCTGCGCCGGATCGAAACCTTCCTGCAGATCGCGCTGGAACACGTCCGTCCAGAGATTGTTGCGCTCGACCGGCAGGCTCTTGAGCTCGAGGCCGCAGTTGGGACAGAAATCGTCGTTGGTGACGAAATCGCTCGGCAGCTTGCCCGGCTCCTTCTTTTTCGTGCCGGCGAGCGACTTGGCGATGATGATATCGTTCTCGTCCTTGAGCTCCTTGCGATCGAACATCACGTCGAGCAACAGCGCCTGGAACTCGCCGGCGAGCGTCTTCGCTTCCGCGGCGCTGCCGCCGGCCTTGATCATCTCCTGCCACTTGGTCAGGTAGGGATAGAACCGCGGCGGCTTCACCAGAAACTTGAGCCAGCGATCGAACAGCTCGTAGTCGAGTTTCTCGGCGTCGACGATCTTGGCGACCTCCTCTTTCGGCTCGCCCAGGACCTTCCACGCCGCCGCCATGTATTTCGACGCCTGGAGCGCCAGCGTTTCGCCGAGCTGCGTCGATTCGGTCCGCGTGAACTCCTCGAGCAGCTTTTCCTTCTTTTCGATCTGCTTGTCCTGCAGCGTGTATTCGTCGACCACGCTCTTCGGGACGAGGGGATATTCGTGGTACGACGTGTTCAGGAACACGCCGGCGAGCGAGTAGTAGTCCCTGGTCGGAATCGGGTCGTATTTGTGGTCGTGGCAGCGGGCGCAGCCGACTGTCAACCCGAGGAATCCGCGCGACACGACGTCGACGCGATCGTGCCGCTCGTCGGCGCGCGTGATTTCGACGGCGCCGTTGTCGTAATACCACGGTCCGAGGCCGAGGAAGCCCAGCGCCGGCAGCGTCCGCGCCCGCGTCGCCGGATCGCCGAGGAGATCGCCCGCCAGCTGCGCGCGGACGAACTGATCGTACGGCAGGTCGTCGTTGAACGCCTTGATGACCCAGTCGCGATAGAGGTAGGCGTTCGGGTACGGGTTGTAGCCGCGCTGTTTCGGATCCAGTGAACGGTAGTCGTCCTCGCCATAGCGCGCGACGTCGAGCCAGAGACGGCCCCACGTCTCGCCGTAGTGCGGCGACGCGAGCAGCCGATCGACGACCGTGGCGAACGCGTCGGGCGACCCGTCGTTCTCGAAGGCGTCGATCTCCTCCGGCGTCGGCGGCAGGCCGATCAGATCCAGCGTGGCGCGCCGGATCAGCGTGCGCTTGTCGGCCGCGCGCACGGGCGCGAGCCCGGCCCGCTCCAGCCGCGCGAGCACGTAGCGGTCGATGTCGGTCTTCGGCCACGACGTGTGCGACACCGCAGGCACCGGAGAGACTTGAATCGGCTGAAACGACCAGAACGCGCGCTGCTCAGGCTTGATGACGTATGCGGGGGCGCTCGGTGCCGCGACGGCGGGTTTACCCTCCGAACCGGCCGGCAAGTCGACTTTGGTCGCCGAGCCGACCGCGGCGGAGGGTGTATCCGCCGAAGCGCCGGTCAATGCCGGCGCGGAGGCGGGCCAGATCGCACCGGCCTTCACCCATTCGGTCAACGCCTCGACTTCCGACGGCTTCAGGCGGCCGCCCTTTGGCATTTTCAACGTCGCGCGCGTCTGGCGGATCGCCTCGATGATCAGGCTTTTGTCGGGGTCGCCTGGCACCAGCGCCGGCCCGGACTTGCCCCCCTTGAGCAGCGCTTCCCGCGAGTCGAGACGCAAGCCGCCCATCTTCTCCTCGGCGTGGCAGTCGTAGCAGTTGGCCGCGAGGACGGGGCGCACTGACGTTTCAAAGTATTCCGCCGATTGCGGCCCGGTCGCGGCAGACGCTGGCGTCTGACGGGCTTCGGCCGCGATCTGAAGCGCAAGCGGCAACGCCGCAAGGATCAGGGACCCGGCAAACAGACCGTTGGTTCGACGATTCATGGCGCGCTATTATGACCGCGCCACATGTTAAAAAGTGTCATCGCCCTGCTGCTGGGCTTTTCCATGCTCCAGACCCCGCCGCCGCCCAAACCCGGCGTCAAGACACCCGGCGTGAAGATCCCGATCGAGCGGCTGCAGCCGGAGGCGGTGTTTCCCTACCCGGGCTCGCCCGACTGGATTGCCGTCGACGAGGACGTCTGGATCTCGAACAAACCCAAGGACAGCGTCGCACGGCTCAGCCCCAAGAGCAATACGGTCGCCGCGACGGTCCAGGTCGGCAAACGACCCTGTTCCGGCCTCGCCGCCGGCTTCGGCAGCCTCTGGGTGCCCAACTGCGGCGATCAGACGATCACGCGGCTCGATCTCAAGACCGCCAGCATCACCGTCACCATTCCCTGCACGATCGGCAACAGCGAAGGCTCTATCGCGGCGGGGGGCGGCAGCATCTGGATCGTCACCGACGCCAGGGGCACGCTGGCGCGCATCGACCCGGCGACCAACACCATCGTCGCCGAGGTGTACGTCGCCCCGGGCTCGTACGGCCTGGCGTACGGTGAGGACGCCCTCTGGGTCACGAGCAGCGAGCGGAACATCGTCAGCCGTGTCGATCCGCACACCAACCTGGTGGTCGAAACGATCGCGGTGGGCAAGACGCCGCGTTTCATCGCCGCCGGCGGCGGCGCCGTCTGGACGCTCAATCAGGGCGACGGCAGCGTGTCGAGAATCGATCCGGCCACCAACAAGGTCGTGGCGACGATCGAGGTCGGTGTCCCTGGCGGCGGCGGCGATATCGCGGTCGGCGAAGGATCCGTCTGGGTGACGGCATTCGAGTATCCGCTGTCGCGGATCGACCCGTCCACGAACACGGTCGTTCAGCAGTTCACCGGCAAGGGCGGAGACGCGGTCCGCGTCGGCCTCGGCTCCGTGTGGCTCTCCAATCTGGAAGCCGGCAACATCTGGCGGATCGATCCGCGCCGCGTGCTGGCGACCCTTCCCGAATAACACCATGCCCATCCACGATTTTCGCTGCCGGAGCTGCGGGAACGAGTTCGAAGGGTTGTCGCGGCCCCAGGATCCGCCGGTCACCTGTCCGTCGTGCAGGAGCGCCGATCTCGAGAAGCTGTTGTCAGGATTTGCGGTCAGTTCTGCCGAGAAGACCGCTGCAGCGGCGCTCGACTCACGCAAGCGCCAGGTGCGGGCGAACAAGGACAAGATCGTCGCCGACGAGGAATACCGGAAAGAGCACGAAGGACACTGAGGGTCACAAAAGACACCGAAGGAAGGCGCGGGCGCAGAAAAAATGGCCGCCACGCGTTTCGCGCAGCGGCCCTCAACCTTAGAACCCTAGAACCTTAGAAATTGATCTGCATGCCGAACCGGACGTAGCGGCCGTCCGTGATGGTGTTCGGCGTCATCCACGCGTTCACACCTGCCGCGGCGTAGGTCTGGTTGACCGTCAGCACCGTACCGGCGTTGAAGACGTTGAAGATGTCGGCGAAGCCTTGAATCTTCGTCTGGCCAAACCGGAACGTCTTGCCCAGGCGCAGGTCGAGCCGGTTCTGCGTTTCGAGGAACACCGTCCCCGGTTGAATCAGATTCACCACGATGGAAGCGGCTCCGGACGTCCCCCCGACAATCGGGCGGCCGGCGATCGCCGAGGTTACCGTGTAGTTCGCGCTCACGCTCGGACCCGGGATCGACGAGAACGAGCCGCTGAAGTTGATGTCATACGGGAACGAATACGCGGCGGACGCCTTGACTGTGGTGCGGAACGGCTGATATCCGTCGCAGAATCGAAGGCTGTTGGGTGTGTCGCGCGCCGTCGTGGCCGAGCTGTCACCGTCGCAGCTATTGTTGATGCGCCGATCGGTGGTGACGCCGCCAAAGAGGAGGAACTTGTTGCGCCGCAGGTTGGCCGTGAACTCGACGCCGTTGTAGGTCGTCGAGTCCGCTGTCGAATAGGTCACGAGGGTGTCGGTCGCGACGCCAACCTTGTTCGCATTCAGGCTGTACAGCGGAATCGGCTGGCCCGACAGTGGCAAGCGCGTGTCGGTTGGCGTGGGGATTGAGAACGCACTCGACCAATCGCTCAGCGACACGTTCTGGTTGTCGTAGACCTGGATGTTATAGAAATCGCGGTGATAGTAGCCGGCGCTGACCGACAGGCGCGGCATCAGCTCGTGCTGCAGGACGGCGCTGTACTCCCAGTTGTAGCCGCGGGCGAGGGCGGGATCGGGTCGGGTTGTGACCTGGCCGTAGTTGGCGGTGCGCGGGCCCACCTCGTTCGTCTCGATATTGCCGGCGGCATCGTAAATGGTGCCGTTCCGGGAGATGTCGGTCCAACTGACGGTCTGGGTCACGCCGCTCATGCTGTTGAACGTCTGGGCGAGGCCAGCCGCCTGGGCCGCGACGTACTTGCCGACGTTGCCCTTGATCGCGGTCTTGCCGTTGCCGAAGAGATCAAATGCGGCGGCAAAGCGGACCGCCCAGTCGTTCCAGTTCGGCACGTTCGGAACCTCCGGAAAGTTCCGGGCGCCGACCCAGGTGGACGCCGGCGAGGATTCCGCAGGCACGGAGGCGTTGAAGTGCTCGAACCGCGCGCCGTAGTTCAGCGTCAGCCGCTTCATCGTCCAGGTGTCCTGACCATACAGGCCAAGGTCGCTGTTGACGTTCTGGATCGACGTCGCCGGGGAATTGTAGACAACGACCTGGAACGGAATCTCGTTGCCGAGGCCGGCAACGTTGATCTTGATCAATGTATCGATGTTGGCGGCGGGCGCGAACGTCCGTGAGTTCTCGCCCCACAGGTCGGTCATCCCGAACTTCATCGCGTGCGAGCCCGTGACGTAGCTGGCCGACGCCATCGCGTTGAAGTCCTTCGTCGTGCTCCCGTACGGGGGAATCGTGTAACCGCATTTGCCCGTCAGGAGGCCGGTCGAACCGTTCAGGCTCGGCAGGGCCAGGGGCGGCAGGCCAGCCTCTCTGCAGTCCTGCGAGTACGTCTGGTCGTACTCAGCGATACCGGCTTCGAACAGCAGCTTGCTGGATTGCGCGCGCGTCCACCGGGCCTGTGGGATCCATCCGATACCCTGGGCGTCGCTCGTCGCCTCGGGGGTCGAGGTCGGTAGCGTGACGAACCCGTTGTAGAACTCGCCGGTGAACTGCTTCTCGATGTAGACGCGAATCTTGTCCTTGCTCGAAGCCGCCCAGGTGAGGCGACCGATGCCGCTGTAGCTCCCCATGCCCTCGCGGAACGCCGGGCTGCCGTCCGCGAAATGCGAGCTGGGGACGTAGTGCTTGTCCTTCTGGTACTTGTAGGTCGCGTAGAACCACAGCTTGTCCTTGACGATCGGCCCGCCGAACGACGGGTTGATCTGCCAGTCGTAGGCCGTCCCGGCGATCGAGATGAGCGGCAGGCCGTTGGCCTGGACCGCCTTCATCGAGTCGGTGCGGTTGTCGGACTGCAGCGAGCTGCCCTGGCCGTAGACGAAGAAGGAGCCCGAAAACTTGTTGCCGCCGTCCTTCGGTACCTGGTTGACCCGGATGCCGCTGCTCTGGATTTCAGCCGACTCGGACCCGGTGCTGTAGGTCAGCTCCTGCACCGCCGCGTCGTTCATGTAGAAGCCGCTGTACTGGCCGCTGCCGCACAGGTTGTTGACGCGCAGCCCGTCGATCGCCATCGTGAAGTCCGAGGTCGCCGATCCGTGGCTGGTCAGGTTGTACTGGCCGAGCACGAAGGGTGTCACGGTCGTCCCGGGAATCAGCAGCGCCCGCGCGGTGGTGTCGCGGCGGGTCGTCGGAATCGCGTCGAGGACGTCGCGGTTGGCGACGAAGGTCGCCTGGTTGTTGACCACGTCGACGATGGGTGTTTCGGCGGTCACCGTCAGCGTCTCTTCGAGGGATCCGACCTGGAGCTCCGCGTTCACCGTCGGCGTGAAGTTGCCTTCAAGGATGATGTTGCCGCGCCTCACGACCTTGAATCCGGCGAGCGTGAAGGAGATTTCATATGTGCCCGGGTTCAGGTCCACGATCTTGTACTGACCTGAGCCATCGGTCGTGACCGATCGCGTTTTCTCGATCAACGCGGGACTCGATACCTCGACGAGCACGCCAGGCATCACCGAACCCGACGTATCCCTGACGACACCGGCGATCGCCGCGCGGTCCTGAGCGGAGCTGGTTCTCGGGACGAACAAGACTGCGGCGCAAACGACGGCCATACACAGTACGACTCGACGCATAGTAAATCTCCCCCTTATGGGCGGTTGGATATCGATGGTCGGACCTTACGGTCGGTCCGGTTTTCTGTCAAGACAAATCAAGACACGGACAGCGACCGACCGGTCGGTCGGTGCGGCAAGATCCAAAAATCCTAAGATCCTAAGTTCCCTTAGATTCTTAAAGATTCTCAGACTAACAAGAAACGCACTTGTGGTTGTTCTTCGATCCCAGCTTCTCGAGGAGGGCCAGCGCTTCGGGCCACGGCTGGATGCGCTGCACGGGGCCATTGGCCATGTCTGCCGTCGTCCTGCCTTCGCGCGTCACCGCCTTCACGTCGGCGCCTTTGGAGACAAGATACTGAATCATCTCGACGTCGCCGCGCGCAGCCGCGTGGTGCAAGGCCGTGTTGCCCTCGTGGTCGAACGCGTTGACGTCGGCGTGCAGCTCCTCGATGAGGTATTTGACCGCCGCGAGCATCCCGCCCGGGGCGAAACGATGGGAGTTCGCCGCGAAGCCCTCACCGTAACCGACACCAGCCGCTGCCTGCAGCGGCGTCACGGCGGGGCCACCCACCGGAACCGGCGGCAGTCCGGAGACATCCGTCACGTCGCGATCGATATCACCGGCGCGCGGACGGCCGGCGATCCGCTTGGTGCGGATGTTCGGGTCGGCGCCATAGGCGACGAGCATCTGCATCGCGTCGACGTCGCTGGCGTAGGCGGCCCGCCAGAACGGCGTCGCGCCGGTCTCGTCAACGCCCGACAGGTCGAAGCTGTAGCCGGAGTACCACACCTTCTTGTTCAGGCGAACGTTGGGATCGGCCCCTTTGTCGAGCAATGCCTTCATCAGCTCGAGATAGGTCGTCTTCTGGTTGAGCTGGGCGCGCGGCTGAGGATAGAGGGCTTTGGGCGCC
>Ga0163163_10002491_pt1 | contig 15576 bp, 12 predicted proteins | sample S65metaG_FD_119766 | JGI IMG/M metagenome (GOLD analysis project Ga0163163, IMG submission 119766) | Switchgrass rhizosphere microbial communities from Kellogg Biological Station, Michigan, USA - S6-5 metaG | ecosystem: Host-associated > Plants > Roots > Rhizosphere > Soil | place: USA... | reverse complement strand
TTCCGTGCATCTTCTTCACAAGCCAGCTCGAAATATTTCCGTAAACAGCGAATATGGGAATGTAACGATTGACGTTCCGTCTGGCTCTGTCTTCAACGCCGATGTGAGCATTCGTAACGGTAACATCGATTCGGACTTTTCGGAACTCCAGAGCACGTCACACAATGCAGATCACACCCTCAACGGCCAGGTCGGAAGCGGAGGCCCGAATATCAGCGTGTACAGCCGATTCGGTCAGGTTCGACTCACAAAAAGGGGATAAACGTCATGAACTGCATGAAATGCAATAACCCGATGAATCCGCAGGAACGATTCTGCAGCAAGTGCGGCACAGACTCCGATAGGAAGCGGGTTCAGACGCCGGTTCAGGCGGGAACGACCAATTGGGATGCCCACATAAAAATCATCGCCTGGATCTTCATTGTTTCAGCTTTATTCATGGCAATTCCGGCACTCAGCCTGCTGCTGTTTCCAGGAATGGTGATGATGGGAATGGCGCACACTCCGTTTCGCTTCGCGGGCCCTCTGTTCACTTTCATTGCCGTGGGGTTCATTTCCATACCGACGATAAACATCATCACGGGAATCGGATTGCTCCGGTATCGCGAATGGGCGCGCGTTCTTGCACTGGTTCTGGCGGCATTCATGTTGATCGGTTTTCCATTTGGAACGGCAATAGGAATCTACGCATTCTGGGTTCTTCTATCTAATGAAGGAAGCGCCAGCTACAGAAGACTTTCCTCCTCCGGAGGGAGAGGGTGGGCCTATTCAAGCAATGCCGGGCGGGGTGAGGGGTAGCCGCCAGGCTCTCATTCTGCGGTTTACTTCGACAGCATTCCCGCCATATCGAGCAGCCGAAGATCCAGATGCTTGACCTTGCTGACGACTTCGGAAAGAGGAGTCCACTGGACCCGGCCATCAATCCATCCCGTCAGCACGCTGTGACGTCCTTCCACAAGCGATTCCATGGCGCCAACTCCGAGACGTGTTGCCAGCAGTCTGTCAAAAGCTGTAGGCGTTCCGCCGCGCTGAACGTGACCAAGTATGGTAGCGCGGAGTTCGAAGCCGGGACTGGGATGCGACGTTTGGAAATATCGCGTCAGCCGTTCTGCATTATTGCGTGCGCCTTCGGCCACAACAATGATCGCGCATTTCTTCCCACGGCTGCTGGCAGCCCGCAGAAGATCCGCAATCGTTTCCGGATCCACTTCACGTTCTGGAATCACGATCGCTTCAGCGCCACCAGCCAGGCCCGCCATGAGCGCAAGGTATCCGCATCGCCGGCCCATGACTTCCACCAGAAGGCCGCGATGATGAGATGACGCGGTGACGCGCAGCCGGTCAATGGCTTCGAGTGCGATGTTCAACGCAGTGTCCACACCGATGGTGATGTCGGATCCGGTGAGATCGTTGTCGATGGTGGATGCGATACCGGCCACGCGGAGCCCCGCTCGCGAGAGCGCATGCGCTCCCTGCTGCGAGCCATTACCTCCGATGACAATGACGGATTCGATGTCCAGCGCCTGAAGTTGACGTATCGCATCCTGCTGCCCGGCCGGCGTGGTGAATTCCACACTTCGAGCAGATCCGAGAAACGTGCCCGCGATCTGGCTGATTCCACCGACGTCCCTCGCGCTCAGGGAGATGATCTCGCCGGCCATCAATCCGGCAAATCCTCTTTGAACTCCATACATTTCGTGTCCATGATGGATTCCCGTCCGTACCGCCGCACGAACTGCAGCATTCATTCCAGGGGCATCCCCGCCACTGGTAAGAACTGCGACCCGCTTGTTCATGCGCAATTAAAGCATGTGTCCGGCTTGCCAGAACAGTTGTCCCTGTGGCCTGCTAAAAAAAGAATGCGAACCGCATTTCTTGAGTGATTTGTCTTTGGAAAATAGCGTTAGAATGTCCACGTTACGATTGGCCTCACATATAAGGAGAAGCTCATGAAGAATGATGACGATCTGGATCTGGATTTCGATGCTGATCCGGAGGCGGAGACCGATGCCGGTATAGACCAGGATGACTTGTTAATTGATGACCCGATTACCGTGACCTACACTGAAGAAGTAATCGAATACGAGGATCCTTCCTCTGGGGAAGATGGCGGTGAAGTTCCTCCAAGCAGACCAGCCAAGCCTCCCAAACCCGCAAAGGCGGCTAAAGCTTCGGCTGCAGCGAAGGTCTCCAAACCGGCACCAGCCCCCGCGAAGGCTGTCGCAATGAAGAAGCCTGCGAAGAAGGCCGCAAAGCCAGCGAAGTCGGTTGCAAAGAAGTCGGCAAAGATAACGCCAAAGAAGGCCGTAAAGAAGACCGCGAAAACGTCCGTGAAGAAGACGGCAGCCAAAAAGAAGCCGGCTCCAAAAATGGCCGCCAAAAAAGCGGCGAAGAAGCCGGGCTCCAAAGGAAAGACAAAGAAATCCAGTCGTCGGCGTTAATCTCGCCGTTCATCGTTGACGCGTTCCTGCCTCACCCCACCGGCAAGCGGCGGGTGAGGGGGAATTGCACTTTCAGTTGTTCGCCTTCAGTAAAGTGAGAATCACCCGCGCTCTCTCAAACCTTGCGTCCATCAAACATTTCATCCGCATACCACCAGGCTTTCAATGGGCTTTCCAGGAGCTTTTCCTTGACAGCATAGTGAGACGAGACCATAAGCATCAAGATGGAAAAAGCTTGCCTTATTGAAGTTCCAGCGCAATTGAGCCGCGGCAAAGCATGCGCCCTGTTTCTGGCCATGTGCCTCTTATTTATTGTGTGTAATCGTGGTGCATATCACGGTTACTTTGAGGACGACGATATGCAAACTCTCAGTTGGGCGCCAATTGTGCCGGCCTCTGAGTTTGGTCGAGTCATTCTCAGCCCTCTTTTCCAGGTGGATAACTTTCGGCCCGCCGCACATTTGAACTACCACATTCTGGGAAAATTGTTTGGATTGGCGTTTCCACCTTACGTCGTTCTCATTCATGGTCTGCATCTGCTGAATGTATGGCTGGTATGGCTTTTAGCCCGGCGGCTGGGCGCGGACTCCTTTGCCGCTTCCGCTGCGAGCCTCTTCTTCGGTTTTCACATGGCATCGTTCGATATTTATTGGAAACCGCTTTACATGTTCGATTTGGAGTGCGGCACATTTTGTCTTCTGAGTCTGCTTTTTTACACACAGCGGCGATACCTTCTCGCCTTTGCAGCGTTCTGGCTTGCGTACAAATGCAAGGAACTGGGAATCATGCTTCCCGCCGTCTTCGTGCTGTATGAGTTCTGGCGTGGAGAACGACGCTGGCGAACGCTGATTCCCTTCTTTCTTGTTTCAGCATCGTTCGGATTACAGGGAGTCTTCCTGAACCACCACGCAGACGATCCTTACACGTTGCGCTTTACGCTGTCGGCACTCGGTACGACCAGCCGATTCTATAGTTCGAATGTCCTGCTCATCCATCATGCCGGCTTCGTTGTACTGCCATTGGCTCTTATGTTCGGCAATGCCCGGGTGCGCTTCGGAATTGCCACGATGCTGCTGTTCATGGCTCCGTTCGCTTTCCTTCCGGGCCGCCTGGAAGCGGCATTTTGCTACGTGCCACTTATCGGATTGGCAGTGGCGGTTTCCGGAATTGCGACCCGCAGGCACGCAATTCCTGCCACTGCGATCCTGACCCTCTGGGTCGGCTTCAACATTTATCGCCTGCAGGCTAAACAGGACAAAACGTTAAAAGCTGAACAGGAGAATCGCGTATACATCACGACACTGGAAAAATTTGTTTCAGCCGATCCTCAGATCCAGTTTTACACGTACGACCGGTCTCTCACTGCGATGCGACCGTGGGGCATACAAGCTGCACTGGTTTACCTGCGTCGAAAAGACACTGCGTTGTTCAGCGCGGACTCTCTCCAGTCCGGACAAATACCGCCGGGTTCTCCCGTAGGGATTCTGAAGTGGGACGGCAATGAGCAAACGCTTCGAATTTCCGTACAAACGATGCAATAGTCGGATTACGGGATGCATGGCTCCTGGTCGTGGGTTCTTATCGCAATTCTGCAGTGGATAGTACAGATGAAATGCAGCGCATCCGAACCGAAGCCGCCTCAATCCTGTGTTCCTGGTGATTTCAGTTCGTGCACAATAGTGGCGTGACTTCGTGGACCAGATACCTGCGGTACGTTCCGTTCCTGGGTATAGCTGCGCTTCTCTTCTTTACGTTTCGCCTCTACAGTTCCGCATATTTCTGGCTCGACGATTACGACAACCTGTATTGGGTTCAGAAACTCAGTGCCTTTGATTTGCTGAAAGCCATCACGAATCCGGCATCCACGTACTTCAGACCAACCGGAATGCTCTTTTACTGGCTGGAACTCCGGTTGTTCGGCACAAACGCGATTGCATTCCACGTACTGGCATGGGTTCTTCACGCTGCCAACACGGCTCTGGTTTACGCGGTACTCCGGCGTATCGTCCATTCCGATCCGGGCGCCGCGGTCGGCGCAATGCTATTCGCGAGCGAGGCGGTGTTCACCGACATTTATTGGAACTTTGGAACAATCTTTGAACTCGTCTCCGGACTCCTGTTTTTTGTTGGAATCCTGATTTGGAGTTCGGATCGCCGCTCGTGGGCCCGCGTTGTTCTTGCAACTGTCGTCTTCGTGCTTGCGGTGAAGGGAAAGGAAATGGCGATAACGCTGCCGGCGATCTGGCTCTGTTACGACCTGTTTTTCCGGACGACTGCGAAGTGGCGGTGCGTTGTTCAGATTTTGCTTCCCGGAGGCGTGGGAGTACTAATGGCATTGAAGGGCCTCGCCGAAAGCCGCGCGACTGCACCCGATGCACCATACTTCATGGATATATCGGGTGTGACGCTGGGCCGCGGTTTCGGAGTCTATTTTGGGATGCTTTCCAGAATCAACTTGAAGTGGCAGCTATGGGCCATCGCATTTGTCGCGTTACTTCTTCTGCTCTCGATGACGAAGCAGCAGATCGCGATTTTCTTTCAGATCTGGATTTTCGTAACATTCCTTCCCGTCATTTTTCTGGTCAATCATCGCTATCCTTTTTATTGGTATATCCCATTTGTCGGGATGTGTGGCCTCGCAGCACGGCTGGTTCAATGGATCATCCCGCTGCTCAAAGCCCGCATTTCGTCTCCCTCCGCTGAGGCTGCAGCGTGCTTGTGCTTTCTGGTCTTGTGCCAGACCACTTACATGGTGCAGAAGGCGCTGACGAAGTATGGACGCAGCTTCCAGCATGGTATCGACGTGGAGCATCGTGGGTTCATTCAGGGGCTTGTTGCGTTACCGTCCCCACCGCTAAACGAAGTCTTATATTTCGAGTCCGGTCCACGCTTCTTTGAGGAGATTCATCTAAACAGCGCGACGCAGGTGGCGCTTCGCCGAACGGATGTGACTGCCAGGCTGGTGGACCATTTCCCGGAAGGTGCCCGATATCGCCTTCGCTTTGAAGATTCAAAAGTGGTTCGAATATCGGGCGGAGAGTGACTGCTGCATCACGGATAGCCCGCATATCGCGCCACGCAAGGCTTGGGAGAGGCGAATTCCAAATGAGCGGATGAAACCTCTCAAAAGGATCCAACTGGTTAAAGTCCAGTCCGGTTAGAGCCGCAGCGGGCAGGCCAGTAGCGAGACTTGTGTCACGATAGGGTGACCCGACGAGACGAAGCGTCGACAATGAGGAAGCAGGCCGTGAGGATTCAGATCCGAAATCTATGACTATGGCGGATGCCGAGTTTTATACGCTCACTGAAGGCGATATTGGGTAATCCCTGGTGACAGCCCAGATCAGAATGTATGCTGCAATGATGAAGCGCCCTTCCGACAGTCCAAAAGTTTACAAGCATCTGACGCTTGAATTCTGTAATCCGATGCCGGATAAGTATCTCCTGAACGGAAAACCAAATGTTCGGTAAGAAAACTTCCAAAAGTTCTGAAGCCCTTTGCGGCATGTCATCCGCCAAAGAAATCACCGGTTCGGAATTGGATCGACTCCGGTCCAACATCGCAAAACTGGGACCCTGGTTTCATAATTTCGAAATTGCGCGGAATGTGTGGACGAATGCGAATGGTACCGGTCCGGGTGCAAACTATCCCGCGCGGCGCTGGCAGCACGTCCAGCCACTGTTCGGCAATCTCGCTGGAAAATCATGTCTGGATGTGGGGTGCAGTTCGGGATTCTTCTCTCTGAAAGCAAAGGAGCTTGGGGCAACGCGTGTGCTGGGCATCGATAGCGGCGAACAGGTCGGTGCCATTGATCAGGCCCGATTTGCAAGCGAAGTTCTGGACCTCCCGGCCACGTTTGAAACGATTTCCGCATACGATCTAGCACGCATCGATGAACGATTTGACACCGTGTTCTTCATGGGAGTGTTCTATCACCTCCGTCATCCGTTGGTTGCGCTCGAGGCGATTCGTTCGGTTTGCACCGGTAGTTTGATATTTCAGACCATCACGACTCCCAGCGGAAAGAAACTCAACGAACTCGATTTGCATTCGACCGCAAATGTGGGGTTGAACTCCAGCGTGATGCACGACGATCGCTTTCCCACGGTCCGGTTTGTGGAAGGCCAGATTGCCGGCGACAGCAGCTGCTGGTTCATACCCAACGTGCAGGCAGTAGCTGCAATGTTACGGACTGGCGGCTTTGTGCCGGAAGAGTTCATCTTTCCCGATGAGCAGGAAGTGATCGTGAGGTGCCGCGTCGGCTGAAACGGAGCCACTCTAGAAACGAATTCAATACATCCTTTTCCCGACGGCCCGGATGATCTTTTTGGTTGTGCATCCTTTTGGAAATTGTTCGCTATCCCCTGTAGTCGCGGTCTATGACCGCGCACAGTCTCACAATTCGAGATCGCGCGCGGTCATAGAGCGCGACTACAGGGGAACAGGACCCCAGCACCCGACGTTTCGTTCGTATTCAGGCCATCCCTAATCTTGTTACAATCACTGGCCGATAATTTGCAGGGGGGTACCATCCGACAGTGACAACCAACGAGCCAACCCCGGAGTTACATCCGGGAGTCGCGGGCTTTGAGTACGCGGATCTTTTCAAGCCTGAGCGACTGAAGGATTTGTCGGACGTATTCGATCAGGAACTTTCCAAAGATAATCCCGAGCTGTTTACCCGATGGGTGGCGTATCGTTGCGAGCCAGGCGAACTGCGAAGTCCAATTGAAGTTTCCGCTCTTCTGATTGGGGTTTCGGGCTATCTCAGCCGCTTCATCATCCGATTGTTTGGAGTGGAATCCGAAGCCGCGACTCTGGCCGCACTCACGGCAGATCAGGATCCGGTCTTCCGATTTAAAATCGATTTTGTCCGACGCCGGGTTCTGCCCATGCTGAAGAAGCTCGCAGTTCCCAAGGATCCAGGATCCATACTGGAACTCGAAAAGAAAATAGAGCGCCTGCGCGACGCCGCATCCGACGGACCACGCTCGAGCCGCGATCTGGAACTTGAAACGGCCCGGGCTGCATCGACGCTTCTCGATGCGAACAAGGCGTTCGGAGAAAAAGGTTCAATTCCGGATCAGGAAAAATCCATTCCATTTCTGCGGAAACTGGGCGAACCCTCACAAGCTGCTGTCGCGGAATGGATGGAAGCTCTCAGTCTATGGTGTGCGATGCGGCTGAAGGATCCGGCATATCGCCATTGGGTCAGCTTCCGATTCCCTGACGCCATCGACCATTTCGACCTGGTTCATGTCGAGCGGCCCCTTGCCGATTTTCCGGAATCGATGATCGGTCCCGAATCCTCGCTTCGCCGCCGCGACGGTTTCGTTCTTACCGATCCGCGGATGACTCCTCGGGAAGTACTCGGAGAGATCCACTACTGCATTCTTTGCCACGAGCGCGACAAAGACAGTTGCACCAAAGGAATCCGGAACGCGGATGGCACGATTGCGGTGAACCCTCTCGACATTCCTCTCGAAGGCTGCCCGCTGGACGAAAAGATTTCCGAAATGCACTACATGCGAAAGCACGGGGATGCAATCGGCGCACTGGCGCTTGTCATGATCAGCAATCCCATGTGTCCGGGAACCGGACATCGCATCTGTAATGACTGCATGAAAGCATGCATCTATCAGAAGCAGGATCCGGTCAACATTCCTGAAATAGAAACCTCAGTATTAACCGACACGTTGAATCTTCCGTGGGGCATTGAAATTTACGGATTGCTGACGCGATGGAATCCTCTGAACATCAGCCGCCCATATGCAATGCCATATAACGGGAAGAACATTCTCGTGGTTGGAATGGGGCCGGCGGGATACACACTGGCGCATTATCTGGCTAACGAGGGCTTCGGCATTGCCGGAATCGACGGATTGAAAATCGAGCCTCTGAAACCGGAGCTGACTGGCAGCGCAGACACTCCTCCTCGTCCGATTCGCCAATGGCAGGAGATCTATCGCGCGCTCGATCAGCGTATTCTCGAAGGTTTTGGCGGCGTTTCCGAATACGGCATCACCGTACGTTGGGACAAGAACTTCCTTACTCTGCTGTATCTGACGCTTGCGCGCCGGGATGCAATACGAATCTACGGCGGCGTTCGTTTCGGCGGCACCGTCACGGTCAATGATGCATGGGACTGGGGATTCGATCACATCGCGATCGCTACCGGAGCCGGGCGGCCGACCATCATCGACATGAAGAACAATCTGGCGAACGGCATTCGTAAGGCATCGGATTTCCTGATGGCCCTGCAACTCACTGGCGCATTCAAGCGCAATGGGATGCCTCTGCTCCAGGTGCGACTGCCCGCAATCGTCATCGGCGGAGGCCTTACGGCAATCGATACCGCAACCGAACTCGCGGCCTATTACCCGGTAATGGTGGAGAAGACTTTTGTCCGCTACACGCAGCTTGTGAAAGAGATTGGGCATGACGCGGTTATCGCGTCTTTTAATCCGGATGAACGCGACGTTCTGAACGAATTTCTCGATCATGGCGCAGAGGTTCGCCAGGAGCGCCTTCGCGCGGCAAAGGCCAATGAAAAACCGAATTTCGTGAAACTGGTCCGTGCGTGGGGCGGGGTGTCGCTTGCCTACCGGAAGCGGATGATCGATTCTCCGGCCTATCGTCTCAATCACGAGGAAGTGAAAAAGGCTCTGGAAGAAGGCATCTCGTTCATCGAGAACGTGAATCCGGAAGAGGCGATCGTGGACGAGTTCAATCATGTGCGAGCGTTGCGCTTCAGTGCCCCTGGCCGCATGATCGAACTCGCGGCAAGATCCGTCCTGGTGGCTGCCGGGACAACTCCCAATATCACCTACGAAAAGGAACACGCGGGCACGTTTGAAATGGACAGCCGCAGAAAATTTTTTGCGGCAAATCGTGTCGTCCGGAATTCCGATGGCGAATTTGCGCTCGAGGCCGCCGGGAAGGGAACTGGATTCTTTACGTCCTACAACAAAGAAGGACGATTCATCAGCTACTACGGAGATAACCATCCGAAATATGCCGGCAATGTCGTCAAGGCGATGGCTTCGGCTCGAGACGGCTATCCACATGTCGTTTCCTTGTTCCGGGACGAACTGAAATCTCTGGATCCCTCCAAGCAGTCCGAGCGGGATCGTCAATGGAAGAAACTCACTTCGTTTCTCGACAGCGAATGGATTGCTCGTGTTTCCGAAGTGCACCGATTGACTCCGACGATTGTCGAAGTCCTTGTTCATGCGCCGTCGGCAGCCCGCAAATTCGAGCCCGGACAATTTTACAGGTTGCAGAATTACGAAACGACGGCGGAGACCATAAGTGGGACGAAGCTCCTGATGGAAGGTATCGCACTGACTGGAGCCTGGGTCGACAAGGAGAAGGGACTGCTGTCGATGATCGCGCTCGAACTGGGGGTTTCGTCGAGGCTTGTTTCGCGGCTCAAGCCCGGAGAACCGGTTATCGTGATGGGTCCGACGGGAACACCAAGTGAAATCGGTGAGTCCGAGAATGTCCTTTTGCTGGGAGGCGGCCTGGGCAACGCCGTTCTCTTTTCGATCGCAAAAGCGATGAAAGATCGCGGGAATCGCGTGATCTATTTCGCGGGATATAAAAAGGGCGAGGACCTTTTCAAACAGGATGAGGTGGAACTGGGTACGCACCAGGTCATCTGGAGCACGGATATCGGCGGCGCCATCAAACCGCGGCGCCCGCAGGATCGCCACTTCCGTGGAAACATCGTTCAAGCGGTGTTGTCGTATGGCCGTGGGGAGTTGGGAGAGCCGCTGGCACCGCTTTCACAGATCCATCGCATCATCGCCATCGGATCTGACCGGATGATGGCCGCGGTTCGCGATGCGCGTCACGGCGTTCTTCAGCCATTTCTTCAGCCGAAGCACATCGCCATCGCGAGCATCAACTCACCGATGCAGTGCATGATGAAGGAAGTTTGTGCGCAGTGCCTGCAGAAACACGTTGATCCTGACACCGGCAGGGAAACGGTCGTGTTTTCCTGCCTGAATCAGGACCAGCCGATGGACCACGTGGATTTCAAGCACCTGCACACACGTCTGCAACAGAACACGGTGCAGGAAAAGCTCAGCAACCTGTGGCTGGATTACTTGCTGACGGGCGCGCAGTAGCGATCGAAAGCCGTCGTCAATTCCTTTGCAATCTGTGGGGCTTCGCGGCCTTCAATCTGGTGACGTTCCAGCATGAACACCAGTTCACCGTTCTGAAACACACCGACGGACGGAGACGAAGGGCGATAGCCTTTGAAATAGCCACGGGCACGATCCGTCGCGTCGATATCCGCGCCGGCAAACACGGTTACGGTTCTATCGGGTACAACGGAATGCTTCAGCGCCATGGTAATCCCGGGTCGGGCCCGGCCTGCAGCGCATCCGCAAACGGAATTCACAACAACCATGACGGTGCCGGGAGCCTGAATCGCAGCATCCACTTCTTCGGGAGTCCGCGTCTCCTTCACACCGATCTGGGTCAACTCGTCACGCATGGGTTTGATCAGAATTTCTGGATATGGCATGGGGTTATCGTACCACAGAGACTGTACGGAATTTGCGCCATAGCCGGTACCCCAGCAAAAGCGTGAGCAGAATGGCGTAGATCAGCGGATTCTGGATGTCGCTCTTAACCCGCCAGATGTAGTGGATTACACCCAGGATGCCGGTGATGTAAATCGCCTTGTGCAGGAACTGCCACCGTTTTCCACCAAGGCGCGAAATCCATTTCTTTGTGGACGTAATCGCCAGCGGAATCATCAGGACGAATGCAAGGAAGCCCACCGTAATAAATGGCCGTTTCAGAACATCATCGATAATTTTCTGAATGTCAAAGAACACGGTAAACCAGACGTAACTCAAAAAGTGTACGGTGCCGTAGAAGAATGCAAATAACCCCAGCATTCGGCGATAATGCACGGCGCCGTTCCATCCCGATACTTGACGCAACGGGGTGACGGCAAGGGTGATCAGGACGAATCGCAGCGTCCAGTCGCCGGTGCGATCGGTGATATCGGCGTAGGGATCGGCGCTGAAGGTTTCCGGATGATAGACAATCGCCCACATCAAGGCCGCCAGCGGAACCAGACACAGCAGGAATACGAGCGGCTTCAGAATCTTGATCGGGGCTGGCATCGGGCCGCTAGTAATTCTTTCGGAGATCCATCCCGGTATACATGCTGGCCACCTGGTCGGCGTAGCCGTTGAACATCAGAGTTTTCCGTGTGGGATTTGCGCCAGACAGCAGACCGCCAAGCAGGGAAGAACCCGATCCGCCGAGACGCCGTTCCGTCGCCTGGCTCCAGCTGGGGTGATTCACATTCGGATTCACGTTCGCATAGAAGCCATATGCGGCAGCGTAGGCCTGAGACCACGCGGTCTTGGGCATCTGTTCGACAAATCGAATAGAGGTAATCGCCTTAATTCCCTTGAATCCATACTTCCAGGGCGTGACCAGGCGCAGCGGGGCTCCGTTCTGGTTTGGCCCCTTGTGCCCGTAGACACCAACTGCAAAAAGGGTCAGTGGATTCATGGCCTCGTCCATGCGAAGTCCTTCGATATAGGGCCAGTCCAATCCGGTGAGCGGATTTTTTTGACCGGGCATCTGATCCGGAGCGTAAATGGATCGAAACTCAACAAATTTCGCGTTGGGATTGGGCTCCAGCCGATTGATCAGAGTTGCGAGCGGAAAACCATACCAGGGAATGACCATCGACCACGCTTCAACACAGCGCATGCGATAGACCCGGTCTTCCATCGTAATGCCCTTGAGCAAGTCATCGAGGGCATACTTGGCCGGTTTCTTCACGCCATCCACTTGAACCGTCCATGGGGATGTCTTGAACTTTCCGGCATTCAGCGCTGGATCGTCTTTGCCCGTGCCGAACTCATAGTAGTTGTTGTATGTGGTGACGTCTTTTTCGGGAGTTTTGGGTTCGTCAACGACATCGTATGGTCCAGGTTTGCCGGCAGCAGCCTGGGGCGCCGGCTCCGCCGAGACACACGCGGGCAGTACCGAGCCTATCGCGCCGATTCCGGCAGCAGTGGAAAGCTGTCTGAGAAACTCACGACGATTTCGGAAAATCGATTCGTCTGTTATTTCAGAAGACGGTATATCGTTTGGCTTCTTAATGAACATGCTCCACCTCGTTTAAAAACCTCTGAAAATTATAGTCCGATGACGGGCTCATTATACTCATTTCGGCCACTTAAACCTCAATAGAGAACGGCGTGAAATTGGTCTTGCGGTCGTAATAATCTTCGTTTTCAGCGCGCTTCAGGAAGTTCACGACGAGATAAGTAAAGGGAGTAATCACCGCTTCCCAGCCCACTTTAATCAAGTAGTTTGTCATCATGACGCTGATCACAAGATCGTTAGACCAGATTCCCACGAAAGCGACAGGATAGAAAACCAGCGAATCCACGCCTTCTCCGACAATGGTGGAACCGATGGTTCGCATCCAGAGATACTTGCCGTCCGTCATGATTTTCATTTTTGCCAGGACGAAGGAATTTGCAAATTCACCGAGGAAGAACGCGCAAAGCGACGCAAAAACAATTCGGGGCGTGTTCCCGAAAACCGCCTGGTATGCCCCCTGATCCGGCCAGCCGGCTGCCGGCCGCAACCCGACGACGATCCAACTCATGAATGACGCGAAGATGACCGCGCTGAATCCGGCCCATACGACTTTGCGGGCGCGGGCATAGCCGTAGACCTCTGTCAGGACATCGCCAAATATGTAACTGATCGGAAAGAAGAGTACGCCGGCTCCAAACGTAAATGGTCCCAGCGAAAATAATCCCAGATGGAACGGTCCGACCGTCGCGACCTTAGCAGCGCCAATAAGGTTCGAGCACAGCAGAACCGTGACGAATGCGGCCATGACGAGGTCGTAATACTTGTATGTGCGACGAGCCATCTTCCCTCCAGAGGAGCGTTATCGTAGCAGGTAAGTGTTGTGGTGAGATGTGGGAAATATGCGGACTGTAGGCGCGGTCTATGACCCCGCACGCTCTATCATCGACACGAAATCCGACTTAAGGATCGTGCGCTGTCGTAGACCGCGCCTACAGCAGACACGACCTTTGTACTCGGTCCATTCCTAATTCGCCAGCAGCTGTCTCAGCACAAATTGAAGAATCCCGCCATGGCGGTAATACTGAATCTCGTACGGCGTATCGATTCGCACGATGGCTTCGATGGTCGTTGTGGCACCGCCGTCGCTGTGTACCTGGATCGAAAGTTTCTGCCCAGGCTTCAATCCACTTGCGATGCCATCAATATCAAACGTTTCAAACCCAGTCAGGCCCAGCGATTCGGCATCTTGTCCCGGCAGGTACTGCAGTGGAAGTATCCCCATCCCGACAAGATTGCTCCGATGAATCCGTTCGTAACTTTCAGCGATCACGGCTCGAATGCCCAGCAACCTCGGCCCCTTGGCGGCCCAGTCGCGAGAAGACCCGGATCCGTATTCTTTGCCGGCCAGAATGATCAGCGGCACACCTTCGGCCTCGTACTGCATGGCCGCGTCAAAGATCGACGTTTGCTGTTTGTCCGGAAGGTGCAACGCCAGACCGCCCTCGGTTCCCGGCAACATCAAATTCCGAAGCCGGATATTGGCAAACGTTCCTCGCATCATCACTTCGTGATTGCCGCGGCGTGCTCCGTAGGAATTGAAATCCTTTGCCGCAACTCCGCGTTCAATCAGGTAGCGTCCGGCCGGACTGTCCGCCGCGAACGAACCTGCCGGCGAAATGTGATCCGTGGTGACGGAATCTCCAAGCACCGCAAGCACGCGCGCTCCGCGAATATCCTTCGCCGATGGCGGATCCTTCGGCATGTCGTCGAAGAACGGCGGACGCTTCACATACGTCGAGGATTCGTCCCACTGGAAAAGCTCACCCGTCGGGGCTTTCAGCGCCTTCCACCGATCGTCGCCCAGCATGGATTCCTCGTACGCCTTCTGGAACATCTCCGGCCGCAGCGTGGAACTGATCGCGTCCTGAACTTCTTTCTGAGTTGGCCAGACATCCTTCAAATAAACGGGCTGACCCTTGCTGTCCTTGCCCAGCGGATCTGTGGTGAGATCCGTGTCCATGTGTCCGGCAATGGCGTACGCCACCACAAGCGGCGGCGACGCGAGATAGTTCGCACGCACCAACGGATTTACACGTCCTTCAAAATTCCGGTTTCCACTGAGTACTGCGGCAACCACGAGGCCGCCATCCTTCACCGCTGCTGTCACCGGATCCGGCAACGGTCCGCTATTTCCAATGCATGTGGTGCAGCCGTAACCGACGATGTGGAAGCGAAGTTTTTCCAGATACGGCATCAGGCCGGATTCCTTCAGATAATCGTTCACCACTCGCGAGCCCGGCGCCAGGCTGGTTTTCACCCAGGGCTGCACCGTGAGCCCGCGTTCAACAGCTTTCTTTGCGACCAGGCCGGCAGCAATCATGACGGAGGGGTTCGACGTGTTCGTGCAGCTCGTAATCGCTGCAATGACAACCGAGCCGTGACTCACGTCGTAATTCCGACCATTGTCTTTCACCGCAACTGTGCCAATACCCTTGGCCAGTTTGTCGAGAGACGGCAGCGCATCGCGGAACACCTGCTTTGATTTGGAAAGAGGGACGCGATCCTGTGGGCGACGTGGTCCGGCCAGGCTGGGTTCGACGGTTCCCAGATCCAGCTCCATGGTGTCGGAAAATTTCGGATCTGGGGTTTTATCGGTATGAAAGAGGCCCTGCGCCTTGGCGTAGGCCTCGATCAACGAAACCCGCTGAGCGGTTCGTCCCGTCAGGCGCATGTAGCGCAGAGTCTCATCATCGATTGGGAAAAATCCAATCGTCGCGCCATACTCCGGCGCCATGTTCGCGATCGTTGCGCGGTCGGCCAGACTCAGGCTGCCGATTCCAGGTCCGTAGAACTCCACGAACTTGCCGACGACTCCCTTCGCGCGAAGCATTTGTGTGGCGGTCAGCACGGCATCGGTCGCCGTCACGCCTTCGCGCAGGCGCCCGTGGAACTTGAAGCCAAAAACTTTCGGTATCAACATCGAAAGCGGCTGGCCGAGCATGGCGCTCTCCGCTTCGATTCCTCCGACACCCCAACCTACAACAC
>Ga0163163_10002490_pt1 | contig 15578 bp, 6 predicted proteins | sample S65metaG_FD_119766 | JGI IMG/M metagenome (GOLD analysis project Ga0163163, IMG submission 119766) | Switchgrass rhizosphere microbial communities from Kellogg Biological Station, Michigan, USA - S6-5 metaG | ecosystem: Host-associated > Plants > Roots > Rhizosphere > Soil | place: USA: Michigan... | reverse complement strand
TATCTCTCATTGCGTTTCGAGGAAGAAGCTGCCCGCGCGCGTCGCACTGATCGCACTTTCCAGGTCGTGATGCTCGACCTTGATGAGTTCAAAAACGTTAACGACACGTATGGTCACAAGACCGGCGACAGGATGCTGCGGGAAGTGGCCCACCTGATTCAGAGCCAGTTGCGCGAGTACGATTTTCTGGCGCGTTATGGTGGTGACGAATTTGTGGCGCTGGTGCAGGAAGTTGTGGGCGCACAGGTTGAAGAGTTGTGCGCCCGTATTGAAAGTGCAGTGTCAAAGTTTTCGTTGTCGCTCGGCCGAAACCGGGTTGCGCGTGTCGGCATCAGCGTCGGCACCGCGACGTTCGGCATCCACGGCGACACGCTGGACCAACTCGTGATCGCCGCCGATAACGAAATGTACCGGATGAAATCAGACCACCGTCTTGGCCGCGGATTTACGCAGACAAACGCTGATCTGCGTTCATCTGCGTGAATCTGCGTTAAGTTATCTTGCACGCAGCGAAGCCCGTGAGCGCGACATCGAACTCTGCACCTGCTGCATCGTTTGTTTAAGCGTCAGCGTGTCAGTGAACGCCTTCATCGCTGCTTCGCTTACCGCGCCGGGCAGCGCCGGCATGCCGAAGCTCGGGAAAAGATCGGCCGTTCCCCAATCGTGCGCTTCTACGATCGGCTTGATTTCCTCATACCAATTCATATCGACGTCTTTCGGAGTGTTGCCGTTCTTCGCCAGCACGTACGTGAAAGCGCCGGTCGTGGCCACGTAAGAAGTGCCCTGGCCCGGTAGCCATCCACCTTTCTTGAAGTACACCTGGTGATTTGCGAGATCGATGTTCTTCGCTCCGTCGAAACCGTGATAGCCGTGTGCGTCCGGACCTGAGAGAGTGGAAGTGGCCGTCACTGCTGCTGCGAGCATGGCGTCGATCGTGTCGTGATTAAGAACCGGATTGCCGGTGCGACACGAGAACATCGCGCACAGACGTGCGACGTCAATCACTGCCGACGACAAGCCGCCACAGCCATCGAACATCTCATAATCGTAATTTCCATAATGTGAGGGTACGAGGGGTTGATCCTGTGATCGAACACTGTTAAGACACTCGAGCTGGAAGAGAGGCCAACTATTCTCCGGATTGTGAACGGTCAAGTGATAGCGGGCTTCGTCCGACGCCTGATCGCCTGTCAACGAGCGAGAGCCGCGCGTGTGCTTTTGTCCGAGCGGATCGAGCACCAACGTCTTGAGTGCTGCCTCAAAACTCGAAGCATTCATCTTCCTGGCGACGACGAGACTCAGCATGAAGTAATCGGTATTGCCGTAGACCACGTTGGTTGTTTTGCCGGGATCGTCAGTCAGGTCCAGCGTCGTGATCCAACGCGCTACTTCATTTCCGTCCGACGGCAGTGTGCCGCCTGCGGCGGTTGAAGCATCCACTGCATGCCAGAGCCCACCTTGCGGAATCCCCGAGGTGCTGGTGAGGAGATGTTTGATCTTGATGTCTGCGAAGCGGCTATCCTTCGGCGCCATACCGTTCGGTTGTTTGAGATTGAGCACACTTTGCAATTTCGTTTCGAGCGTCAGGTCGCCTTTTTCGATCAACTTCCAGATGGCGACGGCACAAAAAGTCTTGGAAATGCTGGCCTGGCGAAACGGCGTGGTGGGTTGAATGTCGGGATACGAATCTTCGGCGTTGGTGTAACCGCGCGCATAGACGAGACGGCGGTTCTTCACGATCGCTAACGCGACGCCGCGCACGTTCTGCACTTCGACATAATCTTTGAGTTTGTTGTCGATGGCTGCGACTGGCGTGGTACCGGTCATGCGGAAAGTACGTGGACTGATCTCCTCGCGGGTCGCGAAGAACGCAGCGAACCGTGCGCCGCTGCCGGAGCCGGAAGCCGACACGCAGACAGGCCAACGTCCGGCAGAGGCGTTTGCGTCAAACTCAGCCTGGTACTCGCTCGACGTCATTCCAACTTTCGATTTCCATGGTCCAATCTGAGAATCGACGAACAGTTCCATGATGTTGCCGGAAGGCGTCACACTCAGCAGCGCGGGTCGCGCGCCCATTCCTTTCATCGCCTCAAAGCGTTGTTGTAGGGTGTCGCCGCCTTCGTCAACCGCGTCGATGTTCCACGCGATCTTTCCGGGGTTTGGTCCCCAGATGGCGCAGTAGCGCGGGTCGTCCGGTGTGCCGAAGCAGTCGGCCCACACCAGGACGGCGCCCGCGTCGTGCTGTTGTTTGTTCAGCTCGATAAAGTCATTTTTCGAGAGATTCGAGCGCGTCAATGGAATGTGCGACATCTTCCGGAATGAGCCCGCGAATATGGCGCTGTTCTTTGGACCAGTGGCGCTGATGATGAATGGTCCAAAACCATCGGCTGCCATTTGATCGAACACTGTCTGAAATTCTGACTGGGTTTTGTTGATTACTGATTTCGTTGCGATCACGGTTGGACGTTTCACCATGACTGCGGCGAAACGCGGATCGCTGGTACTGCCGTAAATAGATAAAGAGAGCGGCCGAAAACCTTTATCGGCCCATTTGTCACGCTCGGCAACGTGATTGGCGGTATCGCGATCGTGCCAGGCGACGAGATTTTGTGCGGTTAGTGTCATCTATCCTCCTCCAAGAGTCCTGATAATTCCGTTGATCATGTAAATCCGGTCTCGAAACGTTTCTTGAGCGAGCCTGCAAAGCAGGCGTCAGAAGGTAGCCTGGGGCGCCAGCCCCAGGAATTGGTAGGAGCAATAGAATTCCCAGCCCATAAAATGGGCGGCAGTTCAACGCTTCAATCAGTCCAGCAGGTAACAATTGCTTTTAGCTTTCCGGTTCGGAGAAGATACAAAAGATGTTTGGCTGGCTAAAGGAAAAAGTAACCCAGGCTGTTGATGCACGCGCGGCGGCGAACGCAGTGCACACGGAGTTTGAACGGCTCGAGCAAACTCCCGGCGCACAACCGCGCCTGGCGGATCGGCTGACGAAGTTTGTGTTCACGGGCGAGGGTGAAAGTGTCGTTGCTGAGGTTGCCGCGATGAAGAACACTCACCTCGGACTGCTGATGCTGACTTCGCTCCACGGCACGCAAAAACAACGAGGACTCGCGACGATCATCGACCGCATGCCGCAAGATCCCGAAGTTCTTTTGCGTCTCGCAAAGGTTTACGAAGCGGCGCAACAACCGGGCACCGGGGTTGGCTACATCTACGGCGCGCCAACCATTCCCGCGTTTCACGGTTCGCTGTCCTGGTTGAGTACTTTTCTACTCGAAGTTTCAGAGGGAGGAAAGCAAAGACAACCGATCTTACCCGCCGGTTTGATCATGGCGATGATTGAGAAGAGTGGTGAGGATCCAAAGAAACTCATCAGGGGCGCGTTCTTTTACGAAGACACTAAGGTTCCCAGTTATATCAGTCGTTATGCCGGTCCCGCGTTTGGCTGCTTTCACTGTTTGGACCAGTTTCCGGAACTGGTTTCGAGTTTAGCGGAGGAGGTCAAGCCATTCTTTCGTCAAAAAGAGGCGACGAACCGAGCGTCGTTGTTGCGCGCCCTGCTCGCATTGAAGATCGATACTGTGCCGTTTGCCGAAGAGATTGCGGCGCTGGCGGTCTCGGGTTCGAAAGAAGTGCGAGAAAGCGCAGTGCCGCTGTTAACGGAAAACTTTTCTACCTTCAAAGACTCGCTGGCACGGCTCGCAACCAGGGGCAGCGCCGATGAACGTTTTCACGCGGTGCGTTTGCTCGCGCGCTTAGGTGGTGAAAGCGAACAGGATTTCCTGAAGCAACGGCTTGAGAATGAGAAGTCAGAGAAAGTATCGGAGGCCATTAGAGAAGCGACCGCGGCAGCGCCGAGTGAACACGCCGGCGCCGAAGAAGAAGACCTCAAAATCCCTCCTATCACGGAGGTGCCGGTCTACGCTCCACTCAGTGAAGAATTCCGGCACGCGCTGCGCGAGCAGTTGCAGGCAATCGAAAACGCAACGGCACTCCAGTTCAATCGAAACCAGCTTATGAAGAAGTACGGTTGGACCAGAACGCCGATTCCTCCTGAAACTGCCGATCGGTTGTTCGAAGCACTTCAGAGTTTCGTGGTGACGGATCAGGACGTGGGCCGGTTTTTCGATAATTCGCATGGTGTTAATGTGGCGCTTTTACAAGGCTATCCGATCCCTGCTGAATTCCATCTCATTCATGTGGTCCGCTGGTGCTTGTTGCTTGCCAAGCCGGTGAATCCAAGTGGAAAACTTGGACCATGGGACCTCGGCTACAGTTGGAGCCGACCCTTATTGACGTATCAAAAACTTCAGAAGAAGCCAATCGATCTGCACGAACTGGCGGCAGTGTTTCGCACGATCGGCCTGGACGAAGACGCGATCGGCCGCACTCTGCTGCAACAGAACCGTTACATGACGTCACCATTGTTTGCCGCCGATGCGAATGCTACGTGGCCCTATTTTGCCGACCGGCTTTACCTGCTCGAAGAAGCGCTTGGATTTAAACCGAAGGAAGAGGAGCACCGGGTTTACGGCGAACAGCATCAACGTCAGAGCGCGTTTCGCGTTTTGAAAACGTTTCCGCGTCTGCCGGCGCGACTGGTTCCTTCGTTGTGGGAGATCGCACTCGGCAGCAGTAAGAGTGAACGTCCGCTGGCCCAGGAAGTACTCCAGAACATTCCCAACAAGGAACAGAAAATCGTGGCGGCGCTGGCGAGCCGCCAACAAGACGCGCGCGTTGCCGCGGCGCAGTGGCTCAGTGATTTGCAGTACACCGAAGCAATCCCGGCAATGAAAGCGGCACTCGCGAAAGAGAAGAGCGACGTTGTCAAAGATGAGCTGATCAAGTCGCTCGAATCGATGGGTGTGCGACTGGAAGAGCTGCTGGATCTGGATCAACTCGCGCGCGAAGCGGAGAAAGGTCTCAAGAAGGGAATACCAAACGAGCTCGACTGGTTTCCGTTCTCGCAATTGCCGCCCGTCGCGTGGGCCGATTCCGGAAAGCCGGTGCCACCTTCGATCATTGAGTGGCTGATCCTGCAGGGCTACAAACTCAAGAATGCCGAAGCAAGTCCGGTGCTCCGACGCTATGCGACGTTGTTTAGAAAATCAGATCGGGAGAAGCTCGGAAAGTTTGTGCTTGAAGCGTGGATCGCGCAGGACACGAAACCGAAGTACACGGCGGAACAGGCTGCGGCGGAAGCGCAAAAAGAAGCGCAACAGATGTCGCGCTACGCAAAGCAGTACCCACAATATTATCCCGACTTTGACGAGCAGCGAGTTTACCAGGCGAGTTTCAATCGTTATGTGACGCTGCCTGAAGGTTCGCAAACGGGCACGAAAGGAATCCTTGCAGTAGCCGGCGCATGTTGTAATGGCGAAGCTGCGGCGACTGTACATCGCTACATAAAGCAGTGGTACGGCTATCGTGCGGCGCAGGGCAAAGCGCTGTTGCAGGTGCTCGCGTGGATTGATGATCCGGTTGCCACGCAAGTCATCCTCGCGGTTGCAAATAGATTTCGCACCAAGGGTATTCAAGAAGAAGCGTTGCGGCAGTGTCAGTTGCTGGCGGAGCGCAAGGGTTGGACCATGGATGAACTGGCGGATCGGACCATCCCCACCGCCGGCTTCGATGAAAACGGAATCATGGAACTCGACTACGGTTCCCGCAGGTTCACTGCCACCTTGTCTGAAGACATGTCGATCGCAGTGACCAACCAGAATGGGAAAGTGATCTCGTCACTGCCGGATGCGAACCAGTCAGACGACGCGGACAAAGTAAAGGACGCGAAGTCAGCTCTTGCAAACGCGCGAAAAGAACTGAAGACCGTTGTGTCGATGCAGAAGGATCGACTTTACGAAGCGCTCTGCACGCAGCGTACGTGGCGTTTCGAGGATTGGGACACTTATCTACGACAGCATCCGATTGTCGGACGTTACTGCCAGCGACTCGTGTGGGTAGCTTACGATGACGAAAAGATTGTGGCGTCGTTTCGACCGCTTGCCGACGGTACGCTCAGCAATCATCAGGATGACGAAGTGAAGTTAAGTTCCGCAACCGCCCTTCGCATGGGCCATGACGAGACACTCCCGGCGGTCGACGTTACGGCCTGGTTGCAACACTTCGCGGATTACGAAGTCGAACCTTTGTTCCCACAGTTTGGTAAACCAAAATACACGTTGCCTGACGAGAAGAAAGAAGAGACAGAGATCAACGACTTCCTGGGCCATCTCGTCAAGGCGTTCTCGTTGCGCAATCGACTTACGAAACTCGGTTACACGCGCGGCGCGTCGCAGGACGGCGGCTGGTTTTACGACTATCGCAAGCGGTTCCTGCGGCTCAATCTGGAGGCCATCATCGAATTCACCGGCAACGGCTTGCCCGAGGAGAATCGCACCGTTGCGCTACAGCGACTCTACTTCGCGCGCAAGTTGGACCAGGATATGTTTTCATTTGCCGAGGAACTGCCACTTGGTGAGATCCCGCCAGTGTTGTTGACGGAATGCTGGAACGACATGCGAATGGCCGCCGCCGATGGGACGGGCTTCGCTGCGGATTGGGAAAAGCAAACAGAGATGTGATGGCCACAAAAGGCTCAAAATGATTCTCTACCTCTTCCTGGATTTATTTTTGCGACGTATGCCTTTTTGTGGCTAATTTACTTAGAGGCCCATGCAATGACGACGAATGTAAGCGACATCCGCACTTTGCGGCCACCCTGCGAAGTCATTTTTGCCGACGAGCTGGCGGCGCTAAAGGCAAGCGACACCGGGAAGCGCCCCGAAGGTTGGGTGCTCTCGCCGCAGGCCGTGCGAACTTTCATTGTCGGCTCGAACGGCAAAGCGATCGACAAACAAGTGATCACTCGCAAGTTCTATGGCGACGATGCGTTGATCGATCGCTGTATCGTGACGTTGCTCGGCAATCGCGGGTTGTTGCTCGTCGGCGAACCAGGAACTGCGAAGTCAATGCTCTCTGAACTACTGGCGGCGGCGATCTCAGGCGTCTCCACTTACACGATCCAGGGCACCGCCGGAACAACAGAAGATCAGATCAAGTATTCGTGGAACTACGCGATGCTGCTCGCAGAAGGTCCAAAGCCCGCGGCCCTCGTTCCTTCGCCACTCTACACCGCGATGAAGCACGGTCTGGTTGTACGCTTCGAGGAAGTAACTCGCTGTCAACCCGAAATTCAGGACTGCTTGATCAGCATCATGTCTGACAAGGTGCTTCACGTTCCCGAACTCACCGGCGCAGACGCGACGCTTTTCGCCGAACGAGGTTTCAACATCCTGGCGACCGCGAACATTCGCGATCGCGGCGTGCACGAGATGTCGAGCGCGCTCAAACGACGTTTTAATTTCGAGACGGTGAATCCGATCGGCGAGCGCGCACTCGAAATCAAGTTGGTTACGGAACAGACCGAGATGTTATTGCGAGAAGCGGGCGTGCCGGTCGCTTGTCCGCCCGACGTGATGGAGGTGCTGGTTTCGACGTTTCAGGATTTGCGCTCGGGCGCGGCGGTCGATGGCACCGTAGTCGAGAAACCTTCCACCGTGATGTCGACGGCTGAGGCAGTCGCGGTCGGTTTCTCGGCCGGTCTCGAAGCGCACTACTTTGGAAACGGCTCGATGGAAGGCGCTCACGTCGCACGCCAGTTGCTGGGGACAGTGCTGAAAGACAATCCCGAAGACGCGAAGAAGCTGCGACAGTATTTCGACGTCGTGGTGAAGGCGCGCGCGAAGAAGAGCCGCGCCTGGCAGTCGTACTGGGAAGCGCGCAAGTCTCTCGACAGGTAATCTGTGTCACCCGTGTCATCTGTGGTTACAGATTTGGATCAGGTTCTCGACCGGCTAAATACATCGGAGTGCGTCTACTTTCCGATCCGGCATCACAGTCCTGCGTGTGCGTGGCATGTGGCGCGAGTGATTCGTGAGTTGCGACCCGCGGCGATTCTGATCGAAGGACCGGCCAGTTTTACGCCTCTCATCCCCACGATTCTCGCTGGAGGCACAAAGCCTCCGATCGCTGTCTACACGCATTTCGTCGACACCGCGCGGCAAATTTACAAGCCTGCTGATAACGAGCCGGACTTTGGTCCAGCGCGTTTTGCCACTTATTACCCGCTGTGTGATTACTCGCCCGAGTTGGTGGCACTGCGCGTGGGCCAGGAGACGGGTGCGCGTTTAAGTTTTATCGATCTTGATTATCCCGATCAGATCCTGGCCCAACATACTAACAAGGAACAGTTAGGCCGGCCTCGTATCGAATCGTTGATGCGCGAGACTTACTTGTTGCAGAGCGCGTACCTGCACGCGGTGGCCCAGAAAAGCGGGTGCCGCGACTTCAACGAGATGTGGGACCATCTCTTTGAAGCGAACTTTCAAACGCGTTCGACTGAATCATTCATTCGCGACATTGCCACGTACTGTTTTTTCGCGCGCTGCGACGAAAGCGAGGAGACGCTGAGCGCCCAAGGCAACACGGCGCGTGAAGCGGCAATGGCGGCGGCAATTCGCGAAGAATTGTCGCAGGGCGAAGCGGGTCGAGCAATACTCGTCGTCACCGGTGGGTTTCACACGGTTGCACTGCCTCAGCTCGTTGAGGCAGAAACAAAACGCTCATCATCGTCGCGTGCGCCGCAAGGTTCAGTTCAAACAGCCCTCATTCGTTACAGCTTCGAACAACTCGAGGCGCTGAATTACAGCGCGGGAATGCCGTCACCCGATTACTACAATCGGCTCTGGCGCGAAGTAGAAAATAAGCGCGACGATCCGCACTTAGTTGTCGCCACGGACATCCTTGTCGAGATCGGTGCACTGACGCGACGAAAAGAGGCGCCGCAATCGTTGTCGACCGCGGACGAGATCGCGGCGTTGCAACAAGCCAAGCTGCTCGCTTCACTGCGGGGTCATCCTGGTCCAACTCGCGAAGACATGCTCGACGGCGTGCGTAGTTGTTTCGTGAAAGGCTCGATGGACGTCGAAGGCGCCGTGCTCATGAGTCTCGTCGAACGCGTTCTCACCGGCAAAGACATTGGCGACGTGCCTGCGACCGCGGGCGTGCCGCCGATCGTCGCCAGCTTTCGTAAGGAAGCCGAGCGCGCGCGACTCGACATCTCGGATTCGCTCAAGAAACGAGTCTCGTTCGAGATCTATCGTCGCGATCATCATCGTCGCGGCAGTCGCTTCCTGCACTGTCTTAATTTCCTGAACGTGCCGTTTGCGACGCTGATGGGCGGGCCGGATTTTGTGCGCGGCACCGGACTCGAGCGCATCCACGAACACTGGCAATACGCGTGGAGCCCGTTTACCGAAGGCGCACTTGTTGACGTGGCTGTTTACGGTTCGACGATCGAAGAAGCCGCTGTCAATCGTCTGCGCGAAACGATTGGCCGGCTCGAAGAAGAAGGCAGGGGACGGAGCGCGAACGTCGCGGTCTCGATGCTGACTCTTGCGTGTCGCATGGGTCTCCATCGACACACGGGACAGTTGCTGGGGTTGATAACCGCCAAGATCGGTGAAGAGCCGTCGTTTGTGGAGGCAGTTCGCGCGGCGACGCAACTACTTTTGCTGTGGCAATCACGCGAACCTTTGGAGGCGCATTCGCTGGTCGAGATTCCCGCGTTGTTGCGAGCCGCATATTTGCGGACTTGTTATCTCGTGCCGACTTTGGGCCAGTGCGCCGAGAGTGAAGTCAGTTCCGCGCTCGACAGTTTGTCTGCCATCCGTGAACTACTCGAAGCCGCGTCAGAGAGTGGCCTACTCGATGAAGAGATCTTCTGGGAAGCGGCAGCCAAACTGCTGCAGGTACGTAATTACGATCATCCTTCTTACAGCACGATCTGCGGCGCGATTGGTGGCTTGTTGTTTAGCGCCGGACGCATGGACCAGGCACAACTCGACGAGTTGGTCACTGGCTGTCTGGTCGGCATCAACGATTCGCAAAAGCGCGTCGGCTTCCTGCGCGGGCTATTGAAAACGTGTCGTGAAGCAGCTTGGCAAAATCTTCAACTGGTCCAATCGCTCAACGAGATCCTTGGTGGTTGGGATGAAGCAGAGTTCATCACGGCGCTGCCGAGTTTACGTCTCGCACTGGCTGATTTAACGCCACGCGAAACGGACAAGGTTGCGGCGCGTGTGGCTGAGTTGCACGGCGAACAGGAACTCGGGACGCTGACTGAGTTTCGCATCACTGAAGGTGAGCTGGAGTTTAATCGCCGTCTCACCGCCCTCGTCTTAAAAACGTTGGCAGACGACGGGCTCTCACATTGGTTAGGAAAAGAAGCCGCGGATTTACGCAGATGAACGCAGATCCAAAAACACTGGCGCGCTGGCGGTTGGTGCTCGGTAAATATGCGCGCGACCACCTCGACGTCGAGATGAGTGTGCAGCAACAGCGTGTCGAAACCGCGCTCGATTTTCTTTACTCGCGCGAGTACCAGGGACGGGGCGTGCGCGATGCAGACCCAGGTGGTCCACGCAGCGCGAGTCTCGATCCATCGCAACTGACGATTCCTCGCTGGCTCAATGAAGTTCGCGAACTCTTTCCGAAAGAAACTGTCGCCGTTATCGAAAAGCACGCCTTGGATCGTTACGGTTTGACTGAACTCGTAACCGATCCCGAGATCCTGCGCCGCCTCGAACCAAACTTTGAGCTGTTGAAGCTGCTGCTCACGTTTCGCGGTCACCTCCAGGGCGAAGTGCTGAACGAAGCGCGACGCGTGATTAGGATGGTCGTCGAAGAGATCAAACAACGGCTTGCTGCAGAGATACGGCGCGCTTTTTCGGGACGTCGAAACCGTTTCCAACACAGCAACCTGAAGATGGCCCAGAACGTCGACTGGCGTGGCACCATCCGTAAGAACCTGAAAAACTACGACACGCGGCGCAAGCAGATCGCCATCGAGCAGGTGCTTTTCTTTTCGCGGATTCAACGGCGGCTGCCGTGGCGCATCATTCTTTGCGTGGACCAGAGCGGGAGCATGGCCGGCTCAGTGATTTACAGTTCGGTGATGGCGGGAATACTGAGCAGCCTGCCGCTCATCGACGTGAAGCTGGTGGTGTTCGATACGTCGGTGGTGGATCTGAGTGGCCGTGTCGAGGATCCGGTCGAGTTGTTGATGAGCGTGCAGCTCGGTGGTGGTACAAACATCGGCCAGGCGATGCAGTATTGCGAACAGTTGGTCGAAGATCCGCACCGCACGATCGTCGTGTTGATTAGTGATTTTTACGAGGGCGCGTCGCCGAACGCGTTGCTGGCGTCGTGCCAGCGATTTCGCGAAGGTGGGGTGAAGTTACTCGGGCTCGCGGCCCTCGATGAAACGGCGAGCGCGAGTTACGACACACAAATGGCTGAATTGCTCGCGGCGCAAGGCATGGACATCGCCGCGTTGACGCCGAAAAAATTTGCAGAATGGCTGGCAAAGACAATCTCCTAAACAAACTCTCTGCACTGCTGGCAGTCTTCGACGATGCTTCGTGGGAAGCGCTCGCCAGCAAAGGTCTGCTGCGCCGCGCGCGCAAGGATATCGAGAAGGGTCTCGAGATCGCGATCGTCGAGGAGACTGCGGAGACACTGAAGATCGAGGTGCCGCCGTTTCTAGTCTCGATGACGGCTAATGGACCAGCAAGTGCGACGTGCAGTTGTCCGTCACCCGGGATTTGCCAACACATCCTTGCGGCTAGAATTTTTTTACAAGGTCGGGCTGGTGACGTTGAAGACGAACGCATTGCCGCAACACCGGAGTCGATTCGCGACGAAGTCGCTCTGCTAACTCCTGACACGCTAAAAACCTGGGCCGGCACAAGCGAGTATCGCAAAGGAATCGCGCTGGTCGAGAAGAACACGCTGCCCGAAGTGATCGAGTATGCCGAAACGGTGCTGGTGCGATTGATGCCGAGCGCGGTTGAAGTTCGCTTCGTGCCCGGTGGCGGACTCGAAGGAATGATCCTGCCGAAGCAGCAAGGCAAGCGTGCCGGCGTTGCGGCGCTGCTCGTGTTGCGGAAGTCTCTCGGGTTTGAGTTACCGGCGACAGTGGCGCAGCAGTCGCTCGTCGATCTGACTGGAACGCCGCGAACGAAGCAGGAGATTCTCGATTCCGCGTGTTCGTTGTTGGAAGACGCGGTCGCGGTGGGTTTGAGTCATGCGTCCGAAATGCTGATCGAACGCCTGGTGACGTTGGCGGTTTCGGCGCAGGGCGCGCAGATGCCGCGCGTGACACTGGCGCTGCGGAGTGTTTCGGACGAAGTGAAATCGATCCTGCGCAGAGAAGCGCGCGCGGATGAAGCGCGGCTATTGCTCTTGATCGCGCGCGTCTATGCGTTGATGGATGCGATACGAGCTGGTGGTGACGATCGCTCCATTGCGCTCGCAGGCACGAGCCGCGCGCAATACGTAGAAGTACCTGAGATCGAACTCTCGGGCGTCGGCGCGTACACGTGGCAGACCGGCTCAGGCTACGCTGGTCTGACGGTGATCTTCTGGACCGAGCAAACTAAAGAGTTCCTCTCGTGGTCGTACGCGCGCCCGGAGATACAGCGCGTCGATGCGCGTCATCGTTTCTATGGTGAGGGGCCGTGGGAGGGCGCGCACAGTCCGCAACAAGTCGCCGCTTCAAATCTGAAACTTCGTCACGCGCGACGCACTGCGAATGGCCGGTTGTCAGGATCGACGAAGACGAGCGCGCTCGTGTTGTCGCCGGTGACGCCCGCGACACTCGATTTCGGACATCGTTCGTTTTCGTCATGGCAAGTCTTGTTTCACTATGCGGCGACCCGGCAGCCACTCGGTTTGCGCGAACCTAACCCATTGGACCAGATCGTGGTGTTACAGCCGAAGCAATTCGGCACGCGGTCGTTTGACGCTATCAATCAGAATTTTTACTGGGAAGTTTACGATCAGGAGGATGAATCGCTCACACTGACGCTGCCATTCCGTGATTGGACCAAAGAGTCGATCCAGATATTGGAGCAGTTGTCGCCGCCGCAGGACTGCGAGTGGAAGTTTGTCGTTCGGCTCGTCCATCAGGACGACCAGCTATTCGTCGAACCGATTTCGATCCTGCGCGCGGAGAACAGTGAGAAGCCGGTGTTTCAGTTGGCGTTCGATACGTTGCCGCAAACGGACGACGCAAAGACTGAACAAATCATCTCACGCGCCGATGAGGAGACAGAGGAGTCTGACGAAGAGCGGATTGGCGAGGACCAACTTCCGGCTACAGGCTCTTTGTCTCGAGTGCTCGTGGAAGTGAACAGACGTTTGGAGGCGATTGCCGAAACTGGCATTCATACTGGTCTACCAGCGCATCGCGATTGGTTTGATAAGTCACGTCAAGACATTCATGGCTTTGGCCTGACCGCGCTGGCAACCACGTTGGATTCTCTCTCCTCGCCCGCGGCGGTCGTCAGGGCGCGCTATTTAACTCATCTGTACAGCCAGGCCATCACACATCTTTAACCACAGATTACACAGATTGTGTGGATGAAAATCTTGACATCTTCTGCTCTCATCGCTTTCAATCGAACCGAGGCCCATGGTTGCTCCCGCCGAAAACCAAAGCGCAACACTCTTAATAGTTGACGACGACGCCGCTGCCCGCGAAAGACTCCGCGAAATCTTCGAGACCGCGAAGTATCGCGTCGTGACTGCCAGCGAAGCCGGTTCCGCTCTGCGCGTGCTGAAGGGTGTGCGCTGCGATCTGGTCGCACTCGATCTCGATATGCCCGGCGTCGACGGCCTCACACTCTGCAAATTGCTGCGTGCGCAACCAACCACCAGCAAGTTGCCCATCATCGCGCTTTCCGAAAGCGATGACGAAGCACGCAAGGTCCAGGCGTTCACTGCCGGCGCCGACGACTACATCACCAAGCCTTCAACGCCCGGTGAACTCTTGTCGCGCGTCAGTCTTCACGTTCGCACTTCGCAACGTGAGTGGGCGCTGATCGGCAGTAATCGCGAACTCAGGTTTTTGTCTGACATCGGTCGCGGGCTTTTGCGCGCGCTCGAACCCGAACAACTGGTTCGTCGCGTTGCCGGCGCCACGTACGAAGGCATGGACGCTGCCCTGTGCGCCGCGTATGTCACTGTCGCTAACGACAAAGACGCACTCTGCGTTTTCGATCGCGAAGGCACTGCCGACGATCCTTCACTGCTCAACCGCGAGGCGCTGCAGGATTGGCTGCGCTCCGCGGAATCCGCCACCTCATTAGTTATCACTGAAAAGGATTTCTTCCTGCTGCGCGACGATCTTCACGCCGCGGAGTACGTGTCGCCATTTCGCTTCGCGGGACGAACAAAAGGCGCGCTGGTCGTCGCGTTTGATCTGCGCGAGCAGTGTGGTGAAACAGAGCGCCGGCTGATCGATGCGGCTGCGCAACAAACATCGCTCGCCGCGCATATCTGTTCGCTCTATCAGGCCGAGCGCGACACGTCGGTCGGCCTCGCGAAGGAAGTTGAGAAACAAACTGCCGAGACGGAAGCACAGCGACGCTTCATCGAAGCGATTGTCGACAGCCTGCCGTTGTCTCTTTACGCGATCGATCGCCAGTATCGTGTGGTGGCGTGGAACCGCAATCGTGAGCTCGGAGAACTCGGCATCCCGCGCGGGTCGGTACTCGGCAAGAACGTCTTCGAGGTGCTCACTCGCCAACCGCGCGACGTGCTCGGCGAAGAGTTTGCACGCGTGTTTGAGAGCGGCGAGATAGAGCGGATCGAACAGGAGACTCCATCGCCGAAAGGCGATATCCGTCACTGGTTGATCAGTAAGATTCCGATGTGGGCCGACAACAGTGGACAGGTAACACACGTGATCACTGTCGGCGAGGAAGTTACCGATCGAGTCGAAGCTAATCGAGCGATCGCGCGCGCTGAGAAACTCGCCGCTGTCGGACGTCTCGCCGCGGGCGTGGTCCATGAGATCAATAATCCGCTGGCCACGATCTCTGCCTGTGCGGAGGCACTCGAAGCGCGGGTTAACGAAGGTGTGTTTGATGGTTCACCGGCGCGTGACGATTTGCGAGAGTACCTCGGCTTGATTCGCAGTGAAGCGTTTCGTTGTAAGAGCATCACAATGGGGTTGCTCGACTTCAGTCGGACGCGCACTTCGGATCACGTGACGATCAATCTCGCCGATGTGATTCGCTCGGCCGTGCGCCTGCTTTCGCACCAGAAGCGTAGCGCGGACGTGGATTTGAAAGTCGAGATCGCGCAGGATCTACTTCCTGTTTCGGGTGACCCGGGCCAGTTACAACAAGCCGTGATCGCACTGGCAACCAACGCCCTCGATGCGATGGGTGAGAGCGGTGTATTGACGATTGTAGGACGGAACGAGGACGGGAAAGTCGTGATCGAAGTCACCGATACAGGCGTCGGCATCCCAGCGGAAAATCTTCCTAAGATCTTCGAGCCATTCTTCACGACCAAAGAAATTGGGAGGGGAACAGGGCTCGGACTCGCCGTATGTTATGGTATCTTAACTGAGCATGGCGGCACTCTTGACGTGCAGTCAACCGTGGGAACCGGAACCACATTTACGATTACTCTCTCCGCAGTCAAGATAAGCGAGGAACAGACGGTTT
>Ga0163163_10002485_pt1 | contig 15598 bp, 16 predicted proteins | sample S65metaG_FD_119766 | JGI IMG/M metagenome (GOLD analysis project Ga0163163, IMG submission 119766) | Switchgrass rhizosphere microbial communities from Kellogg Biological Station, Michigan, USA - S6-5 metaG | ecosystem: Host-associated > Plants > Roots > Rhizosphere > Soil | place: USA... | reverse complement strand
GCTCGAACGCGTGCGGCCCGGCGAGACTCTCTCGTCGCACTTCTGGCCGAACCCTGCCACACGACCGCCTCGACAGATTCAGGATCTCGTCGATGGCAACGACCCGGCCGCGCTCGCGTCGCTCGCGCGCGGAATGCTCCAAGTTACCGTCACGGAGAACGGACTGAAAGCGAACTGAGTGCCTGCGCTCGCGATCTGCGGCGAGCACGATCCGATCAAGTCCACGGTGCACGCGATGGGAGAGGCGGTGCCCAATCTCACAGTGCGGGTCATCCCTGGTCTCGATCACAACACGTTGCCCGGGTCGAGAGAGTTTCGCGAATCCCTTCACGACTTCCTCTTGAACACTACGCGAAGTCGGTAGCGCTCTGGACACAGGCATGACGTCCGCGGTGGTCGAGCGATCGGCGATTGACTAGAATGCGCCGTCTGCGCGCCGCCCCGATCACGGCCGGCGCGTCTTCCGAACCCCTGGCGAGCGCACGATCATGACAACCCCGTCTGCCGAAGCGGCGTCGCCGCTGTCTGCGTCCGATTCCCGCGAAGTCGCGCCGCGCCATGCCGCGGTGATCCGACTGCTGTTGATATCGGCGTTTGTCGTGATCCTGAACGAGACAATCATGGGCGTCGCTATTCCGCGTCTGATGGCGAGCCTCGGCGTGGATGCCGTCGCCGCGCAGTGGCTCACGACGGCGTTCCTGCTCACGATGGCGGTCGTCATTCCGATCACAGGGTTTCTGCTGCAGCGACTGCACACGCGCACGATCTTCGTCGCGGCGATGACCCTGTTCTGTCTCGGCACGCTGGTCGCAACGCTTGCACCGGGTCTGCCGGTGCTCGTGATCGCGCGAGTGATTCAAGCGTCCGGCACGGCGATCATGCTGCCGCTGCTGATGACGACCGTGATGACGCTCGTGCCCGCCGAGTCGCGGGGCAAGACAATGGGCAACATCATGATCGTGATCTCGGTGGCGCCCGCGATCGGCCCCACGATCTCCGGGCTCATTCTGAGCGTGCTGGCGTGGCGGTGGCTGTTCGCGCTCGTATTACCGATCGCGATTGCCGCGTTGCTCCTCGGCGCGCGCCGCATCGAGAACGTCACCACGCCTCGAGAGGCGCCCCTCGATTTCGGCTCGGTGCTGCTCTCAGCCGTCGGTTTCGGCGGCGGCGTGTACGGCTTGAGCCTGATCGGCACGCCGGCCGCGCCGCAAAGCTTCCCCACGTGGGCGCCGCTCGCGATCGGCGCGCTCGGGGTCGTGGCATTCGTGACGCGCCAGCTCATTCTCCAGCGTCACGACCGCGCGTTGCTCGATCTGCGCACGTTCACGTCGCGGAACTTCACGGTGTCCGTCGTGCTGATGGCCATCATGATGATGGCGCTATTCGGAACGCTGATCGTCTTGCCTATCTACCTGCAGAACGTGCGAGGGTTGAGCACGCTGGAGACGGGGTTGCTGCTGCTGCCGGGCGGTTTGCTGATGGGCCTGCTGGGGCCGCCTGTCGGGCGTACGTACGACCGCGTGGGCCCGGCGAAGCTGCTCATTCCGGGCGTAGTGATCGTGACGGCCGTGCTATGGGCGATGACGCTGCTAGGACCGACCACCCCCGTGCCCTACATTCTCGTCGGGCACCTCGTCATGAGCGTGGGATTTGCGCTCCTGTTCACGCCGTTGTTCACCGTGAGCTTGTCGTCGGTTCGCCCGCAGCTCTACTCGCACGGCAGTGCGGTCCTTGGGTCCACTCAGCAGGTCGCGGGGGCCGCCGGCGTTGCGCTGTTCGTCGCGCTGATGTCGGCGCAAAGCGCTGAGCTACTCGGCGGCGGCGCGACTGCGCTCGATGCGATGGCCGGTGGCGTGCGAGCGGCGTTCCTGTGCGGTGCAATCGCTTCGCTCGGAGCGATCGTGTGCGCGCTGTTCGTCCGCAAGCCCGACACCGCCGCGCTCGCAGCGCCGCACTGACGGTCGCCAGATAGCTCGGCGCGTCTTGTGCACGATCCGGGCGACGCCGACGACCGCGAGTAGCGCGCCGACGGGGCGTCGCCTACTTCTTGATGTCGAGCAGCGTGAGCTTCGCGTCCGCCGCGATGCTCGGCGCCTCGGGAATCCCGTGCTCCTTGCGGATGATGTTCGTGCCCTGCACGAGCGACACCATCTTGTAGAGCGCGTGCCGGCGCGCCATGCCCTCGCGGCCCATGCCGCAGTCGGACGAGAGCACCAGCCGCTCGAGCGGGATGTACTTGAGCGCCATGCGGATGTGGTCCGCGACCATCTTCGGAGACTCGACTTGCAGCGAGTGGTGGTCGATCACGCCGATCGCGATCTTCATGTCCGTGATCTCGCGGCCGATCGCCTCGAGATCCATGCCGCCAGAGCTGCACGACTCGAACGTGATCACGTCCGCGTCGACCTTGTTCAAGAGCTTCAGCGCCGGCTTGTAGCTCTGCACCTCGGCGAACATGCGCTGCTGCGACGGATTGCCCCAGCACGTGTGGCACCAGACTTCGGTCTTTGCGCGCAGGCCACGCACGGTGTTGTTGAACACCTCGAGCATGTACTCGGGGTTGATCACCTTGTCGACGACGCCGCGCGCCGCGAGCAAGTGGATCTGCGGCTCTTCCATCTGGATGACGGGGCAGCCCGCGTCGGCGAGCGCGTGAAGCTCTTCGTTGAACGCGTTGCTGAGCGCCCAGATGCGCTCGCGGACGTCCTTGTAATGGAAGTCCTGGACCGCGAACGCGACGAGCTCCGGCGTCACGGTGCCGAATTTCACGGGCTTGTCGGTCATCCGCTGCGCGGCTTTGTACATCTGCGCGTATTGCATGTTGCCGCGGCCGACGGGGCCGACGATGCTCGGCATCAGTCGCGCCTCGATGTAGTCATGCAGAATGTGGCCGCGCGGGAAGCCGATGCCGCCGCCGCCCACCGGCGCCATCTTCGGGAGCCCGTCGAAGCCGGCCATGTGGAAAGGGGGATAGCTCGTCCAGCTCTGGCCGCCGATGTCCTGCGTGAAGCGCGCGTCGCCGTCCGTCACGATGTCGAGGCCGGCGATCAGCTGCTCGTTGAAATAGACCGCGAGCGCGTCCTCGTACTGCTCCCGGAACCGCGTCTCCACCATCGCGGTCATGAAGTTCTTGAGCCCGAGGTTCTCGGTGTACCAGCTCGGCCGCGGCAGGGAACCGGTGATTGTCGTGGGCAGCAGTTTGTCCGCGGTCGCGCGTAGCATTGTCCGTACCTGTATTTTTGAGTGTGGAGCCGGCTTCGTGCCGACATTTGTTCAGCAGCCGGCTACAATATTGTAGAAGCCGCCGACCTACAACCCTAGCAACCGCGAAGGAAACGGCCCGCGCACAAGCGACGGACCGACCGGCGACTCATCTGGAGGAGCACACATGGATTTGGGCAACGGCCTGGGTCATTTGACCTATTCGACGCTCGTGCACCCGGGCGACACGTGGAGCGAGATGTGGGACAGCTTGAATCGCTACGTCCCACAGGTGAAGGCGCGCGTCTCTCCAAAGAAATCTTTTGGCGTTTCGCTGCGGCTCTCGGCCTCGTCGGCGCAAACGCTCACGGGCGATCCGGCGAAGCGCGAGGAGCTCAAGGAGTTCCTGCGCTCCAACGACATGTACCTGTACACGGTGAACGCGTTTCCGTACGGCCCGTTCAAGAACCGCATCGTCAAGAAAGACGTCTACGAGCCGGACTGGAGCACGGACGCGCGCGCGACCTACACGATGCAAGTCGCGGACATCCTCGCCGAGGTCGCCGCGCCGCACGTGCAACCGTCGATCCAGAGCCCGCCGCTCGGCTTCAAGCCGAAGGTCACGGGTCCCGAGTACGTCAACGAGTTCACGCGCCACGTGCTGAAGGTCATCGCGCACATGGTGCAGCTCGAGAAGCGCACCGGCCGCACGGTGACGCTCGCGCTCGAGCCCGAGCCCGCGTGCTTCCTCGAGACGACGGCGGAGGCGCTCGACTACTTCAAGAACCATCTGTACGCGAGCAGCGCGGTGAGCTCGCTCGCGAGCCAGACGGGGCTCAACAAGTCGCAGGCGGAGACCGCGCTGCGCAAGCACCTCGGCATGGTCTACGACATCTGCCACCAGGCGGTCGAGTACGAAGACATCGGCAAGTCGCTCCGCTCACTCGCGGACGCCGGCATCCCGGTGTTCAAGCTTCAGGAGGCGGCGGCGCTGCGCGTGCCGAACGTCACGAAGGAGACCGTCGACGCGATGCGGCCGTTCGCGGACACCGTGTACCTCACGCAGACCGTCGAGAAGTCCGACGGCAAGCTCACGCAGTATCTGAACCTCGAGGACGCGTTCGCGGCGTTCGAGAAGGATCCGAAGAAGAAGCGCGAGTGGCGCACGCACGTGCACGTGCCCGTGTTCCTCGACAAGATCGGCGAGCACTTCGAGACGACGCGTTTCGCGATCGAAGACGCCCTGAAGTTCCACAAGAAGAACAAGCTGTCGCCGCAGCTCGAGATCGAGACTTACACGTGGGACGTGTTGCCCGCGTCGATGAAGAGCGGCGACATCGTCGATTACGTGCAGCGCGAGCTCGATTGGGTCCAAGGTCAGCTCGTCTGAGCTCGGCGTCAGGAGAACATCGTCTATGAAGGTGGGTTTCATCGGCCTCGGCCGAATGGGTCAGGCCATGGCCGCGCGCGTGCAAGGCGGCGGGCACGACCTCGTCGTCTACAATCGCACGCGCGCGAAGTGCGCGGATCTCGAGAAGGCCGGCGCGAAGGTCGCGGGCTCCATGGTCGAAGCGTGCCGCGGCCGCGACGTCGTGATCAGCATGGTCACCGACGACAAGGCGCTCGTCGAAGTCGTGAACGAGGGCGTCGTGCCGGGGCTGCCGAAGGGCAGCGTCCACCTCGCAATGGGCACGCATAGCGTCGCGGTGCTGCGCGAGATCGGTCCGTTGCACGACAAGGCGGGCCAGATCCTGGTCGCCGCGCCGGTGCTCGGCCGTCCCGAGGTTGCGGCTGCCGGCCAGGTCGGCATCGTCGCGGCGGGGCCGAAAGACGCGGTCGCGAAGCTCGCGCCCGTGCTGTCGCTGATCGGCCGGCGCACGTTCGACGCGGGCACGAAGCCCGAAGGCGCATCGGCGGTGAAGCTCGCCAACAACATGATGCTCGGCTGCGCGATCGAGGCGATGGGCGAGGGCTTCTCGCTGATCCGCAAGTATGGCGTCGACCCCGCCTCGTTCTTCGACGTGATGACTGACGGCTTGTTTGCGGCGCCGGCGTACAAGGTCTATGGCAACATCATCGCGAAGGAGCTCTACGCGCAAGCCGGCTTCACGACGACGCTGGGCCTCAAGGACGCGAATCTCTTGATGGCCGCCGCGCTCGCCGCGAACGTGCCGCTGCCGAGCTTGAGCGTGTATCGCGACCGGCTGATCAGCGCAGTCGCGAACGGTCAGGCCGAGCAGGACTGGTCGGTGATCGCGCGCGTCCAGGCGCGCGCGGCCGGCATCGAGTGACTTCAAGGGAACGACGAAATGATCAATGCAGGGATCGTGGGACTTGGATGGTGGGGCAGAACGCTCGTCGAGGCCGTGTCGAACGGCCAGAGCGACGAGATCAACTTCGTCGCGGGCGCCGCGCGCACGCACACGGATGACCTGAAGGCGTTCGCGAAGCAGCAGAAGTTCGAGCTCTACGACAGCTACGAGAAGCTCCTGAAGGACCCGAAGGTCGACGCGGTCGTGCTGGCCACGCCGCACTCGCTGCACGTCGAGCAGGTCGTGCAGGCGGCCGAGGCGAAGAAGCACGTGTTCTGCGAGAAGCCGTTCGCGCTCACGCGCGCTGGGGCGGAGCGCGCGGTCAACGCGGTGAAGAAGGCGGGCGTCACGCTCGGCCTCGGCTACAACCGCCGCTGGCATCCCGAGATGACGAAGCTCCGCAAGCAGATCGACTCGGGCGAGCTCGGCGTGATTCTGCACGTCGAGGCGACGATGACGTTCCCGAACGCGCTCCAGCTGAAGGCCGACGCTTGGCGCGCCGATAGAGAAGAGACGCCGTGCGGCGGCCTCACGCCGATGGGTGTGCACGCGGTCGACGGGATGATCGACCTCTGCGGTCCCGTCGATCAGGTCTACTGCCAGAGCTTCCGGCGCGTCGTCGCGGTCGACGCGGACGACACGACGTCGATCCTGTTCCGGATGAAAGAAGGCATGTCGGGCTACCTCGGCACGATGACCGCGACCGGCGGCGGCTTCAGCTTCCAGGTCTACGGCTCGAAAGGCTACGTGCGGCTCGAGGGCATGACGCACGTCGCGGGCGCGGCGTCGGAGGAGCGCCGAACGCGGCTCTTCGGCAAGTGCATCTTCAAGCCGATCGCGGGTCCCGCGGTCGTCTGGGACGCGGAGCGGCTCGACGTCACGAAGGTCACGCTCGAAGCGTTCGCGCGCGCGGCCCGCGGCAAAGAGAAGTTCCTGATCCCGCTCGACGAGATGGTGCACGGCGCGGCAGTGACCGAGGCCATCATTCGCTCCTCAGAGACGCATTTGCCAGAGAAGGTCGGCTGATCGACCGGAGCTTTCGCCATGCAGCTGTTCGACGGCACGAAAATCGACTTCATGGGGCATCGGCGCGCCGCGCTGATCGTTTCGATCGTCCTCGTGGCCATCTCGATCGGGTCGCTCGCCGTGCGCGGCTTGAACTATGGCATCGAATTCACCGGCGGCGTGGTCATCGAGGCGACATACACGCGGGACGCCGATCTCACGGCGATCCGCACGAATCTCGAGGGTGAGGGATTCGAGAAGGTCCAGGTGCAGAACCTCGGCTCGCCGACCGACGTGATGATTCGGTTGCCGCCGCCGGGTGAGGGCGCGGATCTCGGCGCGCTGCGCGAGCACGTGATCGAGACGCTGCGCAAGCAGGCCGAGAACGTGGAGATCCGCCGGTTCGACACCACCGGCCCGCAGGTCGGCTCGGACATGGCGCAGGCGAGCATTCTCGCCGTGGTATTCGCCTCGATCGGCATCTTCTTGTATGTCTCGATACGGTTTCGCTGGAAGCTCGCTGCCGGCGCAATCGTGGCCGAGCTGCACGACGTGATCACGACGATCGGCCTGTTCTCGCTCGTCGGTTGGCAGTTCGATCTCTCGGTGCTCGGCGCCGTTCTCGCCGTGCTCGGCCACTCGTTGAACGACAAGATCGTGCTCTACGATCGTATCCGTGAGAACTTCAGGCTCGTTCGGCGCGGCTCGGCCGAGCAGATCGTGAATACGTCGGTCAACCAAGTGCTGTCGCGAACGATCGTGACCTCGGGTTCGACGATGCTCGTGGTGATCGCACTCGCGCTGCTCGGCGGCGAGACGCTGTTCGGCTTCTCGGTTGCGCTCATCTTCGGCATCGGCGTCGGCGTCTACTCCTCGATCTACGTGGCGAGCGCGATGGCGCTGCTGCTCAAGGTCTCGCCGACGGATCTCGTCGTCGTGAAGGCCGCACAAGAAGACAGCATGCCCTGACGCGCCGCTGCGCGATCGCGCTGCGCAAGTGCTATCGTCTCGGCGCCAAAAGACGCGAAAGGGGGGAATGGCCATGTCGGCACGCACGGTGCTTCCGATCCTTGTCGTTCTCACAGCGCTCGCGCTCGACGCGCGCGTTCTCGCCCAGCAGCCTGCCCAGCCAGCCGCTGCGGCGCCGGCGCTGCCGCCGCTCTTCTTCAAGGAGGAGTGGCAACAGCGCGCGCGGCCGAGCGACGCGCCCGCTGATTTCGTGCTCGAGGCCGGCGTGACGCCTGCGGCGCTCACGAGCTCCGCGCTCGAGCTGAAAATCTACGACCCGAACGCCGCGAGCGTCGCCGCGTACCACGACAAACCGCCGACGCGCAGTAATCCGCGCGACTGGGGCGGGCCGTCGTGCGTGCAGCTCGCGGGCTTCAATCAAAATCCGCCGCCACAGAAAGTCCCGAACGGCCAAGCGACGGATCCGCCGAACCTCTGGACAGGCGTCTGCCAAACGCCGATCGCGGTCACGCTCCGTGATCGCGCGCGCTACGTCGACCTCACCGGGCTCGCACACATCCGCTGGGTCACGCGCACGTCCGGGTTTCACGTCGTGCGACCGGTCGTGAAGCTCGCCGATGGCAATTGGTTCGTCGGCGACTACGCCGAGGGCGCGCCGTCCGCGAACTCGACGCTGTTCCTGACGTCGGAGTTCGCAGTCTCGTCCGTGCGTTGGCTGCCGCTCGACATCGCGCACGTCGTGACGACCGGCCAAGCTTGGGCGAAACCGGACCTGAGCAAAGTCGACGAGATCGGCTTCGCCGACCTGCTGCCCGGCAGCGGCCACGGCTGGGGCGGCTTCGTGAACGTCGGCCGAATCGAGGTCTACGGTCGCCCGGTCCAGCGCGCACCGTAGCCGTGTTCGTCGTCGAGCTGATCTACAAGGCCGAGCTCGCCGCGATCGATGCGCAGATGCGCCCGCACATGGCGTTCCTCAAGAAGCATTACGCGGCGGGGACGTTCGTCGTTTCCGGGCGCAAGGTACCGCGCGACGGCGGCGTCATCATCGCAGCGGGCAAGACGCGCGCCGAGATCGAGGCGATCGTGAAGGACGATCCGTTCGTGAAAAACGGCCTCGCGGAATTCCGGATCATCGAGTTTCGCGCGAGCCAGCGCGCGGACGACATCGGCGCCCGGATCGACAAGGAGAAGTAGCACCGATGTTCCTCGGCCACTACGCGGTCGCGATCGCCGCGAAGCGTGCGGCGCCGCGCGCTTCGCTCGGCACACTGATTGCAGCGGCCGCGTTCCTCGATCTCGTGTGGCCCGTGCTCGTGCTCTTGGGTCTAGAGCGCGTCGTGGTCGAGCCGGGCGCCACCGCATTCACGCCGCTCGACTTCGAGCACTACCCGATCTCGCACAGCCTCGTGATGAGCGTCGTCTGGGGCGCGGCTTTCGGCGCGGCGTACTTCGTCGTCCGCCGCGACCTGCGCGCGGCCATCGTGCTCGGCGTGCTCGTGGTGAGTCACTGGTTCCTAGACGCGATCGTGCATCGGCCGGACCTGCCGCTCACGCTCGGCGGCGACGCGCGCGTCGGCCTAGGGTTATGGAATTCGATCCCGGGCACGCTCGCGGTCGAGCTCGCGATGTTCGCGGCTGCCGTTGGGCTCTACGTCGGAGCGACGCGCGCACGCGACGGGATAGGCGGGGCGGGGTTCGTCGCGTTCTCGTGGTTCGTGCTCGCGATCTATGCGGGCGCGGCGTTCGGACCGCCGCCGCCGAGCGCGTCGGCCATCGCGTGGTCGGACATGGGTCAGTGGCTGGTCGTTGCGGCCGCGGCCTGGATCGACTCGCACCGCACGATGCCTGCCGCTTGACGAGCGTTCAAAGTCGCCGAAGGCCGGAGCGAGAAGGCTCGTTCCGGCCTCGCAGCGATCACTTGAGAACGAGCTCCTGAACGATTTCGCTGCCGAGCTCCTCGCGCATCTTGCCGCGATCGATCGATGCCGTGTCGGCTTTGTCGAGCGAGCCGAAGGTCTTCTTGACGAACGCGTCCGAGCGCGCGGTGAGACCGTCGAAGGCTGCCCAGTTCTTATAGGTGATGGTCAGATACAGATCGGCCTCGTGCGGTGAGCGCGCGGTCGCCTGGTAGATGGCGTAGCCGACGATCAACCCCGCCTTCTTCTGCTCTTCCATCAGCTGCTTGTACGGACCCTGCAGGTAACGCATGTACGCGTCGAACATGCCCGGTTTCACCTTGATGTACGAGATCTGGGTGACCTGGCCTTCCGTGTAAGCGTGATCGTCCTGGGACCAAGCGCTCGAGGCGCAGCCGATCAGCAAAGCCGCGACGAGCATTCCAAGGAAACGGTTCATTGTTGTGACTCCCGTGGTGTTCTTGGTTTGTGCGGGCCGCGTTGATCCTACTGCGAACGCGGGCCAACGGGGAGCACGGATCGGTCAGCGCGCGGAGCTCGAGCCGAGCGGCTTCGGCGGCGGCGCGTCGCCGGGGCCGAGCACGGCGCCGTTGGCGAGCGTGATCGAGACGAGCGAGCCGTTCGGCTTGCCGTCGAGCAGCGGATTCACCGTCACGGCGACCTGGTCGCCGGGTTTGAGCAATTCTTTCTTCCAGCCGGTGCGCGCCATCATGTTCGGGCTGCCGCATTCGACGCCCCATTCGGTCTTATCGCCCTTCGCGTCTTGCACCTCGAGCTGAATCCACGCGTGCGGATTCGTCCACTGGAAGTCCTTCACGACGCCGACGAGGACGACCTTCTTGTTGCGGTCGAATGCCGCGAAAGAGTGGTGAGCGTAAGCGAGCGACTGGGCCGCTGCCGCCAGCATTGCGATCACGATCACGGCGAAGGCTCTCATCTCGTGGGCCTCACTTGGATTTCGAGCCTGCCACGACCGAGTCGTCGCGCGGATTCTCGTTGCAGTAGTACTCGAGCATGTCGATGTCCGGTCGCCGTTGGAAATAGTGCTTCAGGATCAGCGGCTCGGTATACGCCTTCGGATCGTTGATCGTGAGCTCGTCCTCGAGCAGCTCGCCGTTTGCCACGAGCTTCATACGCTCGACGAGATGCAGCTGCTCGCTCGACGGCATCCGCGGCTTCGCGTCGTCCTCGCTCACGCGCGCGTTCGAGCCGACTCCGTTCATCGCGCGCGCGAGGCCGTTGAGGCCGATCGTGTCGACGAACAGGCTCTCGCCTTCCCAATGTCCGATCGAATGGCCCATCCAGCTCGGCTCGACGTCGTCGGGGTGCCCGCGGCCGTCCATGTAGATGCGCCGGGGCATGCCGCTCGCTTCACGCAGGATCACGATCTGGTCGGGCGCCTCGAGGAACTCCAGCGGAAAGATGCCGACTTCCGACATGAAGAACACCGGTCCGTTCGGCGAGCATACTTTCAAGCTCGTGGGATCCTTGAGCCGCTGCGACTCGGCCGCGCCCCACTCGGTGAATGGCGGCTTCGCGGGCCAGCGCGTGTTCTGGAACGGCGGTGGGCCCGCGGGATCCTCGAACGAGCCGATCGGCACGAAGACGCCGGCGAAGCCGCGATCGCCCGCGTTGCGCGGCTTGGCAGCCTCGTCTTGCGCGGGTTGCGGGGCGCCGCAGCCGGCGAGCATTGCCGCGAGCGAGAGCACGAACAAAGCACCGCGCATCGACGTTCCCGATCCGAAGGGTTCGACGCAGCTTACTCCGCGGAGTGGGCGCGGCAACTAGGGGTAACTAGGGCTCGATCGTCGCGCCGCCGACCCGCTCGACGTGACGCACGAGCTCGCTGACGCTCGCGCCGCGGCCGGCGATCTCGTCCGCCTTGCGCCAGATCGCCTGGCCGAGCGCCCAGAACGGCACATTCGCGTTCTCGCGGCGCGCGAGCTCGAGCGCGATGCCGATGTCTTTCACCATGAGCTCGAGCTTGAACGGGTCGTCGAACGCACGGTTGGTGATCCGCTGCTTGATGTGCGTCTGCGTGATCCACGACATGCCGGTCGATACGTTCAGCACGTCGGTCATCACGTTCGGGTCGAGGCCGAGCATCTTGCCGAGCACCAGACCTTCCGCCGTCGCCGCGAGCGTCATCGCGGTGATCGTATTGTTGATCGACTTCATCGCGTGCCCGGCGCCGATGGGTCCGAGATGGAACTGGTGCTTGCCGAGCACCTCGAGCACGGGCCGCGCACGCGCGACGGCTGCCGCACTGCCGCCGATCATGAACACGAGCGTAGCGGCGTTCGCGCCCATTTCGGCGCCCGAGGTCGCCGAGTCGACCATCTCGACGTCGCTCGTCGCTAGCGCGCGCGCAGTGTCCACCGTGATCCACGGCTCGCACGACGACGTGTCGATCAAGAGCTCGCCACCCTCGAAGCCTTCGAACAAGCCGTTCTGGCCGAGCGCGACCTCACGCACGTATTCGCCCGAGGGCAGCATCGTGACGACGACGTCCGCCGCTTCGGCGACCTCGCGCGGCGTCGGCGCGACGACGACGTTCGGATGCGCGGCAGCGAGCCGGTCCGCTTTCGCTCGATCGATGTCGAGCACGGTCAGTGAGTGACCCGCCTTCGCGAGATGGCCCGCCATCGGCGTGCCCATCACGCCAAGACCGATGAAGCCGATGCGCATGGCCATAAATTTCGCGTCCGCCGCACGAATGGGAGCGAGATCATAAACGATGCCCGCGCTTGCTATGGCGGGATTCCACGCGTAGCGTTTCGACGGTCGCCGCGTCGCGGCATCGAAGGCGCGCTCCGCGCGAGCGGGCGCAGGGGGACGGAAGAAAATGACTCGCCAACGCTTGCTCGTGGTCGCGTCGATTTTGCTCGTGGTCGCGGTCGCGGCATTGCCGCGCGTGTTTGCCGCCGTCGACGCGCATGGGTTCGTAAGAGTAAAGCCGGACGAGCTCAAGTGGACGCTCAGCACGAGCAACACTTCACCCGACATCGCGCTGCTCTATGGCGACCCGCAGAAGGAAGGGTTCTACGTGCTGCGCGCACGCTTCCATCCCGGCGTGATGTCGCGGCCACACACGCATCCCCAGGATCGGCACGTCACGGTGATCTCGGGCACGTGGTGGACCGGCACGGGCACGACGTTCGATCCGGACAAGGCCGTGCCGCTGCCCCCCGGCAGCTACATGCTGCATCCGAAAGGGGAGGCGCACTACGACGGCGCCAAGGACGCCGAAGTGATCGTCGAGATCAAGGGCTTCGGGCCCGCACCGACCGTTCCCGTCGCGCAGTGACCCGCCGTTTCCTTTCGAATCGGAGCCGACTCATGACCAGCGACACCCAGCGCCAAGAGCTCGAGCCGGTTGCGGGCAACGGCCTGCTGCACCGGCGGCTGTTCCTCACGCAAGGCGCCGCGGCAGGCGCCGCGCTCCTCACGGCGCGCGCGGCGGGCGCCGCGCCGCTCGACGTTCCCGCTTCGATGAAGACGCCGGGCGTGCCGCCGAGCGCCTATGGAGAGCGTTCGCCGCATGAGGCGCGCGTGGAGAGAATCGCGCAGAGCGCCGCGCCGTCGCTCGGCACCGGCTCCTCGCGCACGCCGCTCGAGAGCCTCGAAGGCGTGATCACGCCGAGCTCGCTACATTTCGAGCGCCACCACAACGGCGTCCCGGATCTCGACCCCGCGACACATCAAGTGCTGATCCACGGTCTCGTCGAGCGGCCGCTGCTCTTCAGCATCGACGTGCTATCGCGCTATCCGCTCGTGTCGCGCATCCAGTTCCTCGAGTGCGCGGGCAATAGCGCGGGCAACAACGCGCCCGAGCCGCCGCAGCAATCCGCGGGCGGCATTCACGGCTTGCTCTCGTGCAGCGACTGGACGGGCGTGCCGCTTGCGGTTCTGCTCGACGAGGCGGGGCTCAAGCCCGAGGGGCGCTGGATACTCGCCGAAGGCGCGGATGCGGCGGGCATGAGCCGCAGCGTGCCGATCGCGAAGGCCCTCGACGACGCGATCCTCGCGCTCTATCAAAACGGCGAGCGGCTCCGGCCGTCGAACGGCTATCCGGTGCGCCTGTTCCTGCCGGGCTACGAGGGCAACATGAACGTGAAGTGGCTGCGGCGGATCAAGGTCACCGCCGGGCCCACGATGACGAAGGACGAGACCTCGAAATACTCCGATCTCGGCTTGGACGGGCGCTCGAAGCTGTTCACCTTCCCGATGGACGTGAAGTCCGTGATCACGTCGCCGTCGGGCGGGCAGAAGATGCAGGGCCCAGGTCTCTATCAGATCTCCGGCGTTGCGTGGTCGGGGTTCGGCAAGGTCCGACGCGTCGACGTGTCGGCGGACGGCGGCAAGACGTGGACGCAAGCGGCGCTCACTGAGCCCGTGCTGTCGAAATCGCTCGTGCGGTTTCGGTCGCCGTGGCGCTGGAGCGGGGGGCCGAGCGTGCTGATGAGCCGCGCGGTCGACGAGAGCGGCGCCGTGCAGCCGACGCGTGCCGCGTTGATCGCCGCGCGCGGCACGAATTATCGCTATCACTACAACGCGATCCAGAGCTGGAAAGTGAGCGAAGCAGGAGAGATCGGCAATGTTTACGTCTGAGCGCGGGGCGGCGCGCGCGCTGCTCGCGGGCTTCGTCGCGCTCGGCTGGGTATCGTGCGCTTCGGGGCAGTCCGCGCGCGTGCCCGAGGGGCCGAAGCTCGGGGTGCCCGTGACCGAAGCCGACGCCGCGAGCTGGAACATCAGCGTCGGACCGGATGGCGCCGGGCTGCCTCCGGGCAAAGGCACGGCGGCGACCGGCGCAGCCCTGTATCAAGCCAAGTGCCTCGCGTGCCACGGAGAGAAAGGCGCGGGCAAGCCGAGCGACCAGCTCGTCGGCGGGCAGGGCACGTTGCGCGACGCGAATGCGGTGCGCACGGTCGGCAGCTACTGGCCTTATGCGACGACGCTATTCGATTACATTCGCCGCGCGATGCCGTACGTTGCACCGCAGTCTCTCACGCCCGACGAGCTTTACTCGCTGTCCGCGTACATCTTGTATCTCAACGGCGTGATCGGCGAGAACGACGAGATGAACGCGAGCACCCTTCCGAAAGTGAAGATGCCCAATCGCGACAACTTCGTGTCCGCGTACTCCGAGCCGAAGCACCCGACGCGGTAAGGTGGCGGTGTCGGGTCCCCAAAGCCGAATGCCGAGTACCGAGACACCGCAACTTGCGAAGAGTTGGTCCGCCCTGCTGCTCGTCGGCATCGCGGCGGTCTATTTCGTCGCCGGCAAGGTCGGGCTCGATTTCTTCGGGCTGTTGAACCCGAGCGCGTCCGCAGTTTGGCCGCCGACCGGCGTCGCGATCGCGAGCCTGCTCCTCTTCGGCTACCGCGCCGCGGGCGCCGTGTTCGTGGGTGCCTTTCTCGTTAACTACACGACCGCGGGCGGGATGCTCGCGTCGCTCGGCATCGCGGCCGGGAACACGCTCGAAGGAGTCGTCGCCGCGTATCTCGTGACAAGATTTGCGCACGGCTCGGCGGTGTTCGAGCGCGCTCGAGATCTCGCCAAATACGCGGCGCTCGCCGCGGTTTTCAGCACGGCGCTCAGTGCCACGATCGGTGTCAGCATTCTGGTAGCCGCGGGTCTAGCGGCGCCGGGCAGCTTCGTCGGCGTGTGGCTCACTTGGTGGCTGGGCGACGCCGGTGGCGCCATTCTCGTCGCGCCGCTGATCTTGCTGTGGTTTCGCGACCGGCGCTTCGTGTTCTCGGCCGCGCGGGGTGCGGAGCTCGTGTTGCTGTTCGTGACCGTGATGGGTGTGACGGCGCTGCTCTTCTTTCAGGCGCAGCTCGAACGCTATCCGCTTGCCTTCCTCTGCATGCCGCTGCTCGTATGGGCCGCATTTCGCTTTCGCTCGCGCGACGTCGTTACCGCGGCCGCCTGCATGTCGACGATCGCTACGTGGGCGACAGTGACCCACCATGGGTCGTTCGTGATGTCGAACCCGAACGAGTCGCTGATCGTGCTTCAGGCGTTCACCGCGCTATTCACGCTGACAGCGCTGATGATGTCCACCCTCGTGCAAGAGCGGCTCGCGCTGCTCGAGCGCGAGCGAGCCGCGCTCGCCGAGGCTGAGGCGGCGCTGCGCTCGAGCGACACGTTCCTCGCGATGCTGAGCCACGAGCTTCGCAATCCGCTTAGTG
>Ga0163163_10002484_pt1 | contig 15602 bp, 13 predicted proteins | sample S65metaG_FD_119766 | JGI IMG/M metagenome (GOLD analysis project Ga0163163, IMG submission 119766) | Switchgrass rhizosphere microbial communities from Kellogg Biological Station, Michigan, USA - S6-5 metaG | ecosystem: Host-associated > Plants > Roots > Rhizosphere > Soil | place: USA... | reverse complement strand
TTCCAGAGCGCGTTGCAATGCGATCCCGGCGAGCGGGCCGCCGCTGGCATCGAACGGCACGAAGTCGACGGGCTCGATGCCGACCACGATCGCCGCGTTGGCATTGCGTTCGTTGCGCGAATACTGGCTCATGCCGTTGGTGACCACTCGACCCGGCTCCGAGGTGGCCGCCACCACGGTGCCGCCGGGGCACATACAGAAGCTGTAGACCGAACGGCCGCGGCCGGCATGATTGCCCTTGCAGTGATGCACCAGTCGGTAATCGGCGGCGCCGAGGATCGGATGGCCGGCCTGAGGGCCGAAACGGGCTTGATCAATGAGCGATTGCGGATGTTCGATGCGAAAACCGATCGAGAACGGTTTTGCCTCGACGAATACGCCACGCCGATGCAACATCTCGAAGGTGTCGCGAGCACTGTGACCGAGGGCAAGCACGACGTGGTCGGCGCGGATCTCGCTGCCGTCGACGAGGGTCACGCCACGCAGCTGGCGCCGGCCATCGGCAGCAATCTCGATACGGATATCGTCGACGCGCTGGCCGAAGCGGACTTCGCCGCCGAGCGCCTCAATCTCCTTGCGCATGTTCTCGATCATGCCGACCAGGCGGAACGTGCCGATATGCGGCTTGGCGACGTACAGAATTTCTTCGGGCGCGCCGGACTTGGCAAACTCGAGCAATACCTTGCGCCCGTGATGTTGCGGGTCGCGAATCTGGCTGTACAGCTTGCCATCCGAGAACGTGCCCGCGCCGCCCTCGCCGAACTGCACGTTGGACTCCGGATGCAGATTGCGCTTGCGCCAAAGGTCCCAGGTGTCGCGGGTGCGTTCGCGCACCGCTTTGCCGCGCTCGAGCACGATCGGCCGAAACCCCATCTGCGCCAGAATCAGGGCCGCGAACAATCCACACGGACCGAAGCCGATCACCACTGGCCGCAACGGCAGTTTCGCCGACGCCTGGGCGACCATGCGGTAGCGGGTATCGGGCGCTACGCCGACATGCACATCGTCTTTGCAGCGCGCAAGGACCGCGGTCTCGTCGCGAAGGGTTACATCGAGCGCGTAGATGAGCGTGATCGCGCCGCGCTTACGCGCGTCATAGCTGCGCTTGGCGACCTGCAGCGACAGCAGCTCCGCGTCTGCGATCGCCAGTTTGCCCAGCACTGCCTGGCGCAACGCAGGCTCGGAATGTTCCAGCGGCAGTTTGATATCGGTCAATCGCAGCATCGATCGGCATCCTTCGCGCCACGCCGTTGCCGGTGCGGTAGGGCTCGAGTTAGGAGCCAGAGCCGATGATTATCGCGGATTCGCGGCACCCTGCGGATGCGGCCACGAAAAAGCACCCTTCTCCCAGTCGATCGCCGTCAAAGCACAACGCTTCGCCGCCTGGGTTTTACGAGTGGGTACGTTAGCGGACATACAAGACTCATCTATACCGTCGATGATGCGCTAATTGGCTCCAGACGTTGAACCGGGAAGAAATAGGGGAAATTCATGCCCACGAATATGGCATATGCAGCTGCGGAAACCTGCAGAGTTGGTCCGCGAATGATCGGTAATGTGCCGGTCCTCGTTGGCATCAAGTTTGCGCCACCAGCGCCTCGCGCAGAAGTGATCGTGACGCCAGCCGCTGGCTACGTTTGGAGTCCGGGTTACTGGCACTGGTCCGGGAATAAACATGATTGGGTGGCCGGGCGTCAGATCGGCGAACGGCAGGGGTATCACTGGATGGCAGATCGTTGGGAACAACGCGGCGATCTCTGGCACCACGAACAGGGGCATTGGGATTTGTCTCTGCGCTGAGTAACGCCAGCAGGCGCGAAACCGGTGATCTCAGCGACGTGATCTTTGCTAACGGTTTTCAGTAACGGTCGTCTAACTCGCCGGCGACAGCCGGATTCGATCCTGCCGTGCGCCCGCGGGCTATGTCCGTTACCGTACAGAGTTTGATGTAAGAGTGGTATTTAATGTGCTGCGGCCTCGAGCCGCAACCAAGCAACAGCTGCCGCGCGTGAGCGCCGCGTAGTGAGGACAGAAACACGGCCAGGATGGCTTCGGGACAGCAACAAAGCGAAAATCGCGCCGATCCTCCTCCCCAGGATCGGCGCTTTCTTGTTGCTTCCAGTACTCGCGCGCTCGTCAGCAGCCGCGCATTCCGCCTCCGGCGTAGATCGCACATTATCCACACGTATACACGTCGCGCTCAATAGCAACGACACGCCTGCTCCAGATGGTCTCCGCTATGTCCGTTGACGCACCGACCTCGCGATTCCTGTGGCGTACGCTTGACGCACTTGCCCTCACATGCGCGCAAGCGCATCAGCCCGGCAAGCAATCGTCCGAGCGACCATCACCGCTCAGATACCTTAGCCATGATGCAGTCGACTGCCGCTTGTGCCCATCAACCGTAGCACTGGGCGATCCGCCCAATAGGCGCCGTCTCCAAGTGAACAGGGAAATTGGTACTGCAGTCGGAAGCGCGTTTGTAATTTAGGCGCCGCATTTTTCTCGATTACGAGGTGAAGCATGAACACGAATACACCCATTAAGAACACAGATACAGCTACGCTGAACGACATGATTGAAGTTCTCAACGACGGCAAGACGTTTTACGAGGAGGCTTCGATCGAAGTAAAGCGTGCTGACTTAAAAACGTTGTTCGTTCGCATGGCAAGCACCAAGCAGGCGATTGCACGTGATCTGAGGACAGCTGTCATGGCAAATGGCGCGAAAGCTGCTGAGGGTGGCTCCTTTGCGGGCAAGCTGCGCACAGCGTATGCCGAAGTGCGCACGAAACTCAGTTCGCATAAAGACGACGAATACGTGACGCAACTCGAGGAATTTGAAGATCGCATCATGTGCGCATTCAAGAATGCGGCATCGACGTCCGACGATCAAGCAGTGCGCACTATTGCCAACCGTTACATGCCAGAGGTCATGCGCGACCACAACGAGATGAAGGCGCTAAAGCAGGTCAGCGCGCACTAAGCATGTGGCTTACCCACGACGCTCTCGCGTCGATGGAACGAATCATCAGGAGATTGAAATGAACAAAGATCAAGTGAAAGGTCGAATGAAAGAGGCGGAAGGCAAGGCCAAGGAAGTGGCAGGCAAGGCTGTTGGAAATAAGACCCTGGAAGAAAAAGGCAAGGTGCAGAACGCTGTCGGCAAAGCGCAAGCGGGCTACGGCGATCTTAAGCATGATCTAAAGAAAGGGCAGGAAATCTGAACCAGCACAGGCGCTATGACAGGGCAACGGAGCAAGCACACAAGTACTTGCTCCGTTGCTGTCGGTACGAAATCGAGAGCGTGAGATTTGTTCCCACGGAGGATTGAATCATGAAGAAGATCAGCGAAGTAATGACGCCGGACGTGCGTCTGGCGAGTCCGGATCAAACAATACGCGATGCTGCGAGCGTCATGGCCGACGCCGACGTCGGAAGCTTGCCAGTTGGCGAAAACGATCGCTTGATCGGCATGCTGACCGATCGCGATATCGTGCTGCGCGCTGTAGCCCAGGGCCGCGATACCCAGACACTGGTGCGCGACGTGATGACGGACAAGATTCGGTATTGTTTCGAAGATGACGACGTTGACCACGTCGCAAAAACTATGGCCGATCTCGGTGTGCGCCGCTTGCCCGTGCTGAACCGTGACAAACGCCTCGTTGGAATTGTAGCGTTGAGCAACGTGGCGCAAGCTGGCGATGGCAAGTCGACAAAGATACTGCTGAAGGGTGTCGCCGAACCACACTAACAAAATTGCTGGCCGGCCTGACCTCGCGAAACGTCCAGGCCCAGGCCCGAAGCCGACCATAAGGCGGCAGAGGCTCACTGCGAACGCACGTGAACGCACATGGTTAGAGTTCGCGAAGAAAACTGCCCTTCCAAGACCGAATGAGCGCGCCCCGTCTGTCTCGGACAGAACCTCGCTGCTATGTTCTGTGCGGAAAAGCGAGAACGGTCAACAGCAAAAGAACGAAGCCCGCCACCGCCAGTAGCGCGTGGCCAAGCATCAATGGGATGGGAAGTGGACGTAGCTGCCAGTGGTAGACAAGATTCATGAACATTCCGCCAACCGCGGCCAGCACCAGAAGCACCGCAGCGAGCTGCGCCATCGGCGGAACGCCGACCGTGAGGGCGGCGTAAATGAGCAAGGTCAAACCAGCCGCCGCCAGTAACCCGTGAAACATGGCCAGCCATGTCGGCGGACGCGGCGTGCCGCTGAAGCGGATTCCCGCCATTATGAGGCCACCAATCGCCGCCACGGCGAACAGCGCCGTCGCAGTCTGCAGTTCCATCGTAGGTTCCATTGTCGAGTGTCCTCTATAGAGACTTCAGATATTCGGCCAGATCGCCCTTCTGTTCCGCCGTCAGTTAAAGCTTCACGTGGTGTCGTAATGATCGATCACTTCCGCGTACGTCGCGAAACGGCCGTCATATTGTAGAAGCCGTGTTTGCTACGAGCGAAAAGCGCTTGAGAAGGCGTGTGCGATAGCGCTTGTCCGGCGAACGATTAGCCTGGAAGTCGTCGATGCCTGGACAGCGACTGCGTGCATGGGGGTATGTAACGCTCAAAGGACGCGCAGCTCTGTACGTTTCCGAACATAGGAGGTCACGTTTGCGTTACAATGCAGCAGGCGATCTCCTGCGCCATCGAGCACGCTTGGCGTCGAGTCATTCCTATGCTGACCGCGCGAATCAGTCCCAAACAGAACCAACTGCTCGGCGCCCCATCCCCGAAGCGGAGTGGGAGCGTTTCGCACCCCATATCAGCGCAGTGAATCTGGGGCTCGGCGACGGTCAATTGCGCGCCTGCTGCCATGGCAGAACAGCAACGTCCCCGCCGTTGCGAAGGTCGATCGCAAGACTACAAAAGCACCCGCCAAGCGTTGAAGCGATCGCCGAACGAGGATTCCCGCTTCTGGCATAAAGTTCGGCCCCCGGGTAGCTATGTACGCTATCAGACAGATGGCAAAGGCATTTTGCAGGATGCTTCTCGTGCGCTCGAGCCCAAGTCGGGCGCGTTTCATGGCACGGGATCAGACAGCGGACAACTGACAATTCGTTTTGCTCCTCTCGCTGTGCAACGCCCCGGCAGCCCAGGAGAAATGCATGTCAGCCAAGCAACGCCCTGCATCACCTAACAAATTGCTCGCAAGCCTACCGGCCAAGGAGCGTGACCGCTTCCTTGCCGATTGCACGCTCGAGAATCTTGCGTTCGGCACGGTTCTCTACGAACAAGGTAAGCGCATGCACCACGTCTATTTCCCGACGGAGGGCTTCATCTCCATGCTCACAACCGTCGATCGTCGCTCCACTCTCGAAGTCGGCATGATCGGCGATGAGGGCATGTGCGGGTACGCGCTGAACTTGGGCGGCAACGTTTCCTCTCTGCGCGCTTTGGTACAAGGCGCAGGTACAGCCTGGCGCATGGATGCCGCGACATTTAGTCGTCATCTGGAAAGCATGCCGGCGCTGCGGCGAATTTTGGGTCGTTATGTGCACGTCATTCTAGGCCAGCTTTCTCACGCCGCCGCGTGTCTGCGTTTCCATGTCGTTGAGAAGCGGCTCGCGCGCTGGCTACTGATGACCCAGGATCGCGCACACGCGAGCTCGTTTGGTGTGACCCAGGAGTTCCTGGCGTTCATGCTAGGCGTACGCCGTGTCGGCGTCACAACGGCCGCCGGCATCCTGCAGTCGCGCAAGCTGATCCGCTACAAGCGCGGCCACATGACGATCCTCAATCGCAAGCGCCTCGAAACCGCCGCGTGCGCATGCTACCGATCCGACCTCAACACCTATAAACATGGGATGGCTGCGGCGTGACGGATCACCCACCACAATCCCGCGCACATCAGCACGCCACGCCGGCAGCTTCCATAGCAACAGCAGTTCCTCGGCCGTGCTGAGCAGACTCAAGACAGCGGCGGTATAGAACAGCCACGGCACGAAATCGAACGCGAACAAGGCCGCTACAAAAAAACCGAGCGCGTAGCCGGCGGCTTTCGAAGCCTAAGTGTGAAAGCTCGACAGGCGTCGATAGCGCACGAATACGACGACGCAGACGACAAGCCATCCGCCCAGACGATGGGCGATCTGGCGCAGCTGGAGATCTGATCGCGCTATTCGAAGTCGTTGCCGAAAACGCGATCGGAGACCAGGCTTGCGGTGCCGAACAGGATCGCATTGCCGGCCGAAGCGTCGTAGAGCCAGCCGGAAACGGCATAGCAACCGCCTCCGCGTGCCGCGACGCTGGCAAACGCTCCGCCGCCCCAGGCCGAACCATCGCTGCGCAGCGGCGTGAAACCTGCCCGCGTGTATTCGACCAGTGCGCCGTCCGCGGCGCGCACGACCGCGAACAACGGTTCGTGGTAAGTACCGTTGGATTCGTAACCCACCACGATCAGTCGATCGGCGTCCAGCGTGGTGTCCCACGGATTCGTGTAGACGTTGCCGCAAAGACCTCCATTGCCCCCGATGTCGCGCGTTCCGCCGTTGCCCCAGTTGTAGTCCGGTTGGGTTTGCGTCCCGCCGGGCAGGATCACTTGGGCGCGCAGCTTGGTCACGCCGACCCGGGCTCCGCAGCTTTCCTGGATCTGTGCGACCAGGAACGCCACGTCCGTAGCCGGATCGCCGGAAGTGCTGGCGGCGATCACGACGCCATAACTGGAACTGGCCTGATAATTCACGTAAATCCCGCTGCCGCCGCCGAACGTGCCGGCCAGACTGCCGTCAAATCCATTCACCGCAATCACCACGCCGTCATGCTCGGTTGCCGACGTAGCGACCGTACCCGCCAGATAAAGCGTGGGGTTGGTGTCGTCCGCGCTGCGCACGGCGGTCGCGGAACTTGCCACCCAGGAGCATCCGCTGCCGGCGTCGCATAGCGCATTCGGCGCCGCCTGATCCATCGCGCCGTTGTTCGAAATGCCGAAACTGGTGCTCACGCTGAGACCGCCGTCAGCCGGGTTGATGCTGAAGCGCTTCATCGTGATCACGTTGCGGGCACCGGTGAAGTAGTTCGCGACGGCGATCAGGCTGCATTCGAGCACGGGTACGCCACCGACGACCAGGTGATGTTCACAATACGGAACCAGCGCGGCGCCGGTTTCGTCCAGTCCGCTGGTGAAAGCGCCTGTATCGCCCACGAACGCACCGTCGCCGTCGCGGAACGCGAGGACATGCACGTCCCGGTTGCCGTCCGCGGGGCCGATATCGACCAGGGCATAGATGTAGCCGCGGAACACCTTCATGTCGCTGACCCAGCCGATGTTGACACCGGAACTGTTTGGGTAGTCCACATAATGGTTGTCGAAATAACTGTAGCTGGCCGTGGGATTCGCCCATGGCGTGCGGTCCCCGGCCGTCCCGTAGCGCACCATGCCGAAGTTTCCCGGCGGTGCCGGGGCTTGATAGGCAGGGCCCGCCAGGCCGCTGGCGATTACGCTGCCATCGCCGCCGATGGCTACGCGCAAACCCTGGTCGCTCGTCGCGAGCGTCGTCGCGGCGAAGCGGTCTTCGATCACGACTGCGCCGTTGAATCGGGGATCGTAGACGAAAGGATCCGTGCCCAATGCCGCGCTGGCCGCGCGCGCAAGAACCAACAACAAAGTCGCTGCTGCTGCTCTCATCGTCAAACTCCTCGCTATCGACATGCTATTCAGGAGTGCGCGATGCCGATTACACCTCAGGTTGCAGGCAGTCGCAAACGCTCAGCACTTTCCGCGCATCACCCACCACAACCCGCGCACATCCGCACGCCACTCCGGCAGCTTCCATAGCAACAGCAGTTCCTCGGCCGTGCTGAGCAGACTCAAGGCAGCGGCGGTATAGAACAGCCACGGCACAAAACCGAACGCGAACAAGGCGGCGATGAAAAAGCCGAGCGCGTAGCCAGCGGTTTTCGCGGCGTAGGTGTGGAAACTCGACAGGCGTCGATAGCGCACCAGTGCGACGACGCAGACGATGAGCCATCCGCCAAGCACCGCAGCAATCGCGATGCTATAGTCGCGCCACACCTGCGGATGAAACGCCGCGATGCCAACCGCGGCTGCTACCAGCGTGGTGATGTCGGCCGCGGAATCGAGCGTGGCGCCGAGCGGGCTTTGCAACGACAAGCGGCGCGCTACCCAGCCATCGAGCACATCCGTGACCAGCGCAGCGACGAGCAGGATCGCAAATGCGCGCTCGGCGTGCAGCCAAGCCAGCACGATCAGCACCGGCGCGGCGAACAAGCGCGCCAGACTCAAGGCATTCGGCAGGTGACGCAGCGCCGCGTTCAAACGGCTTCGAGCAGCGCGCGTATTACGGCCTGCACGCGCGACGCTTTCGCCTCGTCGTATGCGAAGGTTTCCTCATTCATGTAATTGGCCTGCACGAGTTCGAGCTGAATCGCCTCGATGCCGTCGATGGGCTTGCCGTATTGGCGCGTGATGTAGCCACCCTTGAAGCGGCCGTTCGCGACGAAGCTGTAATTCTTCTGCGCCTCCAGTACATGCACGAGCTTGCGTTGCAGTCCTCCCGAACAACTCGCGCCGCCCGCGGTGCCGAGATTGAAATCCGGCAGGCGGCCATCGAACAGGAATGGCACCTCGCTTCTGATCGAATGTCCTTCCCACAGCACAATGCGGCCATGCCGTGCTTTGATGCGCGCAATCTCTTCAGTCAGCGCATCGTGGTAGGGACGCCAGTACTTCTTGACGCGCGCGGTGATCTCGCGCTTCGTCGGCTCCTGCCCGTCCCGGTAAATCGGCTCGTTCGAGAATTGCACGAGTGGGCACAGTCCGGTGGTGTTCTGTCCCGGATACAGCGACTCGTCATCGGGCGGCCGGTTCAGATCAACGACGTAGCGCGAGAACTTCGGCACGATCATCGAGGCGCCGAGTTCGCGCGCGAACGCGTACAGGCGTGAGACGTGCCAGTCCGTGTCCGGCACGCGGCGCGCGCCGTCCGTCATGCATGCGGCGATGTCCTCGGGCAATTCGGTGCCATCGTGCGGCAGCGAGACGAACAGCGGTGCAGTGCCTTGGTGCAGCGTGAAAGTGTCCATGCAGCGATTCTACGCGACCGACGCGTACTACTTCTTTTTCTTTTCTGGAACGCTCGCAGCAATCGGCAGATACAGCGCGCTCGGATGCAGCGCATCGTGATACAACGTCGCCGTGACCGTGCGAGCGTCCTTGCCGGTTTCCTCGGCAACCACGCCGCCGCTGTTGTAATTCTTCTCGCTGTACAACGTGTTCATCGGCGCGACGATCAGGCGCAGGCGACTGCCGGCCTGCAGACGTCGCGCGACGAACGTGAAGTGGTCGAAATCGTAGCGTTCGATCTTGCCCTTCTCGACGAGATGCGCTTCGCGCGTGCTCGCGCGGTAGCGCGCGCGCAGCGAGGCGCCGCTGAGCGCGACGCTGCTGCCGTCGGGCTGGATTTCGAACAGCATCACGCGGAAATCGGTATCGGGCTGATCCAGCGCGATGAACGCGGTCAGTTGCGGAAAGCCGGCGATTTCGGTTTCCTTGTCGAACGGCGCGCTGTGGTAGATGAGATATTTTCCACTTTGCTGCAGCACCCAGCGCTGGTCAGTGAGCATGTTCGGCGTTTCGGCACCGTCGACTTTCGCAGAACTCACATCGAGCGGATCGTAGACGTAACGATCCGGCGTGACCTCGTTTGCAACGCTCGGCGCAAGCGCACCGGAATCGAACAGTTCGTTCGCATGGCCCTCGCGCGAACTCAAGTACAGTGGCCTGCTCTCGCGCGTGATCGCTTCCAGCGTGTTCGCATAACGCCAATCCTCGGCGCCGGTGCCGGCCATGTAGTAAGCCACTCGATCCTTGAGAAATGCCGGCCGGCTGCCGGACTTCATCGTCCAGTCGTACCACTCGCGATGCAGCTGGTTGAGGTCGATGAGGCTGGCCTTGCCGAACTTCAGACCGGAGACTTCCTCTTTCGGCGTGCGCGTGCCAGCGTGGTCCCACGGACCAATGATCAAGTAGTGGCGAGCCTTGGCCGCGACGGACGCGTGCGCCATGTGCTCGCGGTAATGCATGAATGCACCGGGCTGATCGCCGTCGTACTGGCCGGTGATCGACAGGATCGGCAGATTGATTTTTGCGTACTGCTCGGCGGTCGGGTTGTACGAATCCCAATACGCATCCATCATCGGATGGGCGAGCCATGCCTGGAAAATCGGCGAGGGATTGCCGCTCAGGGTATCGATCTCTTTCAAGGCACGATGCTGCAGGTACAGCTCCTTGAACTTCGCGGTCCAGAACACGTCGTCGCCAAAGATTTTTTCCTGCCCGGTGTGGCCGCTGGTCAACGTGAGCCACTGCACGTCATAGGGATAAGTAATGTTGTTGTCGCGCGGAAAGTCCACGCCGGCGAACGGCGAGGCGGCCGGTACGATGGTGCTCAGATGCGGCGGAAATTCCTTAGCCGTCGCCCACTGGTCATAGCCGGCGTACGAACCGCCCCACATCGCCACCTTGCCGTTGCAGTACGGCTGCTTGGCCAGCCATTCGACGACGTCGTGCCCATCCCTGGCTTCTTGCAGCAACGGCGTGAACTCGCCTTCGGAGTTGCCGCGGCCGCGCACGTCGACGGTGAGATAGACATAGCCGTGCGCGGCGAAATAGACACCGCGATCGTGGTAACTCTGCGCGATGTACGGCGTGAGCGTGAATACGCATGGCAGCGCATCTTTCTGCCCCGGCGGCTTGTATAACGTGGCATTGAGCTTGACACCATCGCGCAGCGGAATCTTCACGCCCCATTGGAAATCGACGGCATCCCTGTGTTCGTCTGGTGCTGCCTCGGCGAAAACGCCACCGCACAAAGTGGACAATGCAATAAAAGCAAAAATGCGCAGCATCAGGATTCCTTAAAGGCCAAAACGTACCGGAGTGAACGCGGACATGTCGAGCGATGGCGCCTTGCCCGTGATCACTTCGCTGATCAGTAGTCCGGTCGCTGCCGACATTGTCACGCCCAGCATGCCATGACCGGTCGCGAGGGTGAGATTTTGCACATTCGCGGCGCGACCGAGAATGGGCAGATCGTCATGGGTCATCGGCCGCCAGCCATACCATTCCTCGACGATTTGCGGTCCTTCCGGTTCGATCAGGTATTCCGCGGCGCCTCGACGCAGCGCGTCCAGGCGCGTGCGGTTCAAGCTCGCGTCATAGCCGGCGAATTCCATCGTGCTGCCGAGTCGATAGCCAGAACTCCAGCCGGTGACACAAACCGCGCGTTCCTTGAGCGCCAGTGGAATGCGCGGGCAATGCGCGGGCCGCGTGTAGGTGATCGAATACCCTTTGCCGGGCTGGATCGGAATGCGCAAGTCGAGCTGACGCGCGAGCAGCGGCGACCAGGCGCCGAGCGCGAGCACAACCTCGCGTCCGCTGAAATCCGCGCCGTCGGCGGAGACGCTGGCGAGACGTCCGTTTTCGACACGCAAGTCGCGGATCGTCGTCGCTTCGCGAATCTCTCCGCCTTTTTCCCGCACCGCGCGCGCCAGCTCGGCAGCGTAGAGGTTCGGCCGCAGATGCGCATCTAACGGATGGAAATAGCCGCCGACGATCGTTTCGTTCAATGCGGGTTCGCGCGCGCGGCAGTCGGCGCCATCGAGAGTTTCCACCGGCAGACCGACTTCCGTCAGCGCCCGCGGCAACCAAGCTGATTTTTCGAATGCGCGCGCGTCGCGATAGACCGTGAGTGTGCCGAGTGTTTCGAACTCGCAGTCGAGCCGTTCGTCGCGAATCAATTGTTCGAGCGCGTCGCGCGAGAGTTTCAGTAGCGGCGCTTTCGCAGCGGTCAAGCGCTTGAAGTCGGACCAATTGCACAGACGCGCGAACTGCGCGAACCAGGCAAACAGCGCCGGATCCAGTCGTGGCGCCACGCGCAATGGCGCGTCCGGCTGCAGCATCCAGCGCAAGGCCTGCGCGATGATGCCCGGCATCGCCAGCGGCATGGAATGGCTCGGTGTGATCGTGCCGCAATTGCCATGCGAGGTGGCACCACCCGCAGTACCCTGCTCCAGCACGATGACGCTGCGGCCCGCACGCAGAAGGTAGAGCGCGCACGCGAGGCCGATCACGCCGCCGCCGAGGATCAGCACGTCGGTCCTGCCGACCGGCACGCTCATTTCGACGGGTTCTTTTCTAGGTAACCCGGTCCTCTGACGACCTGCCCGGGTTTCGCACCGGTGTGTTGGCCACCTTTTAGCACCTGCACGCCGTTGACGAACACGTCGCGCATGCCGGTCGCGAACTGCTGTGGCGCATCGAACGTGGCGTGGTCGGCAATTGCGGCCGGATCGAAAATCACGATGTCGGCGAAATTGCCGGCTTTGAGTTCGCCGCGCTCGCGCAGTTTCAGATTCTGCGCCGGCAGTGCGCTCAGGCGCCGGATCGCATCGGCGAGTGTAGCGACGTGCTCGTCGCGCACATACCGGCCGAGGAAGCGCGCGACATTGCCGTAGGCGCGCGGATGCGGCTGGAATTTGAGGAAAGCACCCTCGGGCGCGTACGAACCTTCATCGGAACCGAGCGCGACCCAAGGCTGCTGCAGACCGAGCTTCACATTGTCCTCTAACATCAGGAAATACACCGTGCCCACGCGGCTGTGATCCTCGATGACAAGATCGAGCGCGGTTTCCTCGGGCGACTTGCCGCGCATACGTGCGACTTCGGCCAGGGTCTTGCCGGTCAGGGGCTTGAGTTTTTCGCTGTCGAACGCGACCAGCAGCACCTTGTCGGCGGAACCCGCCGCACGCAGCAGATTTTCCCAATCCTTTGCCGGCGCACGCATCTGCGCGAGTACGCGCGCGCGGATCGCTGGATGCTGCAGGCGCTTGATCCAGGCGTCGAGTCCGCCGTCCTGCACCCACGGTGGCATCGCCGCATCCAGGCCGGTCGCGCCGGCCGTGTAGGTATACATATTGGCCGAAATATCGACGCCGACGGCGCGGGCAGCCTCGATCTTCGCAATCGCCTGCGCCATCTTCGGCCAGTTGTCCTTGCCCGCCGCCTTGAAGTGATAGACCTCGCCGTGGATGTGCGCGCTGCGCGCGATCGCGATCAACTCGTCCAGCCCCTCGAGCAGACGATCGCCTTCGCTGCGCATGTGCGAAATATAGGCGCCACCGAATTCTCCGGCCGCCTGCGCGAGCGCGATCAATTCTTCGGTCTTCGCATAGGTTCCCGGAGCGTAGATCAAGGCCGAGCCGACGCCGAGCGCACCTTCACGCATCGCCGCGCGCACCAGTTCCCGCATGCGCTCAAGTTCCTGCGGTGACGGCGCGCGGTCGACGTAGCCGAGTTCATGTTCGCGCACCGTGGCCGCGCCGACGAACGAGGCGATGTTCGGCGACACACCACGTTTGACCAGCGCGTCGAGGCCTTCTCCCAGCGTGGTCCAGTCGATCGGATGTTTGAGATCGCCCTGTGCGGCTATATTCGTGGCGCGGATTTCCGGCGTAAGCGGGCCTAACGAATCACCTTCGCCGAAGACCTCCAGCGTCACCCCCTGTTTGATATCGGACAGGGAGCGGCCGTCGAGATACAGAGAATCGGGAGCCCAGGACAGCATATTGATGAATCCAGGGGCGACGGCGAGTCCTTTGGCGTCGATTTCTGCCGTGGCGCGTGCGCGCGCAAGGTCACCGACTGACGCGATGCGCTGCCCGCGTACGCCCACATCCGCCTGGCGCGGAGCGGCGCCGGAACCGTCGTAGATCCAGCCGTGACGGATGATCAGGTCAAATTCCGACGTTTTTTGTGACCTGACCTGACACCCCAGCAACAGCAGGCAAACCGATACCCACGCCAGTGCTCGCATGCCGCGCCACTCCAGTGAAAATCAAGGAATTTCAAGCCTGCGTAAATGCCGGACAAAACGCAAGCGCAGCAGGGTTTTGTGACTTGGCATCGAAGCTGCATCACAGTCTTCGCCGGCAAACCGCCGGTCCAGGTCGCGGAGACCACCCCATGCAAGCGCCTACCAACGAGCTGCTACTTGCGCTGCGTTCGCCGACATCCGGCTGGCTTGCTGCGGTGGTTTGCGCGCTGGAGGAAGCAATCCGCGATCCGAATTTCACGGCCCAGCACCGCGAACTGGTCAAGCGCATGGTCGACGCCGATGCCGTCAGCCTGCCGGTTGCGGTCGCCGCCGAAGAGCGCCTGAGCCAGTTCGAACAAACCATCGCGCAATCGCAGATCAAGCTGATTTCGTCGATCGCCGAGCCGATCGTCAAAGCGCAATCGGCGCGTCCAAAACTGACGCTGGTGAGCAACGCCGCCTAGTTGGCAAGAATGATAGGGGAGTCCGGAAGGGCCGGGAGCAATCCTGGCCCTTCGTCTTTGTGCGCATTGCATGAGAGCAGATTTAGCGCGGCTCGCGTAATAGTGACCCGTTCCAGCCCAATTGCATGCAAACAGCGTTCGCGTACACTCGGACTGACGTGCGTTGGCCGCCAGAACAGCAATTTGCTGGGGAAAATCATGGATCGCTCGATTCGTTCACTTCGCCGCAACGCGCTTTCCGTTGTCGTCCAATCCAGCCTTGCATCGATTTTTACCGTCTCGCTGGCGCAAGCCGCGGTCACCAGTTGCATCGTCAATACGACCCTGGATGACGCAAGCACGGCGTCCAGTACGGTGACCGCGACCACCAATTCCGGCACTCTCCGTGACTGCATCCTCGCCGCGAACCTGACGACCGGTTCAATCGGTAAGCCCACCCTGCCGGGCATGACGATCACCTTCGATCCAGCCATGTCTGGCGCGACCATTTCACTCAACAATAATCTGCCGCTTCTGTTCAACAACACCACGATCGATGCTTCGGCGCTGGCGAATCCCGTCAGCATCGATGGCGGCAACGCGCATCGAATTTTCTTTGTGTCCGGGCTGCCATCTACAACGACCGGCCTCGTCAATGGCAAGCCCGATCCCGATGGTTCGCAGGCAACCACGGTAACGCTGCGCAACCTCAAGCTACAGAATGGTTTAGCGCAGGGGGGCGGTAGCAGAGCCTACGGCGGCAGCGCGATGGGTGCGGGCGGCGCATTGTTTATCAACAAGTCGGCCAGCGTCACTCTCCGCGGCGTGAGTTTCGCTGGCAACGCCGCTCAAGGCGGCAGCCCTGGCATCGGCATCGGCTTCACTAGTGGTGGCGCTGGCATGGGGGCCGGCATCTCCAGCGGCGGTGGTGGCGGCGGATTGGATAGCGCCAGTGTGTCGAGCGCAGGGGGAGGCATAGGTACGGGTGGCACGGGTGGCGGTGCCAGCGGCGGCTGGGGCGGCCAAGGTCTGGGGCAGCTTAGTAGCGTGCAGGGGTTTAATCCTGCGAGCTTCGATGTCGATAGCGGCTCCGGAACTGGCGGCACCGGTTTGATCGGCGGCGGCGGCATTCCCGGCAATGGCGGCTTTGGTGGCGGTGGCGGATCCGGCAACTCCTGTGGTTTTGCCGGCTCCGGTGGTTTTGGTGGGGGTGGCGGTTGCGGGGGCCCTAACCCCGGCGGCAACGGCGGCTTTGGTGGTGGCGGTGGCTACGGCGCGTCTAGCGGCTTGGGCGGATTTGGCGGCGGCGGCGCTTTCAACG
>Ga0163163_10002483_pt1 | contig 15604 bp, 15 predicted proteins | sample S65metaG_FD_119766 | JGI IMG/M metagenome (GOLD analysis project Ga0163163, IMG submission 119766) | Switchgrass rhizosphere microbial communities from Kellogg Biological Station, Michigan, USA - S6-5 metaG | ecosystem: Host-associated > Plants > Roots > Rhizosphere > Soil | place: USA... | reverse complement strand
CATCGGAACTCCGCTGGCGGATGAGGAATTTGCCGAATATCGCGAATTGGAGCGACACAGCGTCTGGAGTTCGTTCTATTACCACTATGCACGACTGATCGAGTTGCTATTCGCCGTAGAGCGAATCGAGCTGCTGCTCAACGATCCGGAAATCCTGAGCAAGCACGTGCGGGCATTCGCGGGACCGAACAATTACGAAGGTGTCGGTGGGGCGGAGGCTCCGCGCGGTACGTTGCTGCACCACTACAAGATTGACGAGGACGGATTGATCACTTCGGCGAACCTGGTAATCGCCACCGGACACAATAATCTCGCGATCAACAAAGGTGTGTTGCAGGTTGCCAAGCACTTCATAAAAGGCAGCAAGATCCAGGAGGGGATGCTGAACCGCGTGGAGGCTGTGGTGCGTGCGTTCGATCCATGCCTGAGTTGTTCGACGCATGCGGCCGGACAGATGGCACTGCATGTGGAATTAGTGGATGAAGAAGGAACTGTAGTCGATGTGATCAGGAGGAACTAATGGCGAAAATACTGGTAATCGGGTATGGCAATCCGTTGCGCGGCGATGACTCGTTCGGACACCGGGCGGTGGAGAAACTGAAAGAAGAAGTGACAGGCCGCGAGGTGGAATTCGTTGATTGCCAGCAGTTGACGCCAGAGCTGGCCGAGAAGGTCTCCAAGGCCGACCTCGTACTTTTCGTGGATGCTGACATGGACGGCGTCGCGGGGACGATCCACAGCCACCGCATTCAGGCGACGGCAGGAAAGAACAGCGACAGCCTTGTTCATCACCTGGACCCGTGCGCGTTGCTGGGACTCTCGCACGCCCTCTATGGCAAGGCGCCTGAATCGATGCTGATGACTGTGACCGGAGAATGTTTCGGATATGGGTCGCAGCTGAGTACCGAGGTAACGAAAGCCCTGCCGGGAGTAGTGCACCACATGAAGGAGTTGATCGAGGAAAAGTGCAGAGAAGCTGTTCATGCCTAGACACATCGGCTCAAGAAATCAGCCCCTCGAAATCGAGGGGCTTTGATATTCGAGGCGAGCCGCTACTTAATGTTCTTCAGATCCCGTATCACGTCTTCTGGCCGCCAGTCATTTCCGTTGTAGACCACTGCAATCTTTCCGGAAGGGTCGAGTAGGGCAGTGCGCAGGCTATGCACGATCTGATCCTGCTGCTTGTCGTAGGACAAGCCGAAATAGTTCGCGAAGTCGCGGGTCTCTTTGGGACCGGCAGAAGCAAACTGCCAGTGGGAAAAAGTAGGATCGACGGTGCCAGCAAAGCTCTTCCCATAATTCTTGAGCACCGGGCCCTTATCGAACTCAGGATCGATGCTGAGGCTGAGCATTTGTAACTTGTCGTAGAGTGCCGGATCGTCTTTCTTCAGCGCTCGCGCCACCAGCCCGAAGTTGTCACTCATGCGGATGCAATAGTCGGGGAGTGGGCATCGCGTGTAAATGAAGGTGAGTAACAGGGGCTTGCCGTGAAAGTCGCTCAGCTTCACGCGCTTTCCGTCCTGGTTCTCCAAGGCCAGGTCGGGCGGCTGGTCGCCGGGCTGAGGCTCGCGGATCGGACTGGTGCTGGCCTCGGGAGCTGTGCCGGTGGAAGTCAGCGTAACCTTCTCGAGATACGCCTCTTCAGGGTCCAACACCAATGTCGCCGCGATGTGGTCGCCGGGCTTGGCCGCGCGAACGACCCAGTCGTCCTTCACCTTGTAATCCATCGTCATCCCCTTCATCAGGCCGGGAATGTCCTTGTGCGCAATTGTTAACTTCTTTTTGTCGGCGTTTACGGAAAGCACTTTTCCGTCCATGTCGTACCGGCGGAACTGCTCACTGGAACGGCAGGCAGACAAGAGCACGGCCGCAAGGACCGGCAACACGAGGAGAGCGTTCAGGCGAAGAAAGGGTCGGGCTGACATTTGGCCACAGTTTAACCGTGTCTAGGCAGAAGGACAATGAGGGTAGGGGCGCAGAGAACTGCGCCCCCGTGAGAACCACTAATTTTGTGCCGGATCCTCGACGATTTCGATGAGGAATCCAAAGGGATTTTCGGCGCGGGACTTGGGGTGCACAAAGAAAACGATAGTCCCCCGGGAACCCGGACGGGGGCTCTTGTCGATGATTTTGAAGCCGCTCCGGGTCATGGTATCGAAGGCCGCCTGGGCACTCTTTACACGGAACGCAACGTGCGCGAATCCGCCCCGGCCGCCACTTTTCTCGATCAGTTTCTGCACGGGTGAGTCTGCTGAAAGTGGCTCCAGCAACTGGATTAGGTTAGGGCCGTCGCCGATCTGGAGGAGTACCTCGCGAACCTGGTCGGTTCCCCTTACTTCTTCCCGATGAAGTTCGCGAAAGCCCAGAAGACGATAGGCTTCGACCTGAGCGTCGAGTGAGCCCTGTGGTACTGAGATCGCAATGTGATCGACGAAGAGAATCCCTGGCACATCCTTTAGCTCGGACGGAACTGCGTTATGAGTGGACATGAGTGCTCCGGGCGCGGTTAGCGCCGATTACTCATGATGAGCCGCGGAACTGGCCTGCGGCAAGGATTTCCGTCAGGACCTTTTCGCCTCATGTTCGCAGGCATCGACCAGGGAGCATCCGCATTCGCGGCACTTGTCGAAATTGGCACGGCGTTGATTCATCTCCGACAACTCCTGCCCCATCAGCCGCACCACTTCAAGGCAGAGTAGGGGCTCGGTGCGCAGAAATTCGTGGAGCACAGATGACTCGATAAAGCCGAACGTGCATTCACTCTGGCACCGGGCACTGAATATATACGGCTGCGAGCACAAGACCGCCGGCAAGCCAACCACACATCCGGGGCCTAAAAGCCTCTGGAAGATTTCGTTTCCTTTAGGCGCTACGACGATGGACAGCCGCACGAGTCCGCTGCGGACGATATAAATCCCGCGGCATGGCGTACCCTGCTCAACTACGATCTGCCCCGCACAACCCGATTCGACTGTTGTCAGCGGTTCCAACGCGCCTTGCAGTTCGAGCGAAAGCTGGAACGAACTACAGGCGTTAGCGTTGCCGAAATTAACCGTCACATTCCTCACCAGAATCAATCGATGATTAGAGATTAGCGGCAAGACAAACATCTGCCTGTGATAGAGATCACAACTTTCTGTGAGAACTTCGGTCCGGCAGCTAAAACCAGCCCAGCCAACGCGCTACACTGAGTCGATATGCGGCTGCCCAATGTACTCCAGAGCCGGATTGAGGAGTTATCCGCGGCGATCAAGCAGGCGGACTTGCGTCGGGCTGCGCAGAGCCTTTCCGATGGCTATCGACGGGATGCCGCGCCTCCGCCGATTCACACTGAGGCTGAGCGGATCGCTTATCTGCTGGTTCGTATGCCGGCGACTTTCACGGCCGTGCGCACTGCCCTTTCTATCGCGGTGGAAAGCCTCCCTGGGTGGCAGCCGAAGTCAGCAATCGATCTTGGTGCGGGACCTGGCACCGGACTTTGGGCGGCGATGGATGTTCTCGAATCCCTGGACTCGCTGGAAGCTATTGAGCGCGAAGCGTCGCTCGCCGAGATTGGGACCAAGCTGACAAAGACTTTGTCCCACCCGGTGGAATGGAAAGTTTCCGACTTGAAGGGCTGGAGGCCTGCGCGGAAATACGATCTCATCCTAGTCTCGTATTCAGCCGGCGAGTTGCCGGCAGAAGCGCGCGCCCGATTAATTACTACGGCGTGGGACGCGTGTTCGGGTGCGCTCATTCTCGTTGAGCCGGGCACTCGACGAGGCTTCGATGTCGTAGATAGGGCACGGGATCAGCTGATCATGATGGGTGCTTCCATTGCAGCCCCCTGCCCACACTCGCTAGCCTGCCCCATGAAGAAGGCCGGCGACTGGTGCCACTTTTCGGCTCGGGTCGAGAGAACGGCGGAACATCGCAGACTCAAGCAGGGCGAACTGGGATACGAAGACGAGAAATTTTCCTACGTTGTTGCTTCCCGCATGGTACCGCAACCAGCGGCTGGTCGAATCGTTCGGCATCCGCAAAGACTTAGCGGACATGTGAAATTACAACTGTGTACCCAGGACGGATTGAAGGAACGTACGGTGACGCGGTCGCAAAAGGAACAGTATCGTGCGGTGAAACGTGCCGATTGGGGTTCAGCGTGGGATTAAAGGGACCAGCCCAGTGCTTCTGCGATCTGTTCGCCTAGGATCATCGGATCGAATGGCTTGGAGAGAACGGCTGCGACCCCGAGGTCTGAAAAACGCTTGCGGTCGGCACTCTGCACTTTAGCGGTCAGAAAAATCACGGGAATTTTTGCCGTTGCCTCATTGGCTCGAAGCATCTGCAGCGTGCTTGGACCATCCATGTCCGGCATCATCACGTCCAGCAGTATCGCATCTGGCTGCCGCTCCTCGGCGATACGCATGCCGTCTTTCCCCGAACTGGCTTGAACGACTCCCCACCCGCAAACAGCCTCCAGGCTCATCGCTGCCACTTCGCGTATGTCGCTCTCGTCATCGATGATGAGAATCTTCCGCTCGGCCATGGTCTAAGCTCGCTCCTTCGTAGTCGCGGGGAGCATTTGAGTCAGCAACGTTAACACGTGTTGCTCGAAGTCGTCGGGTGCGACCCTACCCTTGGTAAAGAATTGGGTACGACCGACGGTAAGTTTCGACTTTTCCTCTGGCGACAGATCGCGGCCAGAATAGACCATAACTGGCAGGTCGCGGAAGGATTGGGATTGGCGCAACCAATGCACCACCGTGAAGCCGTCTCCCAACGGAAGCACCAGATCGAGAACCAGCAGATCCGGCTTGAAATCGGAGAGAACCTGGATTGCCTCACGACCGGATCGTGCAACCCGTACTTCGATTCCATCGCGCGACAGCATGTATTCCATTACGCGTGACAGGTCCGGATCATCTTCAACAACGAGCACGCGGGTCTTTGCAGTTCGCCCTTGCAAAGCCCGACTCAAGGTTTTGAATAGTTCCGATTCTTCCAGTGGCTTGGTCACCCAGCCTGCGACTTCGTCCGTCTTCCTGCCATTTGCGGTCTCATTCGGACGCAACACACTGAAGATCACGATCGGGATATTGGCCGTAGATGGATCAGCCTTCAGGGCGTCGGTGACCTGCCAACCGTTAAGGGATGGCATAACCAGGTCGAGAACGATCAGGTCGGGCCGTTCTGCTGCGGCCACTCGAATCGCCTCGGCGCCGGATCCGACGGTCTTAACGCGAAAGCCGCGGGCTTCCAGAAGATTGCCGACGACCTCGCGCACGGCAGCATCGTCGTCACACACAAGGACGTAAGCGCCGTCCACGCGCTCTGGTCCGTACGTCTCGGTGGCCGGTTGCGATAGTGGGAGTTCGATGTGAAAGACACTTCCCTCTCCCGGCATGCTCTCTGCCCAGATCTTGCCTCCGTGCTGCTGAATGATCGTGCGACATATGGCGAGGCCAAGTCCGGTTCCACCCTTCTCTCGAGAATCTGTGGCATCAACCTGCTGGAAGCGCTCAAAGATAGATTCAAGCTTGTCGCGAGGAATTCCTCTTCCCTGGTCAACTACTTCGATATGCAGGGCGTCCGGCGAGGTCCGGCCTGAGAGGATGACTCTACCGCCTGCGGGGGAGAACTTGATGGCGTTGCTGATCAAATTCGTGAAGGTTTGAATCATCCGGTCAGGATCGACCGTGGCCCGAGCCTTGACCGGATTCACTTCCAAAATTACGCCATTCTTTTCCGCCATTGGGCGCATTACGTCGCCCGCCTGCGTCATCAACTCTCCAACTTCAATCTCTCGCTTCTGCATGGCGGCGCGGCCGGAATCAATACGTTCGATATCGAGAATGTCGTTGATGAGTCGTACGAGACGATCTGTATTCGTGACCGCGATGTCCAGCATGCGCTGGGCTTTTTCCGGAAACTCTCCCAGCTTTCCTCCTGCCAGTAGGCCTAGTGCACCACGAATCGAGGTTAGGGGAGTACGGAGTTCGTGGCTGACCACCGAGATGAACTCATTCTTCATGCGTTCAATCTCACGCCGCTGGGTGACATCCTGGAAGGTGATCACAGCGCCCGAGATAGAATTGCTCCCGCGAATCGGCGCACCGACATATTGGACAGGGAAACTGGACCCGTCCTTTCGCCAGAAAGTACCTTCTGCCTGGCTTCGAGAGCCGCCTTCAACCATGGCATCGAAGATAGGAGTTTCACTCTGCGGTACCGGCGTCCCATCCGCCCGCGTGGGATGCAGCACGTTGAATACGTCCTGACCGACAAGTTCACCGGACTCATAACCAAGGATGCGCTCTCCGGCATCGTTGGCGAAGGTGATGCGATAGCGCGGATCGATACCGATGATCCCCTCGCCCGCCGACTCCAGGATCAGTTGGGTTTGACGGCGCAACCGCTCCGCCGATTCCTCCGCCCGCTTCCGCCCCATGAAGTTGCCGATCTGGCTGGCCAAGGCGCGGAAGATCCGGACCATACCCTCGTCCGGGATGTGGCTCTCACGCGAGGAAAAATTCATGACGGCGATAATTTCGTCGCCGAATGGCACCGGGATGCCGAAGCCACTGCTCAGCCCGAGCGCTAACGATTTCGCGGAGCGCAAGAACGATCCCGCCTTCCGCAAATCTGGGATCAGCACAACGTCACGAGCCTGCCAAACAGTCCCAGGTAATCCCTGGCCGGGGCCGAGCCGGAATCCAACACTGAACTCGTTGGCGCTGACCTCGGAAATCGCCGGGCTATGCCAATGTTCGACCAACGCCAAATTGCCGGCCTCTGGATCGACGCGCCAGACCTCTCCGAGGTCGTAGTTCATTTGCTCGCCGATTGCGCTCAAAATCCGGCTCATTGCTTCTGTCAAGTTCTGCGCATCCGCCAGGACGGAGGTAACGGAGGATTGCAATGCCGAACGACGCTCCAGTTCCCGGCGCTCGCTGATATCGCGAGCGTTGATGACAACAGCCCGGAGATCGGGGTCGTTGATCAGGTTATTGGCGAGAATTTCCACCCAACGAAATTCGCCGCTCGGTCCCCGGAGTCGAAGCTGAAGGGGAATTGCCATTCCCGGAACAGAGAGCGTGTTCTGGAAGGCCTCCTGGGCTAGCGGGAAATCCTCGGGATGGATGAAGTCAAAAACATTCTTTCCCGAAATGTCCCCGGGTCGATATCCGATCGTAGCTTCCACGGCCGGGCTCACGTACATCATGGCTCCGGACGGTGCGAGCATTGCGACGATGTCGTTGCTGCCCTGGATGAGCGCGCGGAAACGTGCCTCGGCATAGCGCAAACTTTCCTGCGCAGCCTTCAGTTCGGTGATGTCAGTTGCAATCCCGAGATAACCGCTGACGATTCCAAAACGGTCGCGAAGAGCGGTAACGCTGAGCAGGACCGGGAAACGCGTTCCGTCCTTGCGAAGGTATGTCCACTCATTCTGATCGACGCCACCGAGCCGGGCCTTTGCGATAAACGCTTCGAAGCCGGGCTCCACGGGAGCACCCAACTCCGTCGACAGCGTCTCGGCCCGTGCGCGGATTTCCTCCTGATCATGCAGGACGATTGGCGTGCATTTCCCAATCACTTGTTCGGCACGATAGCCGAGCATGTTCTCCGCGGCTCGATTGAAGCTGGTGATGGTGCCGGATCGGTCTGCGGCAATGATGCTGGAGCCTGCTCCACTCAGAATGGCGTTTTGAAGCGTGGTGGTTTGGACCAGGGCAGCTTCAATGCGTTTGCGCTCACGCAAATCCTTGAAGATGACGTACATGGCCAGCGCCAAAAATAGGACCGCGCTGACGCTCCCGATCTGAAGTATTCCCGACGCCTGACGCTGACGCTCCTCGGTCGCGAGAATCCGGTCTTGGAGCAATTCGAACTCGCGTACCTGCATTCGCCCGACTACTTCGCGAATGCGGTCCATCGCGGTTCGCCCATCGTTGAGGAGACGAAGTATTTCTTCCTGGCTTACGCCACTCTCATCGCGGGCCTGGATTTGCGCCTGGGTAGCCAGAATCTTCTCGGCCACCAACCCATGGAGTTCTGCGATCACTCTCCTGATCTCTGGATTACGAACTTCGCTCTCCAGTTTGCGCATCACGTTCTGGGCGCGCGGCACGGCAGCGCGATACGGATTCAGAAAGAGTCGATCACCGGTGAGAGCATATCCCCGGCCTGCGGTTTCAATGTCGATGAGGGCGGAGCGAAGTTCGCGAAGATCGTCCAATACTTCGCGTGTATGTTGCTCAAAAGCAGTCGCTTCCTGGATTTGAACGGTATTGCGATAGGAGACGATGCCAACTGCTATCAGGATAACGAGAGCAACGGAGAATCCTGCGGCAATGGCACGCTCAGCCGACCATCTCATGAATCAGCCTTCATCCGGGAAACTTTGCAGTTTATGTATGCGCCACCATGATAATTGCAGAACGCCAAGTGGAACACAGGACAATTAGGGTACTCATATGCAGGGATTGAGTCCAAACCCAGCCCGCTACTTTGCATCCAATCCTCTGAACCATGGAAGAGGTGAAGGCAATGCCAAATGACAAGAATCCCGGATCTCCTCAGGTGACCTCTAACGAACCAGAGCACAAGGGGAGCCGCCGAGATCCTGAAGAACGTCCAGCACCGCAACCCGATGACGTCAAAGACAAGATGCTCGACAAGACGCTCGCCGATTCCTTCCCGACCAGCGATCCACCTTCGTCGATTCCGGACCCCGGCGAGGACGATTCGTTCGCTGCATAGCTCTAAGAATTCAAAAAGGCGGCGCAATTGGGCGCCGCCTTTGTCTATTGTGACTGGGCTATTCTTTACCGTCGCCAGTTTAGGGGGTCTTCGTGGCTTCCTTCTTTTCACCTGCAGACGGTTGTTTCAGTGACCGCAAGTAGGCCACTACGTCGGTCGCGTCCGCTCGATTGAACCGATATTCGGGCATCGGTGGCCTGGGATGCTTTCCGTCTTTGTCGATTCCAGTAGTCAGGAACTTGATTGCCTGCTGGTCGGTCCAGCCTTCGAGCCCTGCTATCGGCGGTGCCGTTCCCGCCCACGGTATCTCGATACTGGGGGTGAACATGATTGGCGCACCGTGCAACCATTTTTCCTGAATGTACTGACCCTTTTCATCTCGCGGCGAATGACAGTCCTGGCACAGGCCGGTTTGGGTAGCGAGGTATTTACCTCGAACCGCGTTGCCGCTCGACTTCGTCTTCGTCTGCGCCATGGCTGAAAGTGATAGACAGACCACGGCGCACAATGCGAACACTCGAACCATTCTCATTGATTCTCCACACATTGAAGGATTTACAACTTGGTTAGTTGCCCAAAATAGGCCGAGACATCACTTGCTGTATCCATTCGGATTACGGCGATGCCAATCCCACGCATCGCTGATTATTGTTTCCGGATCCGCAAACGTCGGATGCCATCCTAACTCATTTCGAATCTTGTCGGAACTGGCGACCAGAACTGCCGGATCGCCAGAACGTCGCGGCGCTTCGATAATGGGTATTGGATGTCCGGTGACTCGTCTCGCGGCCTCTACCACTTGGCGAACGCTGAAGCCAGCACCATTCCCGATGTTATAAACGAGTTTGTCCCGGGTTTGGATAGCGTTCAACGCGAGAACGTGAGCCTTGGCCAAATCCAGGACGTGAATGTAGTCACGAACGCAGCTGCCGTCCACGGTTGGATAATCAGCCCCGAAAATCGAAATGCTCTCGCGCTTCCCTGCTGCTACTTGCAACACGAGCGGGATGAGGTGAGTCTCTGGGTCGTGGGCTTCGCCCAACTCCGGAGTGGCTCCCGCGGCGTTGAAATACCGGAGGCTGGCATAACGGAGGCCATGTATCCGGTTCAGCCATTCGAGCATGCGTTCAGCCAAGAGTTTCGATTCTCCGTAGGCGTTCGTGGGACGAAGCGTGTCCGTCTCCTTGATTGGAGTTCTCTCCGGCTCGCCATAAAGTGCCGCAGTGGAGGAGAACACTATGCTTCGCACGCCCGCGCGCAACATTGCCTCCAACAGACCGAGCGTGTTTGCCGTGTTATTTCGAAAAAACTGCTCGGGAAACTTCATCGATTCGCCGGCTTCGATAGAAGCGGCGAAGTGCATGACGGCCTCGATTTTGTTTTCCGTCAGGCACCGATCGAGCGTGTTCGTATCGGCCAAATCTGCGACGGCCAACTGTGCTTCCGCATGCACGGCCCCTCGGTGTCCACGGCTTAGGTTGTCATAGACTGTGACATTGTGGCCGGCTCGAACCAGCTCCGCGACCACTACACTTCCGATGTAGCCGGCGCCGCCGGTGACCAGAATTCTCAAGAGTTTCTCCCGCTGTGATTTTCAATTTCTGGGCTGGTTGTGTCCATAGACTTCGTAACTTGGTGCGTGCAAGCTCCAGAAAAGTAATATTCCTGTAAACGCGACTGAGTTGTCATTTCGGGATTGGCCTGCAAACTATTGATTAGCCTAGGCTTGTGAGCTGGCTTTCCCGATTGTTCACTTATCACAATCTGATGTGACGATGCCCGTTGACCCACCCCGCCTGAGTAGCGCTACAATGAATACGGAATTGAAAATGATTTTCAACTTCATAAATCGGGCTCGTCATAAATCTCCAGCCACTTTGGCTGATTTGAAGGTTGGCGAATGCGCCGTGCTCGGCGAATTCGAGCTGGAACCTGGCACCGCCGAGCATCTCATGAACCTTGGGCTGATCCCCGGAGTCGAAGTCACGGTTGCGCACAGCGGCCCGGGCGGCGATCCGCGGATCTATCGCGTGGAAGGAACCGAACTGGCACTGCGTGGCGAACTGTCGCGCTGCATCGCGGTCGAACCACAGTCAGCCGCGGCTGATTAACCGGAGCCTGATAGTGAGCGTCTCCTGCCACACCGGCCCCGGTGTTCTCCCCGAAGAACTGGAAAACTCTGCCCGAACAGTTGCCCTGGTCGGTCCGCCGAACTCCGGCAAAACGACGCTGTTTAATCGACTCACAGGGTTGCGCCAGAAGGTTGGCAACTTCCCTGGAGTCACCGTTGAGCACCACACCGGTTTGGTACGGGGTGAGAACGGCCAGGAAGTCTCGGTCATCGATCTCCCCGGAATCTATAGTCTGACTCCTGTTTCGGAAGATGAACGCGTCACGGTCGACGTACTCGAGGGGCGCATGGAAGGGATCGCGCGCATCGACGCGGTTGTCCTTGTCACCGATGCGACGAATCTAAGCCACCATCTTGTTCTTGCCGCACGCATCATTGCGATGGGCTTCCCAACCTTGGTCGTGCTGAATATGGCCGACGAGTTGAAGAAACAAGGCGGCTCCGTTGACGTACTCTCCCTGGCCCGCCAGTTAGGAACTCCGGTTGTTCTCGCGAGCGCAACGACAGGAGAAGGCCTCCCAGCGATTACAAATTTCCTGACGACACCATCGCAGTCTCCTATTCCTGCCGATTTGCCAGTTTTACAGGACGCCAGGGGCTACCGAGATTGGGCGGTGCGTGTTGGCAACAAAGCTGGCTACCGCAAACCGGCGACACCTGTTTGGACGCATCGACTCGACGGCATCTTCCTTCACCGCATCTGGGGGCCCATCATCTTCGCGGTCACAGTTCTGCTGGTTTTCCAGGTCACGTTTGTGGTCGGGCAGGGACTCTCGACATTGCTCCAACACGGGCTACAGAGCAGCGGAAGACATCTCGGGAGCCTATTGCCGGACGGGATGGTTCGATCTTTCGTCATCAACGGTATTTGGAATGGCGTTGGCTCAGTTCTGGTCTTCCTTCCGCAAATTCTGATTCTGTTCCTGGTCATCGGGATTCTTGAGGACTCTGGTTATCTCGCACGTGCGGCGGTCATTGCAGATCAGACGATGTCCAGGGTTGGGCTGAACGGAAAATCGTTCATTCCTTTGCTTTCGGCGTATGCATGTGCGGTGCCTGCGATCATGGCGACCCGAACGATTCCCAGCAAGCGTGATCGCATCGCAACGATCTTGATCGCGCCATTCATGACCTGCTCGGCACGACTCCCTGTTTACACGATGTTTATCGCGGCCTTTATTCCCGCAAAACATCTGATGGGACCGTTCTTTGGAGCCCGGGCGGCAGCCATGCTGAGTCTCTATGTACTTGGGTTCCTGATGGCCGTGTTCACGGCACGAATATTGAAATCGACGATTCTGCGCAGCGATGCTGTTCACTTCGTGATGGAAATGCCGCCCTATCGGTGGCCCACGGTTTCATCACTTGGCCTGCGACTCCTCGATCGCTCGAAAGTCTTTCTGGTCCGCGCCGGGACCATCATTCTTGCGGTTGCGGTCGTGCTCTGGATGTTGACGAATTTCCCGATGCAGAACGGCAAACCGCCAGCCATTGAGGATAGCTACGTGGCTTCGATTGGACATGCGATTGAGCCTGCCATTCGGCCACTGGGTTTCGACTGGAAGATCGGGGTAGGCCTGGTTTCATCGATTGCCGCGCGCGAAGGCATCATCGCCACACTCGGCACGCTATATGGTATCGATCCAGAGGAGCATGCCATGGACTTACAGGCTGCTCTTCATCGCGAACTCTCCTTCGGCGGAGCGGTGGCCCTGCTGCTGTTCTTCGCCTTTGCGATGCAGTGTGCCTCTACGATTGCCGTAGTGCGGCGTGAAACAAACTCCTGGAAGTGGCCGGCCGCCCAGTTCGCGTACATGACAGCGGTCGCATACCTGTCAGCCTTCGTTGCATATCATTTTCTGAAGAATTTCTAACTTTGACTTAAGTGATGCCGCGGTCGCTTCCCGGCGACGGGTTCTTATTCTGCGAGTTCAGGCCGCGAGTGTTCGCGCAGGATCACAAAGCCTGTGAAGACGGCGCAGCTCAGCATCGCGACTCGGGTCAACACCGCTAAATGAAGCGGCGGATCGCCAAGAATCACCCGCAGAAGCCCTACGCCCGCGCTCGTGGAACAGAAACCAAAATAGAGTCGCTCCAGCGAACACCGGGATACCTTCGTGAGGATCAGAAGGATGGTGGTGACTATCGCATAGATCGCCAGCATCGCGATAACGGCTGCAAATGCAGTATGGATACGAATCGAGAGGGCCTGCATTCGGGGCGACGCCACGCCCATCAGGGCGATCATCAGGAAAAAGACCGAATGGATGAGCGCGATAATGGCGCGCTTTCGATTTGTGAGGACTGCGTACTCGTTCATGACTGCTACAACAGTTTAGTCAAATCAGCGAACCCGCACACGACCCCAAACGGGGCAGATGACTATCCCTTTCTGAAGGGAAAAACCTTGCCAAGGAGACTTCTCTCGTCGTCCGACGCGGTATAGCGCCACAGGATGATCAGGTACAACACTGCTGACAGGAGCACGAGTCCGATCACGGCAGGCCAGCTCCGGCCGGTAATTATTCTTTGTAAAAAGAAGACCGGGGTCAGAGAAAGAGCGAGCGCCGGAACTATCCTTCGAGCGATGCCTTTCATCGCAGAGGAGAAGCGAACCCGCCGTTCGTTGGAAACGAAAATCCATAAAAGAACGGTCGCGAGCGCGGTGGATCCCAATGTCGCCCACGCCGCACCTACAGGACCGATGCGCGGAAGCAGGACGACTGCGAGCGATACATCGGCAACCAAAGTGGCGATGTTCACGATCAGTACAACGCTCGTTTGACCGGCTCCCCAGAAGAGCTGTACGGCCCCAGGGATCAGTATTTCGATGACGACCGATAGCGAGGCAAGTCGAAGGATTGCCAGCGCAGTCGGGTCTACGGTGCCCATCCATGTCCGAAGGAGAGCCGGAGCAATCAGGCACAGTCCGAGGGCTCCGGGGACGATCGTTAACATGAGCCAGCGTGAGATCACGCCGAGAAATTGTTCGGCATCAATCTCTCCGGGCGTTCGCTGACGGCTGGCGACCGGGAAAAATACCTCGGAAGTTCGCCACGTTAACCCGCTCAGCAGGTTTGGAAACTTCTGGCCGACCGTGAACGGAGTGACCGCGGAAGCACCATTGATGACGGAAATCAGAAGCGTCGAAATCGGCATCTGCAAGGACGCAATCGATGTCGCGGCCTGACTCAACGCCCCAAAGCCCAAGAGCTCAAGCAACATCTCCCAGCTGAACCGCCCGCGGCGCGGTCGCAAATCAGGCACGATTGTGAAAATCAGCATCAGGCCGGTGATTGCGCAGGCCGCCGAGATCCCGAGGTTTAAGACGGCAATCGTCAGAATCCCTTTTCCGGCCGTGAGTGCGAGAGCAAAGAGAGCGATGCGGACGACTGAAGCCGCTATCGAGTAAGAGTTCAGAACATCAAATCGGCGCAGCCCAGCCCATACCGACACCGCGTACATGTATATCTGGTCGAAGAAACAGCTTCCGGCGCCGAGCAAGAAGATGAGAGGCGCAATGGTCTGGGTGCTGTTCGAGAGATGTAGCGTTCGCGATGCGAAGGCCCCGCCGACGGCTACGATGATTCCAGCAACCACACCGAGCCCGACGTGCAACCACAACATCATGCGGATAACTGGTGCGCGTTCTGGACGCAACGCGCCGGCAAGATCCCGCACGATGATCATTCGCAACCCGAGGTCAAAGGCGCCGAAGATGCTGACGGCCGCCACCGATGCCATCCAAAGCCCGTAGCCTTCCACGCCGAGTCCGCGCACCATGATGGGGACGAGCAAGAGGCCAGCCACGCTGGAGAGCACCAATCCTGCGGCGTGGATGGTGCCGTCCTGCATTAGGCGAATTCGTTCCCTCGACTCGATTGCTTGCATGGATTAGCCGGTGTACCCGCCTGTGGTTTTGCGAGCGCCCTCAATAAGTGCGGTCAAGCGATTCCAACTGCCAGCCTCACTGACCGCCGAACGCAGCCAAACGATATACCGGCGCAGGTTCAACAAACGTATCCCAACTTCGCGGAGCCCGCCCTTGTCATTGAACCCTTCCATTAACAGGTATGGCAACGTTAAGAGCGGTTCCAGCGAGAAAGGAACGGCACTCACCAGCCTTCGGCCCAGCCGTTTCCAGAGCGAGCCCTGGTCAACTTGAGAGAGATTGCAGAACGCGAGGTAGTCTGGCCGTTTTCGCAACAAACGGACATCATTCTTCCCGAAGAGTGCAGCATCTGCGACTAGCGCACTGGCTGATTTCCCGTAGCGCTGATGAACGACCGCCTCTGGTGCGTAATACAAATTTGTCCCGTGATCGGCGAGGCGCATTCCGAGTTCGGTGTCCTCGCGCGCGCTTGCGAATTCCTCATCGTATCCACCACAGGCGAGCAGGACGTCCCGTTCCAATGAACTGTTAGGCGGGAGCCATGCCGAAGGGCGGGTTCCCGTAATGCGATGCTCATAGAAAGGGCGTATTTCGCGATCTACGGCAATGGCTGGCAGGCTCTGATCACCGAGGTCGCGCAGGATTGGGCCAACAACGACAATGCCCTCCGATGAGTGCCACTTGATGTGCTCTTCGATCAGGCTGGCATCGCAAACGAAATCGGCATCCAGCAGCAGGATATATTTACCGTTTGCCGCTCGAATTCCGGCATTGCGCGCCGATGCCTGCCCTTCATTGCGCTGCTCGATCACCTGACTGGCGCATGGAAACTTCAGCTG
>Ga0163163_10002480_pt1 | contig 15612 bp, 13 predicted proteins | sample S65metaG_FD_119766 | JGI IMG/M metagenome (GOLD analysis project Ga0163163, IMG submission 119766) | Switchgrass rhizosphere microbial communities from Kellogg Biological Station, Michigan, USA - S6-5 metaG | ecosystem: Host-associated > Plants > Roots > Rhizosphere > Soil | place: USA... | reverse complement strand
GCTCCCAACTGCGCTACTGGCCCACATGTTTGGGAAGACCCGAACACTCAATGGTAGCCCACGGCCAGATGAGTCGCAACCGCGTCAGTACTGACCGGGGCTGTCACCAGTGGGAGTTACGTTAGATTTTGGCGGGCTCTTCGGCCGGCTGCTCACGGCGGCTGCCATGCGCCAGCATCAGCCACTTCGTCAGGTGCCGCGCCGCTTCGTCTGGCGTCGATCCGTAGAACGGCATCATCGCCGTTGGAAGACCCGGCGTGCGACAAAGTTGCGCGCGCCATCGGTTGCTGACGGGCATGACCTCGATGTGGTACGCACGCCCGCCAATGGTTTCGTCGAAGCGATGGACTGTCACGTGTGTCTGGTGTCTCGGGAAGTGAAGCGATGGCAATTCTACGCACTCACGTTTCGCGATCAAGCGAAGCGAGTCGCGAAGCCCGCTCAACATATGGTCATCGGCACGGTTTCCCGAGGATCTTCTGAAAAGATTTTTTTTCATGTCAGGTTCTCAACAGGATTTGCACTATCTGTCCACAGCTTTTCCACAACATCAGTCCCGGTGGCCATTGCAGGACAGGTAAAATGTTGCATCGCCTGAACATGCTGTTCTCCACCAGACGCGCCATCCTGCTGATGGTGTGCGTCCTGGCCGCAAGCCAGGCGTATGCCGCGGACGAGGCGATGCTGTTCCGCATTTTTCTGACGGACGGCAGCTCGCTCGTGACGTACGGCGAGTACGCGCGGACCTCGGATCAGGTCGTGCTCTCGCTGCCGATCGGCGGAACGCCCCAGGCTCCCCGACTACACGCAGTTACTCTGGCCGCGTCGAAGGTCGACTGGGAAAAGACGGAACGGTTTGCCGCGTCGGCGCGATATCAACGCTACGTCGCGACCAGGGCCGAAGCGGACTATCAGCAAGTCACTGAAGAAGTCGCAACTGTTCTCAGTAACATCGCTCAGTCGACCGACCGTGCCAGCGCGCTGGCGGCGGCGGACCGGGCGCGTCGCACGCTCGCGGAATGGCCCCGTATGCACTATGGCTACCGTCAGCAGGACATCCAGGAGATTGTGCGACTCCTCGATTCAGCGATCGCCCGGCTGCAGGGTGGTCCACCCCCGACGCCATTTCAGATAGCGCTGGTCAATGCGCCGGAGATGACGCTCGAGCCCGTTGCCGCGATGCCGAGTCCTCGCGAGCAACTCGACCAGTTGCTTCGCCTTGCGCGGATCACGAAGGACGTCAGCGAGCGTTTTACTCTGCTCCAGTCGGCGCTGACACTGATCGCCGCTCCCGGCGTGACGGGCACCGACGCCAGCAAGATGCGGCGGCTTATCGAGGACCAGCTCGATCAGGAGATTGCTGTCAATCAGCGCTATGGTCGCGTGACCAAAGAGCTTCTCGCCAAGGCCACAAAGGCGGCAGGGGACGCCGAGATACGAGACGTCGAGCACGTATTGGATCGCATTCCGAAGGAAGACGCCAAGCTCGGGCACCAACGTCCGGAGATCGTGCAGGCGTTGACGGCTTCAGTACAGCTCCAGCTGGCTAACGCCCGTCGTCTCCGTCTGTTGCGCGATCAGTGGAAGAGCCGGCAAGCGATGTTCCGCGAATACCAGCGCTCGGTCGGCATGGAGCTGGTGCAACTGGTCAAGGCGAGGTCGTCCCTGGAGTCGATCAAGAGACTGGAGGGTCCAGATCTCGATCGGCTGGACACCCTGAACCGGGTCCTTCGCGGCGGTGCCGTCCGGCTCGATCGCCTGCTCGTTCCGGAGTATCTGCGCGACACGCATGAGATGGTGATTGGCGCATGGCGTTTTGCGGAGAACGCCGCGGCCGCCAGGCTGAGTGCGGTGACTTCCGGTGACATTTCGAAGGCGTGGGAAGCGTCGTCAGCCGCCGCGGGCGCGTTGATGATGCTCTCGCGCGCGCAGAAGGAAATGCGCACTCTTATCGAGCCACCGAAGCTGCAGTGATTACTCCACGCGCGACACGCCTGGTGCGCGTTGGAAGCCCCCAGGCGTTTCGCGAGGCGACGATCTCGCTGGCGACCCAGGGATCCCCGCTCGATGCCCGCGCCCGCCTGGTGATTGTTCCGACCTACGCCGCGGCGGAACAGCTCGTTCGTGGCATAGAGAGCGCTCGCTCCGCCGTCATCCTTCCTGATTTCGCCACAGCCTCCGACCTGGTCCGCCGTTTTACCGACCGGTTGCCGGAGCCACCGCGAGAACTGTCCGCCGAAGAACGCGAAGTGCTCCTTGGCGTTGCCTGCCGGGCGGTCACAACCGGTGGCATCGATGCACCATTTAGAGTCCGTCCGGGACTTGTTGCCGAGATGGTGAGGTTCTACGACGAGCTGCGCCGCAATCAGAAGGACATCGACTCGTTCGAGCGGCTGGCGCTTGGCATGCTCGAGCCCGGTGCTGCGGACGATCGCGGTGCCCGCCAACTCGTTGACCAGACGCGGTTCCTCGCAGCGGTCTTCCGTGACTTCGAGCGGCGATGCGCCGAGCACGGCACCGATGAACACGGGCTGCGGCGGCTCATCCTCTCCGAACCCGCACCGCGCGGCTATCGCCACGTCGTCGTCACCGTGCCGGATCATTCGGTCGCCAGATACGGGCTCGCGTCCGTTGACTGGGATCTGCTGGCGCGCGCCCCGGAAATCACCGAGCTCGATGTCGTCGTTACGGATCGAGTGCTCGCCGGCGCGCTGCATGAGCGGCTGCACAACATCCTTCCGGATATCGAAGAAGTCCGGTTCGAGCCTCTCGAGCCGCCACACGAACCGATCGTTGCGGTTCCGGATGACGACGGATGCGTGTACGTGGCGCGCGACCGCGAGGAAGAAGTCGCCGGCTTTGCCCGGCGTGTGAAGGCGGCCGTTCGCGAAGGTCGTCTGACGTCGCTCGACCGCGCTGCGCTCGTGGTGCATCAGCCACTCCCGTACGTGTATCTGGCGCGCGCCGTCCTGGAGTCTGCTGGCCTGCCGTGCCAGTTGTTCGATGCGCTTCCGCTCGCCGCGGAGCCGTACTCGGCTGCGGTCGATCTGGTGTTGTCGTTCGTCAGTTCCGGGTTCGCCCGGGTTCCCGGCATTCAGCTTCTGCGTTCGCCCCACTTTCGCCTTGATCAGGACGATTCGCGGGCGTCGAGCGTCGATATCACTGTGCTGGATCGTGCGCTGGCCGAAAGCGGGTACGGAGGCGACGTTGACGCACTTGATCGTCTTCTCGATGCGTGGGTGTCCGGATCCTCCTCACGCTCGCGGGCGGTCAAGGCGGGTCAATTGTTTCGACGAATTGCACACGATCTCGAGCCGTTGCGATCCGCCGCTGTTGTGTCGGACCACCTGGCGGTGCTTGAGGCATTCCTGACGCGATACGAGACGATTCCAGACGTCGAGGATCCGCGTCGCGCGAGACACCTTCGTGCACGGGGCGCCGTGCTCGCGACCATCGCCTCGCTGAGCGATGCCCACGGGCGATTCGACGAGTCGTCTGTCGATTTCGATACCGTCGCCGCATTGCTGCGACGATGGATTGAAGGGCAGACGTTCGCACCAAGGACCGGCGACTCAGGCGTGCACATTCTCGACTCTGCGAGCGCGCCTTTCGGCGACTTCGAGTTTCTGCATTGTGCCGGCCTGGTCGACGGCGAATGGCCCGAGCGGCCGCGCCGGAACATCTTCTATTCGACGTCGATCCTGCGGGAGCTTGGCTGGCCTGCCGAACGGGGTCGTGCCGACGGCGTTCGCGCGGCCTTTGGCGACCTGTTGGGTTCTCCGACTCGCGAAGTCGCCGTCTCTGCGTTCCTGCTCGAGCACGATGCGGTCGTCAGCCTGTCGTCGCTCGTCGATGAAATCGAACAGCGATCCCACAAACAGGCGCAGCCTGCTTCCTCTGTTCTCGTGTTCGACCACGAAGCGCTGATGACCGGGACATTGACGCCGTCGCTTGATGACGGTGCGCGCGAATGGGCGACTCTCAGAATGCAGGAGGCTGGTCGTGATGATCCGAAGTTCCATGGCGCGACGGATCCTCATCACGCCGATGGCTATTCGCTCAGTGCGCTCGAGCGCTATCAGGATTGCCCGTTCAAGTTCTTCGCATCGGATGTGCTGCGACTCGACGAGCCGCCGGAGGACGGCGCGGTGCTGTCGCCGCGCGCGCGTGGGCGCTTCGTCCATGACCTCCTGCAGCGGTTCTTTGCTGCCTGGGATGCGCGGGGCGAGGGCGGGATCACCACGATGCGGCTCGACACGGCCCGAGCGGTCTTTTCCGAAGTGGCCGAGCCGTTGCTTGCGACACTGCCGGAAAGCGACGCCGCACTCGAGCGTGCACGGCTGTTCGGGTCTGCTCTGTCGGTGGGAATCGTCGACACCATCCTGTCGATGGAAGCTGCGAGGCCTGGCATCGTTCGCGAACGCTGGCTCGAATATCGCCTCGACGGCAAGTTTTCGCTCGGCGGCGACGGCTCGAGACAGGTACCGTTGCGCGGCGTCGCCGACCGCATCGACCTGCTGGACGGCAACCGGCTGCGCGTTGTCGATTACAAGACCGGCTCGGCGCCCGAACGGACACGCGCGCTGCAGGTCCCCATCTACGCGCTGTGCGCGCAGGAGCGGTTGGCTGAGCGCGACGCAGGCGCGTGGTCCGTCGATGAAGCGCTGTACGTATCGTTCGCCGGTAAGAAGGCCGTTGTCGGAGTGGCCGACGCACGCGATCAGAAGCTGCTCGTCGCTGCGCGTGACCGGGTCTTCGGACTGATCGATCAGATCAACGCCGGAACGTTCCCGCCCCGGCCACACGACCCGATCATGTGCGGCTACTGCGCGTACTCGTCCGTCTGCCGGAAAGACTATGTCGAATAGCTTTCGACTCCCGTTCGAGGAGCCATCTCTCCAGGAGCGAATCGACGAACGCGATCGTGCAGGACGCGAACGTGCGGTCGATCCCAGATTCAATGTTGCGCTCGAGGCGTCCGCCGGAACAGGAAAGACGCGTGTTCTCGTGGATCGCTACGTCAATCTGCTTCGCGCCGGCGTCGATCCCGGCAACATTCTGGCGATCACCTTCACCCGCAAGGCGGCGGCCGAGATGCGTGAGCGCATTCTTGTGACGCTGCGCACGGCGGCCGAGCGCGGCGAGATTCCGGCTGTCCGATGGCGCGAACTGCGCGACCGGACGGCCGACATCAACATCAGCACGATCGATGCGTTCTGTCTCTCGCTGCTTCGCGAGTTTCCGCTCGAGGCCGATCTCGATCCCGGATTCTCGATGGCTGACGAGGTGGAGGTGCCGCGACTCGTCGAAGAGTCACTCGATCGTTCCCTGAGGATCTGTCGCGCCCTCGCACGCGAGGATGACGCCGTGGCGCTGGTGTTTGCCCAGTTGAGCGAACGCCGGGCGCGAAGAGGACTTGCGGCCTTGCTGCAGCGGCGCATCGTCGCTCCCGCGGTATTGGACCGGTTTCTCGCGCGGGGCAGGAAGGATCTCACCGTCGCGTCCGCCGCTGCCCATGGTGCCGCCGCGCTGACGACGGTTCTGCGCGGCATGTCGGGCGGTCTCGATCGTTTTCTCGAGACGGGTCCACCGGAGCCCGCGTTTCTGTGGCTTGCGCGGCAGTTGCAGGCGCTCGACCGTCAGGTTGAAGGCGGCGTTCCGCTCGACCCGGCCGCAGTACATGCCGCGTTCGCCGCCGCGCGCGAGTATTTTCTGACCCAGGAGGGCAAGCCTCGCGTTCGACTCACCGTAGCCAGCGCGCGATTCGCTTCAGACGCCACGTGGCGGTCGCACCGCGATCTGGTGGTGGGGAACGCGAGCGAGGTGCTGCGCGCATGGCAGGGGTATCGACGCGAGTTGAACGTCCTCGTATCACGCGGTGTGCGTCGGATGTTTGCGATCGCCGAGAAAGAGTATCGGCGCACGCTGGATGCGCATGCGGTTGTCGATTTTCACGATGTCCTGCTCAAGGCGCTGCAGCTGCTCCGCCAAATGGAGGAATTCGCGCAGAGCCGGTATCGCCTCGAGTCGCGCTACCACCATGTGCTCGTGGACGAGTTTCAGGACACGAGCCGGGCGCAGTGGGAGCTGGTTGAGCTGCTCATCGCGTCGTGGGGTGAAGGAGCCGGGTTAACGCACAGCGGTCCGCTGCAGCCGTCCGTCTTCATCGTTGGCGACCGAAAGCAATCCATCTACGGGTTTCGCGACGCCGACGTCTCCGTCCTGCGGGAGGCCAGCGGTCATCTCGAACGGCTGCGACCGGACGGCGACGTCCACCGCTCGATCTCGAGAAGCTTCCGATCGGTCCCGGCGCTGCTGTCGTTCGCGAACGACGTGTGTCAGACGCTGGATTCAGGCCTGCCCAGACCCGACGCCTTCCGCTACGACGAAACCGATCGCTTCCCGATCGATGAGGGCGTTCGGGCTGATCAGACTCTGGGGCTCGTGCCTGGTGACACACCTGAGGCCTGCGCCGAGCTGGTGGCGGACGAAATCGCGCGGCTCGTGAAGGAGGGAACCCCGGTACGGGACCGCGACACCGGCATCCGGCGACCGATTCGTCCCGGCGACGTCGCGATCCTCTTTCGCACCCGCGAGAGCCATCGCGAATTCGAGCAGGCGCTCGAGCGGCGCGGCGTTGCCTCGTACGTCTATAAGGGGCTCGGGTTTTTCGATTCGGATGAAGTCAAGGACGTGCTGGCGCTGCTGCGGTATCTCGCCGATCCGACGTCCGATCTCAGGGCGGCTGCCGTAATGCGTTCCGGCTTTGGGCGGGTCTCGGACGAAGCGCTGCGGCGGCTCGCGCCCGGAATTGCCATGCGCTTGCGCCGACCTGAACCACCGGCGGTCGACTTGCACGACGACGATCGGGCGGCTCTGGACGTCGCCCGCCGAAGCCTGCACCGATGGTGCGGCCTCGTCGATCGCCTTCCGCCCGCCGAACTGCTGGACCTGATTCTCGAAGAGTCGGCCTACGCCATCGAATTGCGTGGCGCCCGGATGGCCTACGCCCGCGAGAACCTCAAGAAGATGCGCGCCATCATCCGGCGTATCCAGAATCGCGGATACGCGACGATGGCGCGAATTGCCGATCACCTCGACAGGCTGGCGGTCGGGGACGAGCCCAACGCGGTCATCGACGCGTTCGATGCCGTCAACCTGATGACGATTCATGCGGCCAAGGGGCTCGAGTTCCCGGCGGTGTTCCTCGTGAACGCGGCTCGCGGAACTGGCAATCGTCGCGACACCATTCGCATCGCCGGTGGGCGCGACGACGATGACATCTCGGTTGCGGTCGGCGACTATCGGTCCGAGGCGGACGAAGATGCTGCCGCGCGCGAACGGGAGGAAACCAAGCGCCTTTTCTACGTGGCGCTGACCCGCGCGCGCGATCGGCTGTATCTGAGCACCGCCCTGAAGGAAGGTCGCGTTCAGCCGGGGCGTGGCAGCCTTGCCGAAGTCTGGCCCGCATCGCTCCTGGACGCGTTCGTCGCTGCTTATACCGGCTCCGGACAGGTCGAATGGATCGGCACGGCCGGCGCGGTTCACACGTTTCACGTCGTTTCGGGGTTCGAGACGCCGCCACTCGAGGGAGGCCGACCTGAAGATCGGCCTCAACCGACCGACGTCGCAACGGACTTCGATCGCATCGTTGACACGTGTCCCGTCCGGCGAAGTGTCGCGACCGTTGTCGCGGCGTCGGAGTCAGGGGTTGTTCCCGATGGCACTGGCGCGGCGTCTGACCTGCTCCTCGGTTTGCTCGTTCATCGGTTGCTGCAGCGGTTCGGGATGACGGTGGTGGTCGAGGACGGCCTGCTGATATCGACGGTGGAAGCGATGCTTCGCCGGGAGCGACATGTCGATGCTGCGGTCGGGCAGACGTTGCTGCGCGACATCATCGCGCGCTTTCACGCGCTGCGAGCGCAGGCGGCGCTGCGTGAGCAGTACGAAACCGGTGAGGTGTTTCACGAAGTGCCGTTCACGTTTTCAACGGACGGGCAGATCGTGCGCGGTGCGATCGACTGCGTGATCCGTCAGCGAGACGGCTCCGTACGCATTCTGGAATTCAAGACCGGGCGTCGCCGCGACGAGCACGGCGCACAGGCAGAGCTCTATCGCCGCGCGGCGGCCGCCGTCTTTCCCGACGAGCCCGTTGTCGTCGAAGTTGTGTACGCGCTGGATCCCACCGTACGTTGATCGTCGTCAGAGGTGTCACAAAAACTTCTCGCGTTGAGATCAGGAAAAGATCACAATACCCGCGTCGTTTAGCCTAGGCTGGAACCAGACGGAGATTTCCGAAGTCTAAAAGAGATACATGAACATTTCATCCACGCCCGCTCGCGACCGCGCTGCAGCTATGACGTTGCTCGCCCTGGAAACGATGCCGTGCGGCTGCGTGGCCGGCGTGTATCAGGCGCGACCGACGGTAGTCGAGGTCGAGTTCGTCGAAGCGAAAGGACCGCATTGCGTGTTTGCACGACATCGCGCAGGCCACGTCACACGCCTCGGCGTGCCCGAATCGCTCGTCGTGGAGACCGGCGAACCGCTCGTCTGAGCGCCAGAGCGGGAAAAGCCGGCCCAGCAGGGCCCGGCAGGCCTTTTTCTAGGCCGAATTCTGCATTGCTCCGCCGCACCCCATCCCATACAATCAGGATTGGGGGTTCTATTGACGACCAAAGAGGAGACCCGCGTGACCTTGACCTGTCCCAGTTGTGGGAACGATCAGAACTTTCTGGTGAAGACGCTGCAGATGCACGTCGTTCATCTGGAAGATTCCCGCGTCGAGGTGTCAGAGGAAGAGCGGCCGCAGGTACTGGAAGTGCTGTGCGACGAGTGTGAGACCGCGCTGAATTTCGACGAGATGGACGACCAGATCCAGAAGGAACTGCGGCTGACGCTGGGCGCCCGATAGCGGGCGCAGCCGTACCTCAGATTCAGGTCCGCGGCTCGCGGACGATTCAATCATCGGCTTCCTCGACATCATCGCATCCAGGGCAAACCGATTCGCGCTGCGGTGACGTCCGTCTGCGACGTCCCCGGCGCGCGCCATTGACTTCTCCCCGATCGATCCCTATCGTAACCACAGACTGATGCGCGGACACACCTTCCCGCGACGGGGCGGACCTGCCGCCGTGATGACGCGAGATGCCTCGCACGAGGATGCGAACTGGTTTGCGGACGAGGTGTGCATCGACTTTCCGTCGCTCGCGCCGGCGATCGCACGAGTGCGCCAGTCATTTCTCGCCGACGAGCGCCCGCCGACGCTCCGCGCCGCTGTCGAGTTGACCGATCGCGAAGCGGCGTCCGGCACCACGGTTCCCCTTGACGTGCCGGTGCACTGCACCTGCAGCGAATGCGGCGGCCGCGGTGAGTCGTGGACGGAGACGTGCTCCCGGTGTCAGGGCGGCGGCTGCGAGCTGTTGCAGCATGCCGTGCACGTCACCGTGCCAGCCGGTGTCCGCAACGGAGCGCGGTTTTACTTCACCGTGACCCCTCGCCATAACCGTTCGACACGGATCGAGCTCCACGTCATCGTGGCAGCCGGCCGCTAATCCAGCAGCCCAGGCGTGGAACGGCACGTGAATCTTCTCGGCACTCTTGCGACGCTGTGGGGCGCACTCGCCATGCTCGTCGGCGTGTCGATGCTCCTGCTATCCGCAGGCGCATTGGCTGAGCTGCTAGCACCCGCCGCGAATCGGGTGGACATCGCAGCTGGTCTCACGGCGGCCATGTTCGTCCTGGTTGGCATCTTCGCGCTGGCGTGGGGCGGCGCTCATATCTGGGCCGCAGTGCTGATGAAGCGTCGTCGTCCGCTCGGACGGGTACTCTCGCTGGCGCTGGCGATCGTCAACCTGCTCGTCCTGCCGTTTGGCACCGCGTTCGCCGCCTACGCCTTCTGGGTGCTCCTCCGAGACGACGGGCGCCGCCTGTTCGAGCCGGCAAGATAAGATCGGTTCATGTCATCCCAGCCCGACCGCGACGCGGTATTGAACGCGTTGCGGGTCGTCGTCGATCCCGATATTCGCCGCGATATTGTCACCCTCGGTTTCGTCAAGGATTTGTCGATCTCGAATGACCGTGTGTCCTTCACGATCGAGCTGACCACGCCGGCGTGTCCGGTGAAGGAGCAGCTTCGCGAGCAGGCCGCCACGGCCGTTCGCGCTGTCGCCGGCGTCAATCAGGTTGACGTTCAGATGACGGCGAAGGTCCGTTCGGCATCTGCGCCCGAAACCGGTCGCCCGCCATTGCCCGGCGTCAAGAACGTGATTGCCGTCGGTGCGGGGAAGGGCGGCGTTGGCAAGACGACAGTCGCCGTCAACCTTGCGCTGGCGCTGGCGAAGTGCGGCAGCCGCGTTGGCCTGCTCGATGGCGACATCTACGGCCCGAACATTCCTCTGATGATGGGGATCAACACGCAACTGACGACCGACGGCAAACAGATCGTCCCGGCCGAGAAGTACGGCGTGCAGGTGGTCTCGATCGGATTCCTCACCCAGGACGATGCACCCATCATCTGGAGAGGGCCGATGCTCCATGGCGCCATCCAGCAGTTCTTCCGGGAAGTGGCTTGGCGCGATCTCGATTACCTGGTCGTCGATATGCCGCCTGGCACCGGCGACGTCGCACTGAGCATGAGCCAGACGGTTCCTGTGGTCGGATCGATTGTCGTCACCACGCCGCAGCAGGTATCGCTCTCGGACAGCCGGCGAGCCGTGCGGATGTATCAGAAGCTGAACATTCCGACGATCGGCATTGTCGAGAACATGAGCTATTACCAGTGCACCAACTGCCATCATGAGGCCGACATCTTCGGTCACGGTGGTGGAGAAAAGCTGGCGACGGAGCTCGACGTGCCGTTCCTCGGACGGCTGCCGATCTATCAGCCCATTCGAGAGGGCAGCGATGCCGGAATTCCACTGGTTATCGCGGAACCCGCATCGGCGGCGGCCAGAGCCTTCCTGACGCTGGCGGAACGTGCCGCGGCGCAGGTGTCTATCGCCGCACACAAGAACGCTGAAGCCAACCGCGGAAAGATTCCGCTTATTCCGGTTCGATAACCGGGTCCTGCGATCGCCATAGTGACCTCGCCGACCCTCCCGTTCACCAAGCACACCCTCGCCAACGGCCTGGACGTCATCGTCCACGAAGCGCACCAGGTGCCGATCGTTGCGATCAACATCTGGTACCACGTCGGGTCGAAAGACGAACGCCCCGGCCGGACCGGCTTCGCCCATCTCTTCGAGCACCTGATGTTCGAGGGGTCGGAGCACCACCCCGGAGGCTACTTTCCGCCGCTGCAGCAGGCTGGAGCGCTGCTGAACGGTTCGACCAATACGGATCGCACCAACTACTGGGAGGTCGTGCCGACCAGTGCCGTCGAACTTGCCCTGTGGATGGAATCGGACCGGATGGGATACCTCCTGCCGGCGGTCACCGCGGAGCGATTCGAAACGCAGCGCGACGTGGTCCTGAACGAGCGGCGGCAGAACTACGAGAACCGTCCCTACGGAATGGCGATGATGGCAATCACGTCGACGCTGTACCCACCGGATCACCCGTATCACTGGATGACCATCGGGGCGGCGGACGACATCAAGGCGATGCGGCTCGACGACGTGCACGAGTTCTTCCGGACGTACTACCACCCCGCGAATGCGTCGCTGACGCTGGCCGGAGCGATTGACACGCCTCGTGCGATGGAGCTTGCGGAACGCTACTTCGGTGATCTCCGCCCCGGACCTGCACCTGCGCAGGTCACGGCTGCCGCGACCCTGACGCGCGAGCATCGTCTCGTGCTGGAGGATCGTGTCGAGTTGCCGCGCGTCTACATGGCGTGGCATTCGCCGGCGATGTTCGCGGACGGCGATGCGGAGATGGACCTGCTCGGGGATCTGCTCGCGAACGGCAAAACGTCACGCCTGTATCGCACGCTGGTGTATGAGCGGCGGATTGCCATCGATGTGTCCGCGTATCAGGGTTCGCGGGAGCTGGCGGGCTTCTTCCTCGTCGCTGCCACCGCGGCACCAGGACAGTCGCTGACCGATATCGCGACCGCGATTGACAGCGAGCTGCACGCCGTCATCAACGATGGTCCGACGGACGCCGAGATGCAGCGGGCGGCGGCGCAAGTCGAGGCGCACTTCCTCTATCGCCTGCAGACCGTCGGGGGCTTTGGCGGTAAGTCCGATCAGTTGAACGCCTATAACGTGTTCTGTGGTGACCCTGGCTACTTCTCACAGGACTTGACGCGCTACACGAGTGCTACCCGAGAGAGTGTTCAGGCGGCTGCGGCCCGCCTGCTACGGGTGGACGCGCGTGTGGTCCTCAGCGTTGTGCCCAACGGCCAGCCAGCGCTGGCGCTGGCCGGTTCCGAGCCCGTGTCGGTGTCCTGATGGCCGTTGACCGTTCATCCCCGCCTCCCGTAGGGAACGATCCGCTCTTTCACTTTCCAGAGATCGTCCGGCACACACTGGCGAATGGCCTGGATCTGCGCACCATCGAACACCGCGCGGCGCCGGTCGTGACGCTGGTCATCCAGATTGAAGCGGGCTCGGGCGCTGACCCGGGCAACCAGGAGGGGTTGGCCGCGATCACGGCGGACATGGTCGACGAGGGTACGGGCTCGCTGAGCGCGATCGACGTGTCGGATGCCCTCTCACGAATCGGCGGCGATTACGACGTAGAAGTCGGGGCCGACGTGGTCACATTCGGTCTCACCACACTGGCTCGCTTCGCCGATCGCGGCGCGACGCTGCTGGCGGATCTGATCACGCGTCCGAGTCTGCGCGAAACCGATTTCACGCGTGTGCGCCAGCTGCGACTCGATCGGCTGCGGCAGATGAAGGACGTGGCGCCGGCCGTCGCCGAACGCGCATTTCTCCGCCTCATCTATGGAGCGCATCCGTACGGCCATCTCTCGATCGGAAACGACGCGGCGCTGCATGCCGTCTCGATTGCCGATGTCGCTGCATTTCACGGCGGCCGATTCGTCCCCTCGCAATCGACGATGGTGATCGCCGGCGATATGACGCATCAGGCGATGCGCGCGCTGGCGGAAGCGTCGTTCGGCGGCTGGACGAACAGCCCCACTCCTGTCGCGTGGGGACGCGCCAGCGAGATCGAGCCGCCCGCCGAGTCGGGTACGCGGCTGGCGATCGTGCCTCGCGAACGCGCGGCACAATCTGAGCTGCGCATTGGACACCTCGCCGTGCGGCGCAATACCCCAGACTATTCAGCGCTGCTCGTGATGAACTCGGTATTGGGCGGGCAGTTCGTCAGCCGCGTGAATCTGAAGCTCCGGGAGGAGAAGGGCTATACCTACGGTGCTCGAACAGGATTCGACTGGCGCCGCGGACGCGCACCGTTTGCGGTCCACACCAGCGTTCATACCGCAGCGACCGCGGACGCCGTCAAGGACGCTCATGCAGAGATCGAAGGCCTTCGCGGGGCAAGGCCGGTGACCGAAAAAGAGCTGTCACTCGCCAAAGCCTCGCTGACCCGCGGTTACCCGCGGAATTTCGAGACTGCGGGCAATGTTGCCCGCGCCGTCGCTCAGCTTGCACTCTACGGCCTCCCGGATACGTATTTTCAGGAGTTCATGCCGAAAGTGAATGCGGTGACCGGCGACGATGTAACACGGGTGGCAGCCACCCACCTCGACCCCTCCCGGCTGACCACGCTCGTGGTTGGCGATCACGCGGCCATTGCGGAGTCGCTCAGCCGTCTGGTCGGGGATGCGCTCGTGATTTCACCGGAAATCTGATATGCGGGAAGTGCTGCTGGACGGGCGTGCTAGGCTGATTCTTCCGCAGAGTCGCAATATGGACGTGCTCGACCCACCTCAAGACAATCCTGATCGAGGGCTCGACCGGGTCACCAGTCTCGGCGTGTTGATCGCGATTTTCTCGGCCCTGATAGCCGGCGCAATCATCTGGCTGGTGGTGACCGATCCCGTCACCGTCGCCAGCGCAGTCGAAGGCGGTGAAGTGTCGCCCCTCGTGCGTCGTCTCGCCGAAGTGCTCTACAACGCGCTGTCCGGACTCCTCGCCTACCTGTAGCGCGTCGTAGTGTCCGCCTTCAGGCTGACCTGGAGACAGAGCATCCCACCCTCTCCGTTACAGCTGATCGCCGGGGGAAGCGATAGCTCGTCTGCCGCCTACAAAAAAGTTAAGGGACAGAGAACGGCTGCTCTCTGTCCCTTTAACTGCGACTTTCCGTCAGTGCTCAGTGTCGAAGCTGATTCGTGACGTTGCCCTCTTCGTACACCTCGCAATTGGCGCGCTCGGCCTGGATCGCGGGACCAGCGTTGCCGCCACCACCGCCGAAACCGCCACCCTGGCGCAACATGCGCGGCTTCATCACCCAGGGCTCAACAAACGATTCCGGATCTTCGACCGTTATCTCGTATTTGATTTCACTGCCAACACGAGTGAACTTCTCGATGATGTGCATGCTGCCGGAGTGGAAGAAGCCGCCTCGTCCCAGCCACGTCGAATCGTCGAACGAAATGGAGTCGATGACGAGCGTATCGCCTTCCCATTTACCGATGCTGTTGCCGTAGAACGTCGCCAGGTTCTCGGACCCCGGCCTCCGCGCGCGGCCATCAGTGGGGATGTCCCGGTATTCGTTGTTGCCGCCGCCGTAATCGGCATTGGCTCCATAGAAGAAGATGACATCCTGATCGGTCTGGATGATCCGCCGCGGCGTGCCGTGACGTGGGATTCCGATCGGCTTGCACGTCATGATCGGATCGTACTTGTTCGTCCACTGATCGAGTTCCTGAACCTTGTCCCAGAACTCGGGCTTGTAAATCGGCTTACCGTAAATCCCAAAGCGGGACGGCGAGAGCCACTCGTAGTCGACCCAGAAGTTGTCCTGCGGGGTCTTGCAGCGTTCTCCCTGCGTGGGACCACAGCGGCGGTTGCCACCACCCGTAATCGGGTTGTAGCCGCCACCCCAGTTTCCATTGAGGTCCGGGTGCCCGTCAGCGCGCCGTGGCGTCGGCACATTCGCCTGCGCCGCCGGCAGTGGAGGCTGGGCTGGCAGCGTCCAGTTGGGAGGCTGAACGGTCGGTTTGATCGCCGCCTTGATGCTGGCTGGCACGGGCACCACGACATACATCTGGCCCGTCTCCGTCACCGTCGTCTGAATGTCGCGGATGACAGTGCCGTTCTTCTTCTCAATCATCCGGCCGGCGTAAAACGCCTCCGCCGGATTGAGCGGATTGTTCCAATCCTTGTAGCCGCTGTACGCGAACTCGTAGGTGTTCGCGCCATGCTTCACGACGACGGTCTCGGGCATGAACTTGGCGTCGAGGGTGGCGGTCGCCGTGGCCGTGGGGACGCCCGGGATCGGGTACGTCAACACCGGCTTGTTGTTGACCCAGGCGACGGTCGTCTTCCCGATCGTCATCACGTCGGCTGCCAGCTGTGACGGTCTTGGCGTCATGGGAGGTGCTTCCGGCGACGTCCCCGCGAACGCGGCCTTGAACGCACCCTGCGGGCCTGACCACAGGCGAATCATCCGCTCCTCGACAGTTGCCGCCATCGGCGTCGCTTTGCCTTTGCCCGGGACGAGCTCGGCACCTTGAATGTCTTCGTTCCAGGCATACGC
>Ga0163163_10002479_pt1 | contig 15612 bp, 14 predicted proteins | sample S65metaG_FD_119766 | JGI IMG/M metagenome (GOLD analysis project Ga0163163, IMG submission 119766) | Switchgrass rhizosphere microbial communities from Kellogg Biological Station, Michigan, USA - S6-5 metaG | ecosystem: Host-associated > Plants > Roots > Rhizosphere > Soil | place: USA... | reverse complement strand
CGGCACGGGAACGGTCACTAGCAAAGCTGAGCTGATATTCAAGTCTCGTTGTGCTTTGAACAGTTTTGCGATCTCCGCAGGCGAATCGACTCTGGCATCTATCGGAAGCCCACTGGTCCTCGAGTAGAACGCCGGCATTTCATCACACTGATAACCAACCACTGTTACTGCGTGCGTCTCCAACCATTCACGCGTTGCGGGCAAATCAAGAACGATCTTCGCGCCTGAACACACGACTATGATTGGAGTTCGTGCGAGTTCAGGTAAGTCCGCGGAGATATCCGGCAACGTACCGTGATGGACACCGCCAATACCTCCAGTGGCAAAGACTCTTATGCCGGCGCGATGAGCGATCCAGCATGTGGATGCGACGGTGGTTGCGCCGTGCCACTTCTTTGCAACAGCGATCGGAAGATCGCGTGTGCTGATCTTCTTGATATCGTCAGCTTCGGCCAACAACTGAACTTGATTCTTATTGAGTCCGACGATCAGTCTGCCGGCGATTATTCCAATGGTGGCTGGAACGGCGCCGACTTCACGAACGATCGATTCGAGGCGATATGCAGTTTCGAGGTTAGTGGGACGTGGCAAACCATGCGAGATCACAGTTGATTCAAGAGCAACGATGGGCTTGCTTGTGTGAAGCGCGTCAGCTACTTCGCTTGAGATTTGAAACAGGTCAGGTGACGGCATGATGAAGTTTTTCAGTTAAGATTTCAATTATATTTTCAGGTAAGGAAGGGGACCCTGTCCCCGCTAGCCTGACACGCAACAAGCCATAGTGGATTGTAGCCAAACCAGCGGGGACAGGGTCCCCTTTCTTACCTGAAAATTTTCAAAGGCTTGTCTACTAATTCTGGGCTTCTATGCCCACGTGGGCTTTCCTTGTTAATGTAAACACAGTGCCGCCTTCAGTGCGTTTCTCCCAGGAAATTTCTGCATCGATCAACCCTGCGCGAGCGCGCATGTTTGCCAGACCACGACCTCCTGTATTTCTGTTCACGGTATCGAAGGCGCGGCCGTCGTCTTCCAGTCTCAATGAAAAATCGCCAGCTTCGTTCGTTGTGACTAGCATCTTCACATGTCTCGCATCAGCGTGGCGCCAGATGTTATTCACTGCCTCCTGAACGATTCGATAGATCTGCATCTGCACACTTGGAGCTAACTCGCTTCGCTCTTCGATCGAATCGTCGCAGTGGAACTCATAGTCGAATCTCTTCGCGGCAGGTGCATCCTGAACTGCGTGCGACAAAGCAAATTCAAGCGCTGCAGCAAAGCCGACATTTTGCAACACTGAGGGACTCAGGTCTTCGCAGATACGACGTACCTCATGTGAGATAGATTCAATCTCACCTCTCAATGCGGACGATTGAGTTTGTTCTCCATTGGGCTTGATTTGGTCGGTCAACAATGCAAGGTGACGTAAGTCTGCAAGTGTTTGATCGTGCAAGTCTCGCGCAATCCTTCTTCGTTCTCGTTCGGCTTCGTTGGCAAGGTTTAGCCGCGCATCAGCCAGTTCACGGTTTGCGTCTACCAGGGCAGCACTAGTTGCCACGATTCTTCGCCGCTCAAGGATCGCCCAAAGCAAAGCGAGCAAAGCAAGCGCTAGCAGAATCGCCAAAGCGGTCGAGGTCCATGGGAACGGAGCCTTCGCCACCGTGAAAGAAAAGGAGAGTGGCTGCGACACAGTCAGATCTTTCGTAAACGCACGCGCAGAGACCGTGTACTTACCGGGCTTTAATCCTTCCATCGTGAATTGCGAATCGCGCGACAACTTCTGTCTGACCGTGTGCCCTCCACTGTCAACGAGGGTGAAGGCGTATTGAAACTGTTCCGGAAATGTTCGACTGCTGATTGCAGTGACGTCGAGAAGTAGACTGTTCTGCGGATACTCGAGATCAAGTCCTGCTTGCAGTTCCGATGGTGCGTGAACACGTTTACTGACTACGCGCGTCGCATACAGCGTTGGTTCAAACTTTCCGGGTTCGTATCGCGCGACGCCTCGATTAGTGCCGATCAGAACTGACTCACCCTGGATCAAAACTGCAAAGACATTCTGCGAAGGAAGTCCCTGCTCTGAATCAAGCTCAGCGATAATTGGCCCCAAAGCTGGATCCAGTCGCACGCGTAGAAGACCGTTACCTCGGGTTCCGCACCAAACCTCATTTAATGTCGACGAGTTTGGAAGGAGAAAACGTGAGTCGATGTTTGGCACAACCTGACTGCACTGACTTTTGACTGCGCATAAGAACACTCCACTGCCAGTTCCAAACCACAAGGATCCATCGGTAGTCCGAGCCATTGCACGTACGGCCGGTCCCTTGAGCGGATCAAAAGAGGATTCCGTTTCTATAGTTTTCCCATCTGAGGAAAACACTCCGTCTCGCGCTGTGCCAATCAAGAGTCTGGAGTCGCTATCTGCGAGAAGAGTGATCACTTCGCGATTGCTTGCTGTGGCATTTGGCCAGGCGAGACTGTTCCTGCCGTTGTCAAGATGTTCCACTCCGCGTCCGTAGATTGCGAAGAAAGTTGATCCACGAAATTGAGTGACTGCTCTAACGCTGCCGGCTGCATCAGCAGTCCCCGAGCTTGATTCAATTCGAGTAAAAGTGAGTGACTCCGGCTTCGCTGTCTTATTTGCGGCGACATAAAAACCACTCGCCGAAGCGACCAGCAGGCGTTCCTGTTTGTCTTCACTAATCGAATAAATGATGTTGCGGCCGAGTTCTGTAACCGGTAACCAGGTTTTGGCATCAGCGTCGTAAACAAACAGACCACGATTTGTGCCGGCAAAGGTTTTGCCGTCCGCGGTTTGAAAGAGCGCGCGAACAAAGTTGCTGTCGCTGTTGTCGCCAATTGATTCCACACGTGGCGCGTGCGGATCAAAGCGACAAACGCCACGGTCTGTGCCAAACCAGATGACACCTTCACGATCTTCAAAGATTGCGTAGATGTGATCGGAACGAAGTCCACCAGCTGTTCCATCGAACGTTAAGCGTTGAGTTCGCTGCCTGGAAATACGAAAGACGCCTCGGCCATCGGTTCCAATCCACATCTCGTCGCCAATTGATCGCAGCGTCATTACCGGGCCGGTGTTGGCATCGACACGAGCAAGCGGCGATGGTTCCTTGCCTACGAGTACGCCTGGTTCTTCTTTCTTGCTACGCGCTCCGACCCATAGGTCACCGTTCGAGTCGTTGAGCAGCGCATTAACAAAGTAGGCGAGAGGACGCATTTGAATTTCTTTTGCATTCCCATCCTCAATGCGCATGACACCACGACCGAGCGTTCCGACGAACAAATGATTGCCGGTCAAAGCCAAACTGGTTATGGCGAGCGGGCCCGGATGATCATGATCGGTACTTTGGAGAGGACTACTTAAAAGCTGTCGAGCATTGATGACGTCGCGAGTGACAATAGTTGGTTTCTCGTTGCGACTAAGAATGTCACTGCTGCTGGCTGTCTCAGTTACTGTCTTAACGGTTGCTTCAAAGACTTGACCTTGTTCGGTGCTGATGAATGTGTGACGTGGTTCGGGTGCGATGATCGCAGAGATTGTTTGCCCGGCTGTTTCTTTCAGCGCCTCGAAGCCATTCGGCGTGTAGCGCGTGGCGCCTCCTTCAGTGCCGATCCACAACGCGCCGTCCTGATCGGACCGCAATGCGAGTACTCGACCCGTTGGCAACGCCGGGTCGTTGATTGTTTGTGTGCGTCGTCCGTCAAACTTCGCCAGACCGGCTTCAGTTCCAAACCACATTGTGCCGTCTTTAGTTTGTGCAATCGCGCGAACGCGATCGGAAGGCAGCCCGTGAAAGAGTGTTACTGCACCCCATTGATGAAGTCCTGTGATCGGAGTTGGTGACGGCGATGGTGAAGGTGATGGAGAAGGCGAAGCTGAAGCGACAGTTTGACTGTCGCCGGCTTGAGCGGCGGTTTTGGGTGGCGAGAAGTAACCAACTCCTGCGAGAACTGTGAACCCGACCAAGAGAATGAACGAGCAGCTACGCCGTAATTGTCGGCTGGTTTTATTCTCAATTTGATTCGGCGGGGTATTCACAGAAGTTGATGAAAAGGCAGGTCGGATACTTTCAAGTAAACTGGTATCGGATTGTCCATAAAGTCGGCGGATTTCCTGGGCTTGTGAGTTTCGAGGTCGCGAAACGTTTTAGTTGATTTGATCAGGCGTCCAGTTGAATTGTAATACCGCTGGCGAACGACGCTGACATTTCCTTCGAAGGTGTTCAGTTGTGCGTCAATTTTGGCAAGAGAACCATTTTCCCGAAAGTAGTAGTTGATGAAATGGTTCCAGTCACCCGAAGGGCTGGTGAAGTTGAACTTGGCAGCGATCACCTTTCCTTGTTTGGTCCACACGGTCGCCGTTTGGTTTAAGTTCTCGCCATCTCCGGTATCTTCGAGTTGCTTCTCGCTTTTGAACTCTTTCCAGAGATCGGTTTTGTCTGTCTTGGCTGATGAGACATCACCAAAGATGCGATGCTTCTTGTTGACCTTGGTGAATCGTTCAACTGCGGTGGTGTAAACATTGATTTCTGAAATGGAGGATTTTGCGGTTTGCGCAACTGCGAAACTCTGACAGCCAGCGATGACGCAATATAGAAGTACGAAATGTAATAGCAGCTTCATGAGCGTTGGTGTTGAGAGTTCACAACCTACTTCTTCTTCACGGCCCCTTCGCGTTTCTGCTCGTCAGCAAACCGCTTCTGATCTCTTGTCAACCATGCTTCCAGATCCTGTGCGGCTTTTTCCAATTCGTCGCTATTCAATAGCCCGCGTCGCAGCGCTTCAAAAAACGCCCTTGTGCGTATGTTGTAGGCCAATTTCTCATACGCTTCCTGATCGGTTCCTTCAGCAACAGCGACGAAGAGCTTTTCATACAGAGTCGCAAGTCTGCTCTCCACGCCTCGCAACGACAAGCTACATTTGCGTGCGATGGCCCAGTTTGAAAGTCCGAGGGCAAGATAGTAGAGAGCCTCAGCTTCAAACTCCGTGAGCAGCGGTCTCTTGAACGAATCCTTGAACGCTGGGTCGATCATGTCGGCGCCGTCCTCAAGCACCGCAGCGACAAAACGCAGAAAGCGTGACTCTGGATTGTTCTTGTGAATGAATCCATATGCGGGCGGTGGATCTACGGCTTTGACGATTTTGCGAATTTCGTTGATGTAAATCTCGTGAGGGAACTGTGTCCAGAAAATAATTCGCGCCGTGGGAAAGTCGCGCCATATTGCTCGTGCTGCCTTCACACCAGAGAGCTTCGGCATCTGAATGTCAAGAATACAAACGTCCGGCTTTTCATGTAGCGCGATCTTTACCGTCTCTTCACCGTCGCCGGCTTCGAAGACGGGAACGTGTGACGGGAACTCTTTTTCAAGAATCTCACGCAGGTAATGGCGCTGGGCCATGTTGTCTTCAGCAATAAGGATGGACATGTTATTTAGCGAGGGCGGCGAGCGTTTGTTTTCTAACAGAGTCGCTAGCGTACGCCTTGAGATAGTTCTTTAGCCAATTCTTCTGAGCGTGGTTGCCCCGAGTGGCCAGGTTAAGAAGTTCAGAATAATTGTACTGTAAGAAATCGATATCGGTCATCGAGTCGATGTTATAAACGTGAGCCATCTCGTGCTCTGTAATGCTCGAGTTGTGTGGATCGAGGCTGGGCTTGCCGTTTTTAGACTTGATGAAGACAGCTGTTTGTCGCTTGGAGAACAACGGCACTCGCTTGTCATAGGGGTTCCAGTAGTCGATGGTGAATTCTACTGTTAGTTTCGTCTGGTTGCCTGCGAGTTCACACGATAGGATTCTGCTTGTAAATTCTTTTGTCGGCCAGGGGTAAAGATCACTCTGGAAACCATCACACTCGTAAGAGGCGATCTCTTTTAGACCATCATTTGAAATGGAGAATACTCGGTTCAAATAGAGTGCCACGTCGCTTCCCGAAGCGCTCTGGCCTTGTATCACAAGCCAGGAGTGACCCCCACTCGCAAGAACGATCGACTGCGAGTCTTTGTACTTTCCCCACGCATCAACGTGGCCCAGCAGTCTCCACTGGTCGTTTCTCTGATGCTTGAACACCAGATATCTGAACGACTCCGCTGGACCGTCGGCAAGCTTCAACAAGGTTTCATCGCCGGGTTCGTTATCAAGATCATAATCCAGGACGCTGGCGATACAGCCTTCGCATTTGGAGAAATCTGAAATGAAACTCTGGTCAGCTTTCACGTGAAGCCGTTGCCATAGTCGTTCGAGGTTGGCGCGGGGATGATCATTAATAAACCGCGCAATATCCCATGGCGTCAGCTCCGCGCTGTCTGGATACTCGTCATCGTCTTCGTAGGGAATTGCCACACATTGCGTGGGCGGTGCTGGCGAAGGTGTTGAACAGGGGGTTGTCGGTTGTGGCTGTGGTTTCGGATGATTGAAACGCTTACGCATCACGCTCAGCGTTATGCCGATCGACAACGTCAAAAAGGCAGCGATTATTCGGAGAATCAGGTTTCGCACGAAACCAGTCTCAACCTGCTTACAAAATCACACAACGTGGCCGGCCACACAGTGACGGGGTGGCACTCCTTGGCGTCCGCTTGACGATCGAAAAGTTTCCAGTGACTATCTAGTCCGTTTTGGAAATCCTTCTTCACTCTTCCCGAAAGGTGTCTCAATGAAAACTAGAATTGTTTTCATGGCAGTGATTCTTGTTCTTTGTTCATTTGCTTTCACTGTAAGTAGCGCGAAACTGATCATGCCGTCTCAAGCCGTCCAAACAAATACACAATCGCCTCGTGATGAAAAACTCTGGCAACGCGCGCTTGCGATTCACCGCAAAGCTATCGTCATCGACAGTCATAACGACATCACTACACCTATGACCAACGATGACTACGATCTTGGTGGCGCTCCGCCGGTGCCTTACCGCACAAGCCTCGATCGTATGAAGGAAGGTGGACTAACCGCCGAGTTTTTCTCCGTCTACATCAAACCCGAGTACGCTCAGCGAGGTGGGGCTGCGCGCAGAACACTGGACATGATCGACTCTGTCTATCGCGCAGTAGAACGTCATCCAAACGAATTGATGTTTGCGACGTCGGTAGCCGACATTCTACGCGCGAAGAAGCAGGGCAAGATTGCGGCGTTGATGGGGATTGAGGGGGGCCACGCGATTGAAGACTCATTGCCCACTTTGCGGGAGTTCTATCGTCTTGGTGTTCGCTACATGACGCTCACATGGAACAACACAAACAATTGGGCCGACGCCGGTCGGGGTGAAAAGAAGCACAACGGTCTGACTGACTTCGGTAAAGAAGTGGTGCGCGAGATGAACCGCCTGGGCATGATGGTAGATGTTTCGCACGTGTCAGATAAAACCATGAGTGATGCACTAGACGTTTCACAGGCGCCGATTATTGCCTCTCATTCTTCCGCCCGGGCACTCAGCAATGTTCCGCGAAACATTCCAGATGATTTGTTAAAGAGGATTGGCGAGAAAGGCGGTGTCATTCAGGTCAACTTCTATAGCGGGTTTGTTGATACGGTCACAGTTTCTCCTCAGAGTGACGCACGTGAGGCGCGCTTGAAGGCTGAGCTGGATGCCATTAACGAAAAATACAAAGACGATCCTGAGCGACGAGGAGAAGAAAGTGACAAGCTCGAAGCTGCAAATCCATTACCGCCGCTGCCGATTTCGAAGCTGATTGATCACATCGATCACATCGTCAAGGTTGCAGGTGTCGATCACGTCGGAATTGGTGCAGACTTTGATGGGGCCAACGACATGCCGGAAGGCGCTCGCGATGTTTCCATGCTTCCGAATATCACTTACGAATTACTCAAACGTGGTTATAGCGAAAAGGACATCCGAAAGATACTTGGTGAGAACTTTTTGCGAGTGTTTGGCGAAGTCGAGAGGGTGTCGGTCGGCATGAGTAAGTCGATTAGTGGGGACGGAAGCACACGAAGGATTAATAAGTGATTGGAAGGTAGGCTTCAAAAGAAATCATTGGTCATTTTCCATTTGTCATTTCTTATTTTCCATTTTGTATCCCAACTTCCTTTGACCAATTTGAGTGAGTTCGAGTTGATGTAAGAAACACGCTCCTAACTTTTCAAAAAATGGAAACTTAGAAATGAGAAATGGAAAATGACCAATCAGCCAGCCTGTCATCGGATCAGTTACCGCATGTGCATTTCGCAAAAAAGCACGATGATGATCGTGGATCATCATCGTGCGAAACTGAAAGAAGAAGAAAGCGTTTAGCGTTTTTGACCCATATCGCCCTGGTTTCCGTGTCGTCCACCTTGTCCAGAGCCACCTTGTCCTGAGCTGCCTTCTCGACCTGGTTCGTTACTACCGGTCCGCTGACCACCTGAATGGCCACCTGACTTATCGCCCGGGTTCCGACCCGGCATTTGTTGACCCATATCCTTGGTGTCTTTGTTACCTTGTTTGCCGGCTTGTTGATTGAGATCGTCGTGTTTCATTTTGTCATCAGCCATTTTCGTATTCCTCCCTGGTTCGATGATTAACTGACCTGACCGGACTTTCTTATCCGGCGAATGATTAGACACTGATTCTTCATTCAATATTTGTGCCAGCAATCGTCTCTTAATCTCCACGCGAAATTAGTATTGGAACTATTGAAGCTGGCTAAAACAATACAAAAGGAAATGAAACAATACAGTTCGATTTCAGATCGAAGAACTACGTTCGGGCGACTTCATCAAATCGAAGCGCTATTATGAAGACGCAATGACACCCGCCGGAATCTACATCCATATCCCATTTTGCAAATCGCGTTGTTCGTACTGTGATTTCGCCACTGGAATTTATGAATCGGAACTAGCCGAACGTTATGTTGGCGCACTGGTTCATGAGATAGCCGTAAGCCCCATCGCGTCTCAACGGCTCGATACGATCTACTTCGGCGGCGGCACACCTTCGATGCTTTCGCCAAGTCAGATAGAGCGAATAATGGAAGCCGTAAACGACTCGTTTGCCGTGGATTCGGCGGCAGAAGTTACGATGGAGATCAATCCTGGGAGTGTTTCTGCGGAAAAGCTAGTCGCATTTAGAAAAAGCGGAGTTAACCGCGCGAGCTTTGGTGCCCAGACTTTTGATGACGGAGAATTGGCCAAGCTCGGTCGCTCGCATACGTCAGCAGACACGATGAAGACATTTGAGATGCTCCGTACGGCAGGGTTCACTAATATCAACTTCGATTTGATTGCAGGTCTACCTGGACAAACTATGTCGGGATGGCAGCGGAACGTCGAACTTGCTTTCGCTTTGAAGCCGGAACATTTGTCTTTCTATCTGTTGGAAGTTCATTCAGGGACTCCGCTCGCGCAACACATTGCACGTGGAATTCAACCGGAACCGGACGACGAGTTAGCCGGCGAGATGTACGAGTGGATGCTCGAGCGTGCTTGTGAATCTGGATATGAGCATTACGAAATTTCTAATCTTTGTTTACCGGGACTTGAATCACGACATAACACAAAATACTGGACTGGAGTGGGTTACTTTGGGTTTGGTTGTTCAGCGCATTCATATGATGGCCGAAAAGTTAGATGGTCAAATGAGCGCGACGTCAGTAAATATGTAGCGGCGATCGAGAACAATGGGTCCGCGGTTGTCGAACAGCACGAACTCAACGATGCTGACCTTCGATCCGAGGCTGTGTTTCTGGGAATGCGTTTGATGCGGGGGGTTGATGCTCGAGCCTACGAGGCTTCGTTTGGAATTGATCTGCGTGACGAACACCGCGATGATTTGGACAGATTTCATCAAGCTGGTCTGATTGAGTTTGATGGCGACCTGATTCGTCTGACACGGGCAGGCGCATTGATGTCAAATGAAGTTTTTGCGAGCTTTGTGTAATGGGCCGAGCGTAGTTCTTTGTGCTTTGTTCTTTGTTTTTGGTTCTTGTCGAGCAAAGCACTGAACGAGCAAACCCTGCAGCCAACTCAAAAAGATCAAAGCACAAAGTTCAAAGTACAAAGATCAAGAATACCAACTTGAGCCAACTGATAAGCTCCGACACCCCATGCCGCCTTTAATCATCGCCATTGACGGTCCATCCGGTTCGGGTAAGTCGACGCTTGGCCGCATGCTATCGCGAGCACTAAACCTTCTTTACATCGACACTGGATCTATGTATCGGGCGGTCGCGCTCTCGGTAATCGAGAATCAAGTTGATGCGGGTGATCCTGAAGCTGTAATCAAACTGTCAGAAGAACTGGACATTAATCTTGAGGGTGATCCGGATTCACTTAGAACGTTTATTGGTTCCCGCGATGTGTCGGAACTAATTCGCACTGACAGCGTGACTAGTATGTCTTCGATCGTGTCGGCCATTCCCGGTGTCAGACGAGCAATGGTCGCGCGGCAGCGAGAGTTAGGAAAACGTGGCGCTGTCCTAAATGGTCGTGATATCACCACGGTTGTTTTTCCTGATGCCGACTACAAGTTTTTTCTCACTGCGGATCCAGTGAAGCGTGCGGAACGTCGATACCTGGAAGACCATTTGAAGAATTCCAAGACCACCCTCGACGAAACGTTGACAGATATGATCGAGCGGGATCGTCGCGACACGACGCGCGCAGATTCACCGTTGAAGGTCGCCGAGGATGCGATTGTGATCGACTCAACCGGCAAATCGATCGATCAAACCTTCGAGGAAATGTTGAGTGTGATCAAAGAAAATAGTCAGACTGCTTTTGAGCGTTGCGACGAGAAATCGGCAACTGATTGAAGACAGATAAGATCGATCATGAAGGTCCTTACCTTTTCATTCAAGCGTGAAGCAGCGTGGATGGTTGTGTTGAGTATTGCGCCAGCTGCTATTGGCGCGCTGATTCTGTTGATCGTGTTGCTGTTCAAGTGAGTTTGCTTCGGCGTTTTAGACACATATGGGAGCGACAAGCTAAAGCTTATCGGACATCTATTGTTCACTGGCATCATTGAAGAACTTGGAAAAGTGCGAAGCGTCGAACAGCGCGGCGAGAACGCACATATGGTGATCGAAGGAATAGTGGTCCTCGACGGAACGAACCATGGAGACTCAATCGCAGTTAACGGTGTTTGCCTGACGGCACTCGATATCACACCCACTTCTTTTGCAGCCGATGTATCGATGGAGACGTTGGCGCGTTCTACTTTAGGGAGCTTGAAACCCGGCACTCCGGTTAATCTTGAACGCTCAGTCACTCCAGCCACTCGTCTTGGAGGGCATATTGTTCAGGGACATGTCGATGCGCGAGGAAAGTTGTTAAGCGTTGAAGATCACGGTGAATCCTGGACCGTGCGCTTTGGATATCCGCCAGAGATTGCTCGTTACCTTGTATACAAAGGATCTGTTGCTGTCGAAGGAATTAGTTTGACTATAGCGGGACTGACCGAGGAATACTTTGAAGTGGCAATCATCCCAAAAACCTGGGAAGTTACTAATCTCTCGACCCTGAAGATCGGCGATGGCGTTAATCTTGAAGTCGATGTGATTGGCAAATACGTTGAGAGGCTACTCGCTTTTAAGTCTGGTTGACTTACTCGAAGACGAAGGCAAAATCGCTTGCTTCGGAGCTATACAAAAAGGCGGCACGGAACATCGTACCGCCTTTTGTTTCTCTGATTAAATTCAAAAACAGAGATTTTCAGCCGCGATTCTTGCGCCTGCGGATCGCTCCTACCACTCCGACCAGACCGGTGCCCAATAGGATCATGGACATCGGTTCGGGAGCCGGAACAGTTGCGACGTTTGCGACAACACCCGAGCCGTCGCCGCGAAGAGCTTCGGCACTTATACCGGTTAGGTTTTTAGCCGACGTGCTAAAGCTGACGGCAGGCTGAGTTTGGGAGGTTGATTTTACTGATTCAGCTTTTTTAGCGGATGGCGCGTTTTTTGACTCGCCAAACGCTGCAAAACTCGTGACCAGGATTACTGCTAGGGCAATACCGAAAGCAGAAAGGTTACGTAACATCGGGGATATCTCCTAAACGCTTCGAGGGGTGAAAGTACGGATGACGCACGTCACCTTAATCCGGTGAAACCGCACGTCAAATTTGCCCAGTTTTCCTTGATTGTATTGATTGTCTGAATAGACTGCCCCGACTGCCAGCAAAACCTAAGCCATAGCTGCTGCGGTGGTGGTCCATGTTTTTGTTAGGATATCTCTGATCTTGATCTGTCGTTGGGCTTGTTTTGTCTTAGCCTAGGAATGGTTTTCTAGAATTGAGACGCAAAGCGAGAATGCGCATGGTCCAAGTCCGTGTAGAGGTAGCATGACTACAATATCGTCATCCTTGTTGGATTTCTTGGTTGCGGGGGGCAGTTTGATCTCGGTCCCGATGCTGGTTGATCTCAGTGTTCAACGCCCGCGGTTGTCCGTTAAAGAACAAGAGAGGTGTCCGCATCATTAGTGCGTCACCTCTCTTTTGAAAAGCAAGTAGCTTGGCCGTTGTTTGTCGGTTCCGTTTACGACCGGTTCCGACGTTTACGCAAAGTTGCGACGACTCCAGTGAGTCCAGTACCCAAAAGAACCAGGGACATTGGCTCTGGCGTTGTTGCCACCAGTGCCTGAGTCCCGCTTGGGCTGCCAGATCCAGAATCAGTGCTGCCGGACCTAACAATGATGTTACTCAAACTGATTGATCGGTAGACCGCCGATAAAACAACGGGGTTTTTGCTCTGCTTAGACTGATCGCCGCTCAAATCGCTTGCTGCTTTAGCCGATCGTTGTTCGGCGTTTTTGGACTGAACGGAAGTCGCTTCGCCGTAGGCTGCAAAACTCGAAATGAGAATTACCGCCCCAGTGATAATGAGTAATGCGAGGTTGCGAAACATAGTGCCCCTTTAGCTCGATCGAATTTGAATTCTTTTCTAGTTTTGAAGGAAACAAGCCCTGGGGACAAGGTCAGGCCTAGTAACGTTCCTTGCTACCACCTGCAAGTAAAGCGCCACTGTCCTCAACCCACAAGAGCGATTCTTTTAACTAGGCTTTTTTGAGGATTGCATACTTTCCATCCACAATTGGTCTGGATGATGGACAGCTGTTCTAGAATTGGGACGTCCCCGAGCATGGGCCATTTGCTCCAGTAACTCCCGAGCCGAATAAAGCATCAGGGTTTGTCAATCATTTGCTTTCGGTTAACATACTTATGGAATCAGTCTCAGCAAGAGTTCGGTTGGTACTTACATAGGTGATGGAATCCATTAACTCAGCTGTCGCCGACATTCGCGACGGCAAAATGATCATTATCGTCGACGACGAAGATCGTGAGAACGAAGGCGATCTCGTGTGCGCTGCAGAGAAGGTGACGCCTGAGATCATCAACTTCATGGCCCGCCACGCACGCGGGCTCATTTGTTTGCCACTTACCGAAGAGCGGTGCGACGAACTTCATCTGACCACGCAGGTGGCTGACAACACGTCCTTCCTCGGTACTGCGTTTACTATTTCAATTGATGCTCGCCGAGGAATCACAACGGGCATATCGGCCTCCGACCGTGCCATGACGATTCTCGCTGCAGTGGATTCAAAGTCGCGACCGCAGGATCTTGCGAGGCCTGGTCACATTTTTCCTCTGCGTTCGAAGAATGGAGGGGTGCTTGTTCGCCCGGGCCAAACTGAAGCGAGTGTTGACATAGCTCGCATCGCCGGTCTTTATCCGGCTGGGGTTATATGCGAGATTATGAACGAAGACGGAACGATGGCACGTTTACCCGAGCTCCAGGTTTTTGCCGCGCAACACAACTTGAAAATGATCAGTGTTGCGGATCTCGTGAGATACCGGATCAGTAAAGAAACCTTGATCAAGCGCGTCGTCGAAACTGATCTTCCAACTGTATACGGTCGGTTCCGCGCAATCGCTTACGAGAACATCGTCAATGGTGATGTTCACTTGGCAATGGTGATGGGTGAAGTCGCTGTACCGGAACCGGTGCTCGTACGAGTTCACACTGAGAATGTGACCTGCGACATGTTTGGTTCTCTTATCGACGACACCGGATTTCAACTTCATACTGCGCTTGAGAAAATAGCTGCGGAAGCTCGTGGGGTGGTGTTGTACATGCGACAACGTGAACACAGTTTGGATCTCGTAAACCAGCTGCGCACCTATGGCGTCATGCAGGAAAAAGGATTGAATAAGCGAGAAGCGAGCTTGGAAACCGGCTACGGAGTTGATCGTGATTATGGTGTAGGAGCCCAGATCCTCCACGATTTAGGTGTACGGCAAATCCTCCTGCTTTCAAATCATCCCCCCAAAGTGACCGCCCTCGAAGGTTTTGAACTATCGGTTGTTGGCAACGTACCTCTTGGTGAGCCCGCATCACTGAAGGACCAGGTAGTCGATAGTTCTGAGCAACGTGGCTGAGCATCCAGCCATCCGACGTCAAATGTCTGACAGACTTTAGTTTGTCATAGTGGTGGCCAAGACGACAGATAGTGAAACATAAGACGAACCAGAGTGTGTCGAACCAGGTGGTTTTTGGACCATGAGTTGCAGCCCGACTTTGAAAGCACTTCAAGGGCTCTTTTCAACTTTCGGACTCTCCCTCTAGAATTCAAGACTCCCCTAACGCATTGCCGATTGTCGATTGCCATTAGCGATTGGCATGGACAATCAAGAAACGCGTTGTGATAGTGGTATTGACTCGACTATTTCAAATCGGAAATCGGCAATGACATATGCCAGTAGACAACCGAGATAACTCCGAACATTCAAGTAAGCCAACGATCCGCAGACGTTGGCGTTACTTTACGCGCCGCCATGCCTTTCTTGCGGGTCTCATCATTGGTGCTGGGATTCTTGCGCTTCTAGTGATTGCCCTGTTGGCCTATCGGTTTGGGTATGTCGATCGGTACGTGGCTGGTCAAATTACAAGCACCTTCGCAAACTACGGCATTCGCGCCACCATCAAAGAGTTTCATTCGTCTCTGCCGCCTCAGACAGTGGAGATGTCTGGTATCGAACTCTACGACGCTGCATCTGGTGAACAACTGGGGAAAATCGATCACCTCACTGCCAAGATTAGAATAGAAGATCTCTATGCCTTGAATTTGCGACGCAATATCAACCTACAGGATCTGAAGATTGAAGGCTTCGAAGCATGGGTCAAGTTTGATGAACAAGGTCGCTCAAACTTTCGGAACATTCACATTCCCCCACCTGAGCCCAACGCTAACATTCTCTTTGCCTACTCAACAGCGCATGTTGAAATCAAAAACGGTGTCGTTCATTACGGCGATTTGAAGCATGAGATTTCGGGCGAAGCTAAAAACCTTCAGGCAACGATCCAGCCTGATGATCCGAACGCTCCGGTTGATAGCCGTATGAACGCCGTTACTGTCGGTCTAACAGATTCAACATTTACTTATGACGGCCGTCCAATTAACAACATTGACATCAACGCACACGGTCGAGTTAACCAAACGCGCGCTGAAATTCAGGACCTGACTCTTAAGTCGCCGGTTGCTGAAGCACACCTGCAGGGAACGATGGACGACTGGCGCGCCTTTCGTTATCAAATGAACATCACGTCGTCAGTTGATCTCACGCAAGTTTCTGACACCTTCCAAACAAGTACTACGTTACGCGGCATCGGT
>Ga0163163_10002478_pt1 | contig 15616 bp, 11 predicted proteins | sample S65metaG_FD_119766 | JGI IMG/M metagenome (GOLD analysis project Ga0163163, IMG submission 119766) | Switchgrass rhizosphere microbial communities from Kellogg Biological Station, Michigan, USA - S6-5 metaG | ecosystem: Host-associated > Plants > Roots > Rhizosphere > Soil | place: USA... | reverse complement strand
TGACCGCGCCCGGACGTCCCCCGATAATGTAAACAGAATGCGGCCCACAGCACCCGCGAGCACACACCGGCCTTGGCCCGTTCCCGCACACCCCTGGGCCATGCAAATGCGTTGGCGTGAACTCCTATTTGCGCACTGGATTGTCGATCCCTCCGTGGTGCGGCCGCTAATCCCGGCCAGGCTACAACTGGATCTGTTCGAAAATCGCTGCTATGTGGGCGCAGTTCCCTTCCTTATGGAGCGTGTCACTCCGCGCCTGGTGCCTCCCTTGCCCGGATTGCACGCATTTCCAGAACTGAATTTGAGGACCTACGTGACGTTAGGCGGCAAGCCCGGCGTGTGGTTCTTCAGCCTGGATGCCGGCCAGAAATTAGCCGTAAGAGTGGCAAGACGCCTTTTTCACCTGCCCTACTTTGATGCCCGATTCGAGATTTCCCAGGCGGGCAGCCAGGTCAATTATTCCTCGGTGCGAACCCACCGCGCGGCGGCGACAGCGAAGTTCAACGCAACCTACGAACCCGTGGGCCCGGTCTATCGGTCGGCCGCCGGGACTCTCGACGCCTGGCTAACCGAGCGCTATTGCCTCTACTCCGCCGATGCCCTGAATGGAATATATCGCGGCGAAATCGACCATCAGCCGTGGCCATTACAAATGGCGGAGGCGAAGATTCATGCGAATACATTAGGTGACTGGTTGGGAATTGAGCTGAACAACCCACCCGCAACTCTGCATTTTGCACAACTGCTGGATGTACACGCCTGGAATGTGACACGTATCCCACCGACTGACTAGTCCCCCAACCTTTCACGTACTGAAGAGAATTACGCATCCAACCTAAGGGGTCTTCCCCTTCACAGGAAGCGCAAAACTCTAGCGTGGTCCCCTCCATCTTGGCCGATCTGCGATATAGAAGGCACAAAATGCAGAGACGCTTAATCACTTCGGCAGTGGGTGGACTTATAGGACTCGGCTTGGCGTACTGTTTTCAGGACGACCTTGGCACTTCGCAAAGTTTGGCTTATGTCGGCTGCACGCTCGCAGGACTCGGCATCGGCTGGGTCGCCAGCACGCTGTTCGATGTCTTCGCCGGGCCCGCCACGCCTGAGTAGGCCGCCGCGGCGCTAAGCCGCCCGGTGCCCGCTCACTTCGGCCCCGGCATCGCGTGGCAAAGCCAGGCAATCCAGTACCGCCAGCACGCCCAACGCGCCCACCAGCCAGAACGCCACATGAAAGTCCATCAGCGTGAGTGTGCCCGCCCTTTCGCCCCGGAGCAAGCCCGCGCCGCGCAGTGCCACCGCGCCCACCGCCACTCCCAGACCCATCCCCATCTGCTGCACTACCGCCGCGAAACTGGTGGCCGAGCTCATCAGCGCCCTGGGGATATCGACGAATGCAAGCGTGTTTAAGGCCGTGAACTGCATTGATCGCGAGAGGCCATGTAAGAACAACACCGTCACCATCGCCACTTTCGGCGTGGATGGCGCCAGAAATCCGCACGCCACCAGCAGTAACGCGGAGATGATCCCATTCACCAGCACTACGCTGCGAAATCCCCACCGCCGTAACACTGGCGTGGTCACCGACTTCATCGCCAGATTGCCGGCGAACATGGTCAGCACCAGCAGCCCGGATTGAAACGGACTCAAGCCAAAAATCACCTGAAACATCAATGGCAGCAGGAACGGCGACGCCATGATCCCGGTGCGGAACAGCGATCCGCCCCAAATCGAAACTGAAAACGTGCGCAGCTGCAGAACCGAGAAGTCGATCAGCGGATGCTCCGTCCTCCGCATATGCAACACCGCCATCCACCCCGCGAAGAAACTATACGCCAGCAGGGACCCGACCGTCGCCCAGTGCGCCGACGCCTGTCCCATCAGCTCCAGGCCATACATGAAGGCGATGCAGGCCGATCCCGCCAGCGCAAAGCCCAGCCAGTCGAAAGTCCGCTCGTTGTTCTCGCGTTCATCGTCGGTCCACCACAGCGCCAGCCCCATCGCGATTGCGCCCAGCGGCACATTCAGGTAGAAGATCCAGCGCCAAGTCGAATAGGTAGTGATGAACCCGCCTAGCGGTGGCCCCAGCACCGGAGCCATCAAGCCCGGCCAGGTGATGTAGGACATCGAACGCATCAAATCTTTTTTCTCGGTGATGCGCAGCACCACCAACCGCCCCACCGGAACCATCATGGCTCCGCCGATTCCCTGCAAAACCCGCGCCGCCGTGAACTCCGCAAGCGTGTTGCTGATCCCGCAAATCATCGACGCTAGCGTGAATACCGCGATTGCCGTCGAGAAGACGGTGCGCGCCCCCACCCGGTCCGCCACCCACCCGCTCACCGGGATGAATACCGCCAGCGTCAGCATGTAGACTGTCATGCCGAGATTGAGATCAACAGGGTGCGCCCCGAACGACACCGCCATCTGCGGCAACGCCGTGGCAATCACGGTGCCGTCCAGGTTCTCCATGAAGAAGGCGCCCGCCACCAGCAGCGCCACGCGGGTGGCTTGGCGAGTAGAATCTACTTCGCGTTCCGTCAGCAACCCCCAGCCCGCCCACTCATGCAATTTCCTTCGTATCAGCCAACGCGAGCGCGTGCTTGAGGGCTTTCGCCGAAGACGGTCCCAACTTAGTGGTGCCGCCGAGGTAGACGACAAACAGACGAACGGTGGTAGCCACTGATTTCATCGTACATCGCCGCTGGAGCGTGAAGCGGCGCGAGCTGTTAGACCATCTTCGGCGCCACGGTTGTGCGCTTTGATCGGGAAGGCGGCCGCCACTCGATTACCCGAACGAAGCGAGCCGCAAGCAGGCGCCAGTCCCACGGCACTCCGAGATCGACAATCGGCTCGCTCGAAAGATCTGCGAACAGCTTGGCATTCCAGGTCCTCGCTGAACTTTCGACCGAACGCCTCCGCATGCCGCAAAGCGGCAGTAAGCCAACGTCACTCTGCTAGACTCTTGCTATTAAGCTAATGTCGTACTCTTTGGGGAGCCGTTCATGAATCTTTTTGCCACAAAGCCGCTGGAAATGCTGATGAAGGAAGCCGAGGAATCGGGTTCACACAGCCTGAAGCGAACGCTCGGGCCTTTTCAGCTCACCGCCTTGGGTGTGGGAGCCGTCATCGGCGCCGGGATCTTTGTGCTCTCTGGATTGGGCGCGCATTACGCCGGTCCGGGGTTGATGCTTTCCTTTATCCTTTCGGGAATGGGCTGCGCCTTCGCCGGACTTTGCTATGCCGAATTTGCCGCCATGATCCCCTTATCGGGAAGCGCTTATACTTACGCTTACGCCACCCTCGGTGAATTGTTCGCCTGGATCATCGGCTGGGACCTGACCCTCGAATACGCCATGGGCGCGAGCACGGTTTCGTCTGGCTGGTCGAACCACTTCATCGAACTGCTCGATATCCTCCACATTAAGATGCCGCTGTGGCTCGCCTACGACTACTGGACCGGCATGCGGACCGCGGAGAACGTCATCGCGCGACAAATGGCGCAGGTTTCCGATCCCAACCTGGTTCCCGGGACCTCTGCGTTTCTGGACAAAGTGGGTGCCATCGCGAACGCGCACTCTCCGGAACTGGTGCAGCGCGCGACTGAGCTCCTGAATGCGCCCACCATATTCGGCATCCCAATCGGCTTCAACCTGCCGGCGTTCTGCATCGCCCTGTTGATCACCGCCGTCCTTGTCATCGGAATTCGCGAGAGCGCACGCTTCAATTCCACCATCGTCGTCATCAAGGTATCGGTAGTCTTGTTTGTGATCGCTCTGGGATTCCGCTACGTGAACTTCGCTAACTGGGGACATGACTGGACCTCATTCGCACCATTCGGATTCTCTGGAGTCGGCGCCGGAGCGGCATATATATTCTTTGCATATATCGGCTTCGATGCCGTCTCCACCACTGCCCAGGAGGCGCGCAATCCGCAGCGGGATCTGCCCATCGGAATCATCGTGTCGCTGCTGGTATGCACCGTCCTGTACATCCTAGTGGCCGGCGTTCTCACCGGGATGGTGCCGTGGCAGGAAGTCAACATTGAAGCCCCCATCGCGCGGGCCTTCAGTGACCGCGGGCTGAATACCGCCTCCCACATCATCACCATCGGAGCCCTCGCCGGGCTGACCAGCGTGATGCTGGTGATGCTTCTAGGACAATCGCGAGTGCTCTATTCGATGGCCAATGACGGACTGCTGCCCAGAAAATTCTTTGCGGCGATTCATCCGAAGTATCGCACTCCCTGGAAGAACACCATTCTGGTGGGACTGCTCGCTGCTATCGTGGGCAGCGTCACGCCGATCGATGACATCGGAAAGATGGTAAATATCGGAACTCTTCTGGCCTTTGTGATTGTGTGCTGCGCGGTGCTTGTGCTCAGGCGCACCAATCCGGGGCAACCGCGGCCTTTTCGAACGCCTTGGGTGCCGCTGGTGCCGCTCCTGGGAATCGCCTTCAACGGCTACATGATGTACAAGCTGGGATGGATCAACTGGCTGCGTCTCACGGTATGGCTGGCGATCGGACTGGTGATCTACTTTGGCTACAGCCGCCATCATAGCCGCCTGCAGCACGGCCACAGCGAACCGAAACCGCAGCCGGTCCGCCCTGCTTTGTAAAGTGGCCGACCGAACAGATGGTCTGGCAGGCCAGCGGATCGCAGTATATTGGAACTCATGCGCCACCTCCTTCCGTTTGCCTTGTTCGCCTGCTTGACAGCCTGCACCCAGGCGCCGTCCCCCGCCCCGCAGGATTCCGAAAAACTCACTCAGGATTTCATTTACGGAACCCTCGCCTTAGCCCCCGTAAGCGCGACCCAAGCCGGTTACCATCAGCGCGAGGGTAAGGCGCTCGACGATCTCCTCGATGACTATAGCGTCGCCGGCCTCGAGCAGCAGCGCGGCTTTTGCAAAGGCATACAGGACCGCGCCAACGCCATGGATGCCGGCAGACTCGACAAAGAACAAAAGGCCGACCTCGACATCATCAAGAGCAACACCGGTTTGTGTCTGCTCGAACTCAATACCATTCAGGGTTTCAGGCACAATCCCACGGTCTACGTCGAGCTAGTGGGCAGCGCGCTGTTCCCGCCGTATATGCTCAACTACGCGCCTATCGAGCAGCGCTTCGAGCACATCACGCATCGCCTGGAGAAGGTGCCCGCGTTGTTCGAGCAGGCCAAGGCCAATCTGACCGACGCGCCTGAAGTATGGAACCGGGTCGCGCGCGAAGAGAACGACGGTAATATCGCCCTGATCGACAAGACCCTGCGTGATGCCGCGCCCGCATCGCAGAAGGCAGCGTATGCGGCGGCAGCCGCGAAAGCTCTGGTTGCAGTGCGCGATTTCAACGCTTTTCTCAAGGATAAGCTCTCGTCAAAGACTTCCGATTGGCGTCTCGGCAAAGAGAAGTACGATCAGAAGTTTGCCTTGGTCCTAGCCGCCGGCCGCACGCCAGAGCAACTTCTCGCCGCCGCCGAGGAGGACTTGAAAACCGTTCGCGCCGAAATGCAGAAGCTGGCCGCACCGCAAACCATCCAACAGGCGTTGGAATCCGCCGCGCGCCAGCATCCCGCTCGCGAAAATTATATGCCCAAAGCCAAGGAGATGCTGGCTCAGGCTACCGCGTTCGTCAAGCAGAAAGACCTTCTCACGCTGCCGGCGCGTTCCAACCTGCAGGTGGTCGAGACGCCCGAATTCCTGCGCGGCATCTATGGCGTGGGAGGATTCAATCCGGCGCCGGCGCTCGAACCGCAATTGGGCGCATTCTATTGGATCACGCCCATTCCCAAGAGCTGGTCGGCCGCGCGCGCCGAATCGAAGCTGCGCGAATATAACGACTACGGCTTGCAGGAGCTGACCATCCACGAGGCCATGCCCGGCCACTACGTGCAATTCGAATACGCCAACGATGTCCAGCCGCTGCCGCGCCGCCTGTTGCGTACCCTGTTTTCCAACGGGCCGTATGTGGAAGGCTGGGGCGTGTATGCGCAGCAGGTGATGTCCGATGAGGGATATCTGGACAACAGCAAGGGCCTGCGGCTGACTTTCGACAAGCAGATTCTGCGCGTGCTGGCCAACACCATTCTGGATGTGCGCCTGCAAACCATGGGCATGACCGAGCAGCAGGCGCTCGACCTGATGATCAAGGACACTTACCAGGAAAAAGAGGAAGCCACCGCAAAACTGCAGCGCGCGCAGCTATCGTCTTGCCAGTTGCCCACTTACTTTGTGGGCTGGAAAGGCTGGCTCGACGTGCGCGAGGGCTATAAGAAAGCCAAAGGAACCCCGTTCTCCCTGAAGGACTTTCACGAGCGATCCTTGAAAGAAGCCGGCGTGTCGCTGCCAGCCCTGGCTGGGCTTTTGCAATAGCTTCGACGAACGGGCCATGCGTCCCGACTCCATATATGTGCGGTCCGTGCTTCTCGCAGGTGCTGTGTGCCTCTGTGCGCAGGACACCGTGATTCGAACCACCGTGATTCGAACCACCGTGCCCCTGATTTTGGTGCCCGCAACCGTGACGGATCATCGCGGCAAAACCATCGAGGGACTGACCGAGTTCGACTTCCAAGTATTGGATAACGGCAAGCCCGTCAAGCATAGCCTCGAAGTAACGAATCAGCCGATTGCGTTAGTGGTCGCCGTGCAAACCAGTGCGATCTCCGGGCCGGCGCTGGCCAAGGTTCAAAAAATCGGATCGATGTTCGAACCGCTGGTCGTTGGGGAAGGAGGCGTCGCTGCGATCATAACCTACTCGGACCAGATCAAAGTATGGCAAGACTTCACGCACAGCGCCGATGATTTCACCAAACGCATGCGCAAGATCGAGCCGGATGGTGATTCGCGGACTGACGCGCGGATGAATGACGCCGTGTTGGAGGCCGTCAAGATGCTGACGGATCGGCCCAAGTTCAGGCGTGTGCTCGTGGTGATCGGTGAGAGCCGGGATCGCGGCAGCCAGGCCAAGCTGGAAGAAGTGTTGACCAAAGCGCAAGCGGCCAACGTGACCATCTATCCAGTGAACTACTCGGTCTACAAGACCAGCTATACGTCTCGCGGTGCCGAGCGCTTTGCAGGCTCAGGCAACCGGGTATATAACACGGACGCTGGCAATCTGCTGATGATCTTCACCGAGATCGCCCGGCTGGCAACGCAGAACGCAGGTGATGCTCTGGCGAAATATACCGGTGGCGAGAGAGTCTCGTTTGCCAAACTCTCGGGACTGGAGCGGATGATCGCCAAGGTTGGCGACGATCTGCACACGCAATACCTGTTGAGCTTCCAGGCCAGCGATGGCGAGAGTAAGGTGTACCACGCCATCACCGTTAAGGTGAAGCGCACCGAAGCAGTGGTTCGAGCGCGGCCGGGCTACTGGCCGGAGTAGTGTATCGCAGATGACATCCGTACCGGGTGATAAAATCGGGCCACTATGGCTTTGCCTGCGAGCATCACAGATGAAACAGTGGTTACCCAGTTTCTAACTGACTATTACCGCGATTTTAGTAGCCTCGATATTGATGCGATCGTGCACTACTTCCACGAGCCTTGCCTGATTATCGGACCCCAAGGCGTGCTCGCGGCGCCGACCCGCTCCGTTCTTGCCACTTCCCTCACGCCTGTCCTGGAGGGCCTTCGAGGCAGAGGATACGGCCGAAGTGAGCTGAGCATTCAACAATTCAAGCCGCTCAAACCGGCCACGATATTCGTCACAGGTGTCGCGCTTCGGTTTAAGGTCGATGGACAACCGTTGGAGCAAGCAGGCGTCACGTACCTGCTTCAGAAGGCGGAACAACACTGGAAGATCGCCGCGCTGGTAACGCACGATGCTGATAAAGTAACGGATCGTAACGAGTAGCGCGGGGCACGCGTGTTAAGATAGGTTTTCATGCACCCAGATACGCGTCTGGTGAGTCAGCTCCAGGCCATCGACTTGCGGATGGCAGAGCTCGAAAAAGAAGTCGCCGCGCTTCCCAAACATATCGCCGTTATCGAAAAGACGCTGGAATCCCACCAGCGCCGCCTGGAAGCTGACCGCGCCGCGCTCACCGCCAACCAGAAAGACCGCAAGAAGTTCGAAGGCGACATCCAAATGCACGAGCAGAAGATCTCAAAGCTCAGAGATCAGATGCTGGGCGCCAAAACCAACGAACAATACAAGGCGTTCCAGCACGAAATCGAATATCTGCAAAATGAAATTCGTACTTCCGAAGACCGCACCCTGGAACTGATGTCGGAATCGGAGTCGCTCGACGTCGCCGTCAAGACAGCCGAAGCCGCGCTCAAAGAAGAGAAAAAACTGGTCGAAGGCGAGAAGACCATTGCTCGCGAACGAACTGCGGCAGACCAGGCACAGCTGAAGCAACTTCAGGGAGAACGAACCCAGGCCGCCGCCCAACTTCCCAAGGCCACGCTCACCGAGTACGAGCGCATCCGCAAAAAATGGCATGGCGTTGTTATCGCCGAAGCCACCAGCGGACGTTGCTCCGCCTGCCAGATCGTCTTGCGTCCCCAATATTTGCAGGACTTGAAGAAGGGCGATCACCTGATGACGTGCGAAAGCTGCGGCCGCTTCCTCTATTACAACCCGCCGGTGCGTGTCGAAATGACGCCAACGGCGTAGCGCACGCCCGGCCTACTGAATCACGTTCAGCAGGCCGCGATTTCCCGCAGCGACTGGCTCAACCTGCACGCCTTTGCGCGGCGGTGCTTGCAATCCCGGCATGGGCTTGCCTTGAAACAGCTTCCGGCAAGGCACGGCCAGCCAGCGGGCCCATTGGTTGGCGCGATTCCGGCGCGCGCTGTCGGTGGCAATACCGGTGCTCGCGTACATCTGCCGGTACAACTTCGAAATAAAGATGAACGCCAGACGAGCCTTCAAATTTGGCGTGCAACTCGATCGTTTCCATACTGCGCCGAAACTGTAAAAGCGATCCCACACGCCCTGCGTCCTCTGGCGCATCTCTTCCGAATTCATAGTGGGATGCGGCATAAACATCTTGGGCCGCTGATCGGCTGGTATCAGCCAATATCGGGTAATGGGCGTGCCGGCCACCGTCGGGATCTGATCGCCGAACGCCTTTTCCCAGCGCTCGAAATCGACGGTTCCGCAAAACGGCGTCAGCATCACGAACTGCGCGAACGTCAATCCCGACTTGTGGGCCAGATCGAGCGTCGCATCAAAAGTATCGGTGCGATCTGTCGAGAGTCCAAAAATGAAAGATCCTAATACATGAAGTCCATGCTTCCGGAACTCTTGCAGTTGATTGACGAGTTTGTCGCCGGAGCAGTTGAAGTCCTTGAACACCGCCTTCAAGCCTTCCGGCGTGACTGCCTCCACGCCTACCAGGGCGCCGCGGATGTGGGCCGCGCGCATGGCGTCTAGAAACCTGCCGTCTTCGGCGGATTCCATGGTGATCTGCGTGAAGAACGTCAAGTCGCCCGGCAGATCCGCCAGCCGCTCCATTAACTCGAATCTCTCTTCGCGGATAGCCTTCAGCTCGTCGACCTTATGCTGATTGCCCTGCCGCTCGGCGTTCTTGATATCGGTTAGCGAGACCGGGTAGAAGTTGTCGTCGGCCAGCGCGATGAAGCGGAATCCGAGACGCCGCAGCGCCACGATCTCCTCAATCACCACGTCGGACGGGCGCTGGCGGGGTTTTTGTCCGTCGGTGCGCCAGACCGAGCAGAAGGAACAGTGCTTGGAGCAGCCGCGCACAGTCTGCACCGACGCCCACATATAACGGTCCGGCGGAAGCAGGTCCCAGCGCGCGGCTTTGAAATCTTCCGCCGCCACGCGGCCGCCCTCGTATATTTTCTGCGGTGCGTTGCGGGCGCAATCGCGCAGAGCCTGGCCCCACGCTAAATCGCCATCGCCTTTGACGACAGCATGCGCGTGGCCCAATTCCAGAGCTTCCTCTGGATAGAGCGTTGCATGGATGCCGCCGAATACCACATAGGCGCCCCGCTCGCGCGCAAGGCGTCCCACGGCGTAGCCGCGCAGCGCATTCCCGGTGTGAATGCCAATGCCCACGACATCGCCCGGCGATATGCGCTCGGGAACTAAACTTTCAAGAGTTTCGTCACAGATCTCCGGATCGCCAAATTCGATTGGCGTCGCGGTCGCCAACACGTACAGCCAACGCGGCGTGATGACGGCGGTTCCGAATGCGGAATCGCTGGGATTGATCAAATGGATCGTCAAAGGTCCTTTTTTGGGAGCCTTGGCAGACAGACTTGCCGATTGCAGGATCACCCTCCTGCCGCAGGTCGATAAGTAGAGCTCGGCGTGCCAAGGGCTTCAGTTTAGCATCAAAGGGGATGCCAGTAGGGCTGGAGGAAAAGCCGCCAAATCCAAATCTGGCGGCCGGACACACCCTTGCCCAGCCGCCGTTTGGTATTTCACGAGCAAACGTTACTTCGCGGGCGTGGTGCTGGCCGGGGCCGACTTGGTTGTTGCAGCCGGATCGGAGCTGGCCTTCTTTTTGTGGTGCTTCTTCACCTTCGCCGGAGCGGTGGTAGAAGAAGAGTTAGTGGCCGGAGCGGGCGTAGTGCCGGTCTGGGCAGCCATAAGCGCGGATCCCGCAAGTAACATGGCGGTCAACGACGAGGTCATTAGGGTTTTCATAACGTTAAATTCTCCTTGGGGCTTTCCGCCCTCACCCCTATGGACGCGTGCGTCTTCGCACAAGTTCATGAAGTTATGTTCTTAAACCCCTTTGTGTAAACACTTTAATAAAGGGCGGAGGATGACGTTTGCTTAAGGTTCTTCAGGCAGGTCTTCCGCGCGATTCTCGAATCGCGTGAATTGACCCAGAAAGCGCAGCGGCACGTTGCCAATGGGTCCGTTGCGCTGCTTGGCGACAATTAGATCGGCGAGGCCGCGCAAATCCTCGCGATCTCGTTTGTACACTTCCTCACGGAAAATGAATGCCACCAGATCCGCGTCCTGTTCGATCGATCCCGAATCGCGCAGATCACTCAACTGCGGTTTGTGATCGCCGATGCGCGTTTCCGCCGCGCGGCTCAATTGCGAGAGCACCAGAAATGGAACATCCAAATCCTTCGCCATCAATTTCAAGCCGCGCGATATGGCGCTCACTTCCTGATTGCGATTCTCGCTGCGCCCGCGGCTGCTCATCAATTGCAGATAGTCGATCACCACCAGGCTCAATCCATGCTCGGCTTGCATGCGCCGCAGCTTGGAATGGATGTCCATCAGATTCACACCGGCTGTATCGTCCAGGAAGAGCGGCGAGTCTGTCAAATCGGCCAGCGCCACTTGTAGCTTGCGGCGTTCGTCGGCGTTCAAGTATCCGGCGCGGAACTTGTGCTGATCGACTCGCGCAGCCGAGCATAGCAGGCGCGTCAGCAGACTCGCCGACGACATTTCGAGCGAGAACACCGCCACCGGCTTGCGCATCTGCGGATGCGTCGCCACATGTTGCGCGATATTCAGCGCCAGCGCCGTCTTCCCCATTGAAGGACGAGCCGCCAGAATCAGTAGTTCGCCGCCGTGCAGCCCACCAGTCATCTCATCGAACTTGGCGAAGCCGGTGCTGAGGCCACTCACCCGCTGACTGGGATCGAGAAACGCGTTGACGCCGCCTGGAAACTTTCCGATCACCGTGGCTGGCGACTCCAGCCGTTCGCCCGACCGGGATTCGCCCAGCTTCAGCAGTGACTCTTCGGCGCCCGCCAGAATTTCATCCGGCTCCTCTTCGCCGATCAGGCACCGGTCAATCACCTTCTGCGCGCTGAAAATCAGCTTGCGCAGCGTGGCCTTGTCCTTGACGATGCGGATGTAGCTATCCAGATTGCTGAGCGCCGGCAGCCCTTCGTCCAGCGAGACCAGATAGGAGAATCCGTCCACTGACTCGATCTGCCCCTGCTTCATCAGCTCATTGGCGAGCGTGACGCGATCGATTTTTTCGCCGCGGTCGTACAGGTCCTTCATGCGCGCGAAAATACGGCGGTGTTTTTCGAGGCTGAAGTCTTCGGGCTCAACCGCGCCCGCGACTTGGAAATAGGTGTCCTGATTCAGCAGAATCGAGCCGAGCACAAAACGCTCGGCATCGACGTTAGCGGGAAGTCCTCTCTCAAAGGTGAGATCGATGGTGGCCATGGCAAGCTCCGTGATCGACTACCTTACCCAAATTCAGGGGCGAAAGATCAAGTCGGAAATATGCAGAGGTTTTCCACAAACCCCGTCGGAACCGCCTACTTCTTCGCGTCGGCCGCTGGAGCAGCAGCAGTCGCGGGAGCAGCCGCCGGCATTACGACGGCAGTGAGGATTCGGTCCAGATTGGGGAAGCTCTTATCCAGATACGCCTTGCCCTGCGCTGTGATGCGGCCCTGATTGGGCGAATCACCATAGCCCGAAAAAAACTTGTCCACCACTTCCATGCCTTCGATCACTTGCCCGAAGGGGGCGAATCCCTGCGCATCCAGAAAAACGTTGTCGCCGAAATTGATGAAGACCTGGGTAGTGCGCGTGTTGGGTCCGGCAGTAGCGAAAGTTACCATCCCACGTTTGTTGGATTGGGTCACGCGGTCGTCTAAAATTTTAGCGCTCTCCCAAGCCGCTGCTACATCCGGGCGCGCGGGTATACCAAATTGCGTCATAAAATTCGGAAGTGTGCGGAAGAACGCCGCGTCCTTATAAAAGCCGCCGCGCACCAGGTTGTAGAAACGGTCAGCTCCCATCGGCGCCCAGACGCGGTTCACTTGAATGATCACGTCGCCTTTTGTGGTGGTGAATTTCACTTTGTAAACATCGGGAGCCTTGGCCTTCAGCGTATTCGGCTTCAAGAGGTCCGGTCCAGCAGCCGGGGCCGCTTTCGAGGCAGCCGGAGCGGCCTTCTGGGCAGGGGCAGGGGTGGCTTTCTTGGGAGCCGGAGGCGTCTGCGCCAGCGCGATTCCGCAGGCCAGCATGGAGATGAGAAGGGTCTTCATAGGATTTTCTTCAACATCATATCAGAACCAATTTGTCTTGGACCTCGCCCGTCACCCGCGCCTCGCGATCTCCCACGAATACGTCCACCTCCAGGCGAATGCCGAATTCGGGCAGATAAATTCCAGGCTCAACAGAGAAACAGGTCCACGGGATCACCCGGCGTTCATCGTGAGTTTCCAGATTGTCCATGTTCGCGCCCGACCCGTGAACCTCGGTGCCGATCGAATGGCCGGTGCGATGAAAGAAGAACTCCTCGAAGCCTTGCGAACGAACGTGTTCTCGCGCCGCATCGTCTACCTCGAAGCCCTGCAACTCCCGCTTCTCCCGGACCGCATCCTTTACACGCGCGATGGCGCGATCCCGGGCGTCGCGAACCACCGTGAAGACGCGCTCAACTTGCGCTGGCGGCTCCGTGCCGCAATACCCCACCCACGTGATGTCGTAAAACACTGCATCTGGACGATCCAGTTTTGCCCACATGTCCATCAACACCAGATCGCCGCGCTTGATTTCAGCGGAGGCGTCCTGCTTAGGCTCGTAGTGCGGATTCGACGCGTTCGCATTCACCGCGATATCCGGTCCATGATCGGTGGTCAAGCCTTCCTCCGCGAATCGCGACAGGATGAACTGTTGCATTTCCCATTCGGTGACGCGCTCGCTCGCCCGCAACTTGGCCCCCACGCGATCGAATGCCTGTCGGCGAATAGCATCGACCTTGCGCGCCGCTTCGAGGTGCATCACGAGCTGGTCTTCGGTCCATCGCGACTCGAAAAATTGAATCAGGTTTGCCGAGGTGACAACTTCCACTCCCAGCCCGCGTACCAACTCAACCGTACCCGCGTCCACCATTCCCACGTACGGCACGGCGCAATTCGGCGAATACTGCATGGCAACGCGGCGGCCGCCTCCGAGGAGTGTTTTCAATCCGTCCACCAGCGTGCTCCAACCCGCGTACAAGGAATGTTGGCCGGGTAGCGGCGCTAAGGTTTGCGCCTCAATCTTGTGCACCAGTCCGCGTGGTTCGCCGGTCGCAGGGATGTAGTAAAACCACCGCCGCGTCACCATCGATCCCGGCGTGAACTGGAGCACCCGGTAAGCCAGTGGATCCCTGCGATGGTGATCGAAAAACAACCATCCGTCTAATCCTTCGTCGCGCAATGCCGCTTGGATCTGTTCGAGCCTCATTCCTACGAGACTATCACCCGCCGGTGCGAAAACTCCGCCGCAAGCCGCCCGGCAGTGGCACCTCGTACCCGATCAGGCAGAACTGATCAATCGCAAACAGCACCACGCTTTCGAAGCGCTTCCCTGCCGCGGCGCGCGTTTCTTTGACCCACGCTGCGGTCGAGTCGCCGGCGCCTACCAGATGGCTGCGTTCGGCCGCGGTGAAACCCAGCGGGCTGCCGAAATCCAGCGTGGCCAAGCTCTGGTCGAGCCTACGCCCGAACGTGAATCCGAACGCCTCGGTCTTCAAACAAGTAAGCGTGGAGGACGTCCACGCCCCCGCCGGATAATTGATCGCCCGATTGAACGCGGTCTGATTGACGTCGGTAGGATACAAAACCTCGAAGCGGCACGCCGGCTGGGTCACGCGCACGAAACTCATGATGGCCGCAGTGAAGTTACCAATGACGGTCGGCAGATACGCCACCTCATCCGGATTGGCCGCAGGGTCCACAGTGTTCAACGTGATGGTCGCCAGCGGATGACCATAGAGAGCGGCGAACGTCGCGAGATTCCACGCGTCGTAAAACGGCATCCCTGAAAAATTGAAGCCCAAGCCGTCGTTTGGAAAATACCACCACTGCACTTCGCCGAACTGAAGATAGGGTGTGAGGCCCGCCGCCGCCTGGATCGCCGCCATCTCTTCGTACACCACTTTCCAGAACGCCAGACTCTTCGGCGAAAAATTGGTCTGGAGCGCAGGAGTCGGCAGGCGGATCGGATCGCCCGCGGGACCCATCTGCGCTACGCCCGCCGCTGCGCTAGGATCGCCATGCTGCAGTTCCATGCTGAAAGCCGCGACGGCGTCGATCCCATAACCCAGCAGCGCCGCAAAGTATGCCGTACTCCAGTCCCGCACCGCACGGTTGAGCGCCGGGCTAGCCGTCAGATCTGTCCGCCAGTCGCCGTCCGCGCCTCCCGCGAAGCTCGACCCGGACGCCGTCGCCATGAACCCGCTGCTAGTGGTAGTCGCGGTGAGCGTGTTCGAGTCCCCAGCCAGGCCCATCGTTCGCGCGGTAATGGTTAGGACGCTCCCCACCGCAATCGCCCACACACCGGTGTACCCGCGATTCAGCTCCTGCGCAAACGCCAGCGGTATCGTATCCGCCGTATCGCCAACATGGATCTGTTTCTGCAAAATCGTGTTCGATGATGGCGGCTGGCCCACCTGCCCAAGCGTCAGCGTGACGTAAGCGTTCGGCGCTGGCGTCCCGCTGAACGTCACCGTAGCAGACGAGTACACGTGCCCGACTCGTACCAGCTCGTAGAACCACAACGCACCGACATAATGATTCGCCCGCCCCACAAAATTGAGCGACTTCAACATCCACGCCGTGCGCTCCGGCGGCAGCGAGATGCAATGCAGTGTGTCCCAGTCCGTCGCCAGTGTGACTACGGGTTGGTTTGGCACTACGGGCAGGTCCGCCGACAGCGACGCGAG
>Ga0163163_10002477_pt1 | contig 15618 bp, 18 predicted proteins | sample S65metaG_FD_119766 | JGI IMG/M metagenome (GOLD analysis project Ga0163163, IMG submission 119766) | Switchgrass rhizosphere microbial communities from Kellogg Biological Station, Michigan, USA - S6-5 metaG | ecosystem: Host-associated > Plants > Roots > Rhizosphere > Soil | place: USA... | reverse complement strand
GACCCAATTCGGGGAAGTCCACACTGGTCAATTCTCTCGTGGGAGAAAAGATTTCGATTGTCACCGACAAGCCCCAGACGACTCGCAACATTATCCGTGGAATCGTGACGCGGCCTGAGGGCCAGGTCATATTTCTCGACACACCTGGAATTCACAAGCCGATCCATCGGATGAACGATCGGATGATGCAGGCCGTGCGTAATTCGATGGGCGAAGTGGATGTACTCGCGTTGATTGTGGATGCGTCCGTTCCATTTGGAGGTGGAGATGAATTTGCGCTGGAACTCATCAAGCCACTGACTATTCCCAAAATCCTGTTGTTCAATAAAATCGACAAAGTGAACAAGAGAGATTTGCTGCCGAGGATCGATCACTACAGCAAGGTCCTGAGTTTCGAGGAAGTCGTTCCGATCTCCGCGCGCACCGGCGAAAATGTGGAAGTATTTCTGAAGTCCGTTTTTAAATACCTGCGAGTTGGTCCGCAGTACTATCCCGAGGATCAACTGAGTGATCAGCAGGAGCGAACCATGGCCGCGGAAATTATCCGAGAAAAGCTGATCCTGCTCACACACGACGAACTGCCATATTCCACTGCTGTGGTCATTGATCGATTTGAGGAAGCTGAGAAGATTTACCGAATCTATGCGACGGTTTTTGTTGAGCGCGATTCTCAGAAAGCCATCGTGATTGGTAAAGGTGGACTGCTGATGAAGGAGATCGGTACTGCAGCTCGCCATGAACTGGAGGCGTTCTTTGGTCTGAAAATTTTTCTGGAGCTGCACGTCAAGGTAAGCAAAGGCTGGCGCGATGACGAATCCACCCTCACGAATCTCGGTTTCACGAAGTGAGTTCCGATCGCCGGTGAGGGGATCGATTTCAAATTGTTCCATTCCGGTTGCCGACGTCGCAGCAGGCCGCATCTGAAGCCTGAACTTTCGCCATGAAGACATGAAGATTGGACACAGCGAGATTTATGACGTGATTGCTCGAATTCCGACGCGTCGCGTCGCGACCTACGGTCAGATTGCGGAACTGGCAGGCATTCCAGGACAACCCCGGAGGATTGGTTACGCGTTGAGCGCCCTTCGTGGGAATTCCGGGGTTCCCTGGCATCGGGTTGTTAATGCGAGAGGGATGATCAGCCCACGCTCCGTCACCGGTCCGGACAAGATTCAGCGCCAACTGTTAAAACGGGAAGGCATTGTCTTCGATTCGAAAGGCCGAATCGACCTTACCCGGCTCCAATGGAGGCCGCGCGAGTAAGGGCTGCTACGGACAGTTCGGTCCCCAGGTGTTGTACGGAGTCTGGCCGTCGCTCGAAATTCCGGATGATGCGCTACATACGTTTCCTATTCCGCTTTCGGTCTGATCGGTATAGGAAACTCCGCTATCCATTTTCGGTACCCAATCCGGCATATTGGTGATGGGATCCTTTGGGATTTCCCGAAAGTAATGCGCATCGACGAGATCCTGCAACGACTGCGGCGCCTTTTTCTTGTCGGCCGTGTATTGATCGATGACTTCGTTGATAGCCCGCTGGTTATCCAGAAGCACCGTTTCCTTCGAACGCACCAGCACCTGTTGATACATCGGTATGGCGATGGCAACCAGAATCGCGATGATTGTCATCACGATCATCAATTCGAGGATTGTGAAGCCGTCCTGTTTACCAGTCTTTGTATTTCGTTCCATCCATTGCCGTCCCACTTGATTTTGTATGAACGTCGAAAACATCCTGTCCACCCCATGATCCTGCCGTGGGGTCATCCTGATCCGAACGCAGGTCCCAATCTGTGTTGCAGCGGCATTCGCTCATCGGATCGATCGGGACTGCGCGCAGGAAATAAATCTTTTTCCCGACTGCAGTGAGCAGATCAACGCCGTTGGCTAGCGTTTCCAGATCCGGTGGATAACCATTTGCCATCGCATCTGCCATGATCTGTCCTCCGTCTGCCGCGGTCTTGTACCGATCGATTGCCGCGCGCATATCCCGAAGGGCCTGACGCAGTTCCTTTTCTTTTTCGCGCTGTATCGTATTCCTTGCGAGAGGAAGGGCAAGTCCAACAAGGATGGAGACCAGCGCGACTGTGACGATAAGTTCAACAAGCGTGAATCCGGCTGTATGCTTTCTGCTCATTTTCTCATTATTGAACTGTGATTCTGGTCTCCACCGCGGCTCCCGTACGCACGACCTGCGCGGAGTCGCGTAATTTAATGTCTGTCACGCGAAGAAGCGAATCGCCCTTCTTGTCTTTCGGCACGACGGTCAGCGTGATCAGATTCCCGGTACCTGCAAGCGCTGCCGCGTTCGGCGGTCTTTCGATTCGCACATGCGCCCTGCCGGCTTCGGACTCCACCTGCTGTACGACGGCTATTAGCTGGCCATCCCGGCTCAGGAATCCTCCATCGGCAATCTGGCTGATCGAAATGGACCCTGGATCGAATGTCAGCGTCAGTTCCGCACCCGAAATATCGGCTCCATTGACGACAATATTTACGGACGTGGATTTCTGCGAAGCCATCACAGACTGATTGGACGGGAATGAAATCGCAGCGGCAGCCTGTGCCGGCGAGGGCGAAGCGAAACCAGGAGGATTCAAAGGATTCTGGGGCGCCACACTCGACGTCGGCTGGACCGGGGTGCCGAATGCAGGCTGCGGTGGTGCAGGAGCAGGTGCTGTTGCATTCGGTCGGGGTGCGACCGGTTCGGTTGCATTAGGTCCTGGAACCATCAGCGACGGGAGGCGTGGCTGAGTCACAGTTCCCACATCCAGGGCGATCATGTCCTGCGCCGTGACATCCGGCATTTTGAGGATATGCGGCGTGAGCATGATGATGATTTCCACATCATTGCGCTGCTTGTTTTCCCTGCCGAAGAAGTATTTCAGAACCGGAATGTCCTTGAGCAATGGAAGTCCGGTCATGGATGTCTGTTCCAGCTGGCTGATCAGTCCGCCAAGAACGTTCGTTTCGCCTTCTTTCAGGCGAATGGTGTGGACGATGTTTCGATCGGTAAAGCTTGGTGAAACAGTGTTTCCAACCTGGCGGTCTTCTGCAAGGGCTTTGACGTCGACATTCACCTGTACGGAAATTTCGCGATTCAAAAGCACTGTCGGCGTTATCACCATGGTCACACCGACATTCGTATAGGACACTGCAGTTGTTGTGGATCCCCCTGCAAGAGTCGGCTGCGTGTTGGATGTCTGGATCGGGATGTTAGAACCGACAAGCAGTGTCGCCTGCTGTCCGCTTGTTGCTCTCAGTTGCGGATTCTGAATCAGCGTCGTCAAAGAACTGGTTGCCAGAAAAGACGCAAGGGTCTGCGGGATCGTCAGGGCAAAGCTGTCTGGCCCGATGGACTGCAATTCGCGAAGCGTTGCCGAGTTCGAACCTGCCGTCACCGCCGCGGGCACTGTGCTGCCCGCCGGTACAAATGTGAGCGCGGTGCTGGCTGGAGGCGTGATGCCGAGTTGCCTCAAGAGGCCGCGATCCACTTCCATGATGGTCGCTTCGATAACGACTTCACCTTTACCCTTATCCAGTGCGTACGCCAGTTTTTCCGCCATCGCAACCTTGTCTGGAGAATCTTTGATGACGAGAGCATTTAGCGGTGGGTAGGCCGTCATGACCGTGATGTTCAGGTTCTGGCGGACCTGATTCATGATGTCGTTGAGTTCCTGTGTGGAAGTCGGATTACTCAAATAGATCACTTTCAGTACGACCTCCTCAAGGTCGCGCCGCTTGGTGCTGCTGTCTTCGATGATCAGAATGGTGTTCTTGTCGACAACCTGCCACCAGGTTTTCGTTTGGACATTCAGGATGTCCAGTGCCTGATAGAAACTGACGTTGTCCAGATCCAGCGTCACCGTCTGGGGTTGAAAGTTGCGCAGATCCCTGTCAAAGAGAACGTGGATCCCCGCCATCTCACCGATCGTTTCAAACGCTGTCCTGGTTTGTTGCGAGAGATGAATCGTAATTGGAACTTTTAAGGTCGGCTCCAATTGAGACTGGTATGAAAGCGTTCGAGTTGCAGCACGAATGGATTCGAAAGTCGGAGCCGGTGCGATCGGAGCTCCAGGCAACCGTCCGGCTATGAGTTCGGTCACCCTTTCTAGTTCCTGGGCCGCGAAGTCATGGGATGGATCAATTTCCTTCGCACGCGCAAATTCAGTTTTGGCCGATTCCAATTCGCCCTGTTCGAGCGCAGTCTTACCCTTCTGGAAATGAACATAGGCGGCGGCAAAACGCGCGCGCTCGTACTTAACCCGATACTCGGTATTCTCAGGGTCTGCGTCCAGCGCCTTCTTATACTGGACCATGGCGGTTTCGTAGTCCCGGGAGATCTCCGCCTTACCGCCGTTGTTAAATGCGGATTTGCCTCCGCCACACCCGGATAGACTGGCAACGATCAGAAGCGTGCCGAAGATTTTGAGTTTATAATGCGCATTCATAATGATTGATCAAAGGAAAAGAATCTTCGCGGTCAGCCTGTGGCTACTGGACCTGCTCCTGACCATGATTAGCTTCTTTCTCGCCTATCGCCTCCGCCTCCTGTTTCCAATACCTGGATATACTGTCATGAAAGTTCAGGTGTATCTCTGGTTACTGATCATTATTCTTCCAACCTGGGCGATCATCCTTCCTCTATTCCGAGTCTATTCCGATCCCGCAATGCGGCCTCTGGACCAGATCCTGCGCCTGACGAAAGCCATTGTGTTTGCCTGGCTCGTGGTAGCGACACTGCAGTTCTTTGTGGACTCCCAGGCTTCCAGTCGTTTGATGATCTTCTTCACCCTTGGTATCAACTACTTTCTCCTTATTTCATACAGGGTCCTTCTCTTGAAACTGAAAAAGCACAGTGCACTTGACGTTCGTCATGTCGCAGTTGTGGGAAACGGTCCAGCCGCCGCCGATTTCGGATACCGAATTGAAGCACATCTGGACTGGGGGCTGAAGCTGATTGCGGTGGTTGCCCCGAAGGACGTTCGTGCTCTCCTCGAGAAGGGCGGAGTGGACGAACTGATCATTGTTGCAGACAAGGACAGCCTCGATGACTTCAATGAAACCTTCCTACTTTGCGAAGAAATGGGAGTGACCACACGCGTCGTTCTCAATTTTTTCCCGCATTCGTTTTCGCGAATGGAACTTCTTCGGTTCGACGGTCTGCCACTGTTGTCATTTAGTACTACTCCGACGAACGAAGTTCTAATGATACTGAAAAGAATCATGGACATATGCGTGGCATCCATGGTGGCTCTTGTCACTTTGCCCGTGACCCTCATTAGCGCCATTCTAATAAGGCTGACATCACCGGGCCCCGTCCTTTTTAAGCAGGAGAGATGTGGACTCAATCGCCGTCCGTTCACAATGTACAAACTTCGTTCCATGGTGGATAACGCTGAACAGGCGAGGTTTGAACTCGAAGTTCTCAATGAGATGGATGGCCCCGTATTCAAATCTTCCAAAGACCCTCGCATTACGAAACTTGGGCGGTACCTTCGACGCTTCAGCATCGACGAATTTCCCCAGCTATACAATGTGCTTCGAGGGGATATGAGTATCGTCGGTCCTCGACCTCCCCTGCCACAGGAGGTTGCCCGATATGAACGATGGCAACGCCGGCGGCTCAGCATGAAACCCGGCCTGACGTGCCTCTGGCAGATCAGCGGGCGGAACGAAGTCAGCTTCAAAGACTGGATGAAGCTTGACCTCTCGTACATTGACAACTGGTCGCTGCTGCTGGATTTAAAAATTTTGTTGAAGACCATTCCCGTTGTTCTTTTTGGCAAAGGGGCGAAGTAATTTGTTGCTCAGGTGAACCGCGGTATAATCGCGGCTGTCCATAGTTGAAGAGGTTATCCCATGAAACGAATTCTCGCCGGTTCGGGTTTTCTCGTGCTACTAGCCGTAAACGTCTTTGCCGCCGGAAAGGATCCGGAATTTAAGGTAGTCGATGGAAAAGTTTCGATTCAGGCGGAAGCCATAACCCTGAAACAGTTTCTTCAATATTGGGATGCTGCGACGGGAATGACTTCAAAGGTGAAACCCGAGCTTGCAAACGAGCCCATTACTGTCCGGCTTGAAGGCCTCGATCTAAACTCCGCAATACGCAAAAGCTTTCAAGGCAAGCCCTGGAACTGGGCGATAGTCGATGGCAAAGGCGTCAATGTCATCGATCGTGCGACACCTGTGACCGCAGCTTCAGGCGGATCGACGTCACCCGTGCAATCCTTCAGCGACACACGAAATGATCCTCCTCCTCCGCAGCCTCAGCTTGCGGCACCCTTTGCGCAATCTGGCCCGGTGCCGGCTCCTGCAAACGCAACACCCGCGAGCCAGCCTGCGAGCCAGCCTGCGGGTGCGGTTAATCTTCCACCGGCTCAGGGAGGCCCCACGCCGCCAACTCAGATCTTTCAGCCGCTCGGAACGCCTCTCGGCGGAGCCCTGCCGACCGTTCAGCCTGGAGGACGGTGAGTCTGGACGTAGCGGTTAATCGTCAGGCGTTTCATAACTACGAAATCCTTGAGAAGTTTGAAGCCGGTCTGGTGTTGACCGGCACAGAAATCAAGTCCGCCCGCGACGGCCGGGTCAATCTGAAGGACGCCTATGGACTGGTGAAGTCCGGTGAGGTGTGGTTGCTGAATTGCCACATCAGTCCCTACTCTCATGGAAACTTTGCAAACCATGATCCGCTGCGCACTCGAAAACTGCTGCTCAACCGCAGCGAGATTCGCCGTCTCATTGGAAAGACCGTCGAAAAGGGGCTGACGCTTGTCCCACTCCGTGTCTATCTGAAGGGCGGCAGGCTGAAATGCGAAATTGCGCTGGCCAAAGGACGCAAGCTTCACGATAAACGTGAAGTGTCGCGCCAGAAAACCATCGATAAGGAAGCCAAACAGGCCGTCAGTGATCGGAAGTAGCAGCTGTCCAATTGCAGGTGCGGTCTATTACCCCGCGAAATCTGTCAATGATCCATCAACATTGAATCAAGATTGCGTGCGCTCGTTGACCTCACCTACAGTAGGGAGCTATTAAGGACGAAGTGATGCCCGAAGACCTTCCAATATACTCCAATACCATGCTGCGAACCGGCCTCCAGTTCGCCGATCTGGCAAGGTTCAAAGATCTGGATTTGTCGGAAGTGTGGGCAAAATCCGACGAGATCCTCGCGAAAATGGAAGGCGCATCGAATGTTACCGGGGCCCGTGCCGCGATTCATGAATCCACGAAAAGCGAACTCCTGAAGATTCACTCCCTTCTTTTCCAGGGCCGACCTGGCGCCGGTCAATTTCGATCTCTGGAACTGAAACCCCTGTATCGAGGCCAGGACTGTGCACCTCCACAATTCATTGAACGTTCGCTCGACAATCTGGAAATCTGGCTCGCCGCGGACAGCTTCAAGGAGATTCATCCCATCGAACGATGCGCTCTCACGATTACCCGGATCATCGACATCTGGCCTTTTGAGTTTGGAAATCTGACAACGGCGATTGTCTTTGCAAATAAAGCGCTGAACGATGCCGGCCTTGCACCGTTTTTCGTCCTGCCGGAGCACAAATCTGAATTTGAAAAGGTTGTGGCGAATTCGATGATTATCGAAATGCAGCCGTTGATCAACGCGATTTATCAGACCGTCAAACGCGAGATGATGCAGTTTGAAAAATGACGACCGGTATTCCCGGCAGATTCGATTTACGCCCATCGGAGCAGCAGGACAGCAGAAAATTGCCAACGCCCGTGTCGCCCTGATCGGTGCCGGCGCCCTCGGCACCGTTTCAGCGGAATTGCTGGTACGTGCGGGCGTCGGATTCCTCAGAATTATCGACCGGGATTTTGTCGAACTCTCGAACCTCCAGCGTCAGTCCCTTTACGACGAAGATGACGTGAGGAACAACCTGCCCAAGGCGATAGCCGCCGGTGCCAAATTGAAACGTATCAATTCAACCGTCCACATTGAGCCTATTGTGGACGACGTCAATCCCTCGACCGTGGAAGACTATATAAAGGATGTCGACCTCGTCCTGGACGCGCTCGATAATTTTGAAACCCGATTCGTCATCAACGATGCCTGCGCCAAACACCTTCGGCCCTGGATCTATTCATCGGCCGTGGGAAGCTATGGCCTGGTCATGCCGATTGTTCCGGCGAAGTCGCCGTGTCTTCGCTGCATGATCGGCAGCCTCCCCGCACCTGGCTCGTCGCCAACATGTGACACCGCCGGCGTGATCGGTCCGATTACGCACATCATTGCGTCCATCCAGGTTGCCGAAGCTTTGAAGTGGATTACCGGAACTGGTGAAACGAAGGATCTCCAACTGATCACGTACGATGTCTGGACTCATCGCTTTCATAGAATGTCATTGGGAGCTGGCGTCATGAAAGGATGTCCCGTTTGTGCGGAAGGCCGCTTTGACTACCTGAATGGGGCTCCCTTGCGCACCGTCACCCTGTGCGGACGCAACGCTGTGCAGTTGATCCCCGCAATTCGAAGCGATTTGGAATTTTCGCAATTGTCCGATGCCATCGGAGATTCCGGCATCGTTCAGTACAACGAATTCCTCTTACGGTGGTCTTCTCCGCCCTTCGAACTGACGCTATTCAAAGACGGCCGTGCAATTGTGAAGGGCACGGAAGATCCCGGTACCGCTCGTTCCGTTTACACAAAGATTGTCGGAGCCTGACGGGAACGTCGAACCTGTCGGACCCAATCGACTAGCGGCTTTCGAGAATTATGGTACCCACCGCGGTCGACGAGGCGGGCACGTGATAGAAGCGGTAGGCTTCTTTCACGTTCTCACCGAGAGCCCCGCGCATAATAAGCCACATCACCAGCTCAATCGCCTCGGCCCCTGCATCGCGCAGGTATTCCAGCGGCGATATTCGAACCAGCCGTTCGGGATCCTTTGAGAGTCCGTCCAGGAACGACTTGTCGAATTCCTTATTGACCAGGCCGGCTCGTGGGCCCTGAATCTGATGCGACATGCCGCCGGTGCCGAAGATGACAACCTTCAAATCCTCGTCCCAGCTTTCCACTGCTTTCCGGATTGCTTTGCCGAGCATGTAACAGCGGTGACCGGTCGGAGCGGGATACTGAATGACGTTCACCGCAAGCGGGATGACGCGGCACGGCCATTCTTTCGGCTGTCCGAAAAGCAGCGTCATTGGCGTCGTTAACCCATGATCAACCTGCATTTCGTTGACAATGGTCATGTCGAACTCGTCGAGCACGAGGGATTGAATCATGTGCGAAGCAAGTTCGGGATAACCTTTGACAACCGGCACGGGCCGCGCACCCCATCCCTCGTCGGCAATCTTGAATTCGTCTGCGCATCCGAGTCCGAAGGTTGGAATGATTTTGAAGTCGAATGCGTTGACGTGGTCGTTGTAGACCATGATGACAACGTCCGGCTTCGTTTCGGCCATCCATTGTTTGGCCGGCTCATACCCCTTGAACAAAGGCGCCCAGTAAGGTTCGCCGGCTTTACCGTTGTCAACGGCTGCGCCGATGGCGGGAGTATGCGAAGTTCCAACTCCTGCGATGATCTTCGCCATCAGTCTTTTCCCTTCCGTTCGGATTTGGAACGCCAGCCATCCGGTGAACGCCCACCAGCCAACATCATTGAGACGTAATCCTTTTCCGCCATGCCGGTCATCTGGGATGCCATGAACTGATAGGATTTGCCATCGGTAAAAGCAAGCTTGGCAAGTGCATAAGAAACGCCACCCAGTTCCAGCAGTTTGTTCCAGTGACGCTTGAGAACCGCCTCGCGTTGTTCATCCGTCATTCCGAATTTCATCGTATAAGTGCGTTCGTCGGCGAGAAACTCCTTGCGGTTTTCAGCCTTCATCAACGAATAGAGGAACTCGTTGAGGCGATACCCAATACGCGCGCGTTGGGCATCGAAAACCCAGGTTCCCGGGATATCCTCATAGTCCTCGACTTTTTGCGTCATTCCATCATCCTTTCCTTCGAACCGGAGCTGCGCCCCGAGCCGCCCCATATTTTGACATGGGAATGCGGGTTCACCATGCTTATTGCCGGAACTATTGTTTCTGGACCGTTGTGGATATAGCCCGAAGTACCGTGTGATGCGATCCTGGGCGCATTCGGGATTCCGTCGTCCTGCGGTATCATCGGGACTATGTTTCGTGTGTTCCGCTTTCCTGTCTTAGACAAAGTTCCGATGTTCCTCTTCCAGTCATGGATGTAGCCGCATGGCGCCGCGAAATGCGTGCGCGCCTGATCGACGCTCGTGTTGAAATTCCCGCGGAAGATCATGAGCGTTTCAGTCGCGCTATCGAAAATCGCATTGAGGGAATTCTCGGCTCCCTTCCTCCCCAGACATTAAGTGCTTACTGGCCGTTCAAAGGAGAAGTGGATCTGCGTCCATTGATGGGTCGATTGCAAGCCAGGGGGTGGGTAACCGCGCTTCCGGCCGTTGTCCGCCGCCGGAGTCCTCTCGAATTTCTGGAATGGACGGACGGCATGAAAATGGATCTGGGACCTTACGACATTCCGGTACCTCACGATCGAAAAATCGTTCGCCCGAGCGTCGTGATCGCACCACTGGTAGCCTTCGACCGGAACAATTACCGCCTCGGATATGGTTCCGGCTTTTTCGACATTACGCTGGCTGCATTGCAACCACCGCCACTGACGATCGGAGTGGGTTTTGAAATCTGCGGTGTCGAAACCATTCATCCCCTGCCGACAGATATTCCTTTGAATCTCATCGTCACCGAATCCGGAGTGTGGAAACCGGGGCGAGTGGAATAGCGATTCTCGGCGAGGGTAGAATTCTTTCATGAAGATTCTTTTCCTTCATGGATGGCATTCCATTCCGGGCGGCGTCAAGCCCGTTTTCCTCCAGGAGAATGGGCACACCGTGTTTAATCCTGCGCTGCCGGATGACGACTTTGAGGAAGCTGTCCGTATCGCCCAGGAAGAATTCGATACGCACCAGCCCGATGTCGTCGTGGGCTCCAGTCGCGGTGGAGCGGTGGCGATGAATCTCCGTCGCGTATTCGTGCGGCTCGTTCTACTGTGCCCGGCATGGCGATGGTTTGGATCCGTTAGGATCGTGAAGCCCGGGACGATCATTCTCCATTGCCGCGCGGACAGCGTCGTTCCGTTTCACGATTCCGAGGAATTGTTGCAAAACAGCGGGCTTCCCCGTGAGGCGTTGACCGAGACCGGTTTCGACCATCGTCTCGCCGACCCCGCGTCCCTTCGAATGATGTTGAAGGCCTGCGAACAAAATTCTTTCTGAGCCGCGTCGGACATCGATTTATCCAGGTCGGTATCGGCCGGAATCCAGGAGTCACGGATGGAAAATGGCTACAACCGCATTCAGCAGGCATGAGGGATCGACGACGATAGGCCCCAGGCGATCCGACATTTCGGCGAATATGCACTTGCTACGCGTACCGGCAACCCCAAAGCGTAGCCCATAACTCATTCGTGCTGGACTGGGTGTCATTCTATTGGTAATGATTCAAAGCTTAAAAGCAGCTAACGGGTTCCAGGCGTCCGCGCCAATGCCCGCCGATTAACGCTCCAACTCGTACCGATTAAGATTGCTTCAATAGCTCGAATGACATTGATTATTGATCGACAAGCGATCAGGGCCATTCTCCTCACGCCGGAGATAGAAGTTCTTCTCATGCGGGTTCAGACACCTGAAATTGGCGAAGGCTTTTGGATCACGCCAGGTGGAGGGCTCGAGCGCGGCGAAACGGCAGACTCAGGACTCCGGCGGGAACTCCGAGAGGAGCTCGGCCTGGAGCATTTCGAGTTGGGACCGCTTGTGTGGCGTCGTCAACACACATTTAATTGGGATGGGAAGAGGATCTGCCAGCGGGAGCAGTACCACATTGTTCACGTATCTCGATTTGAGCCTCGTATGTCGGATGTTGCCGAGGCGAAGTTCCTGGATCGATTTCAATGGTGGTCCGTCAGCGAGTTAGCAAGTGCGAAGGAGCGTGTGACTCCGCTTTCGCTGGAGCAGATTGTGACACGATATATTTCACAAGGCCCTCCTCGCGAGCCACTCGATATAGAAGTTCTCGTTGACTAAAGCAGAAAAGGCAGGCCAGAGAGTGTGTCATGAATAACGAACCGGTGGTGGCGCCCGACAGCACGGCAGTGAGGGTTGCGTTGTGGCGGGCGCTGCATGTGGAAATCGATTCGCTGCCGCACGTGTTTGAAGACGAAGTTGGCATGAAGCTGGCAGCTCCGGAAGACGGATGGCAGAGTCGTCCGGACATGAGCACGTTCACACGTCCCTTTCGCGCCTCAATTGTTGGTCGCGCGCGCTTCATCGAAGATCTCGTCGCCGAACAGGCGGACCGCGGCGTCGGGCAGTACGTCATCCTCGGTGCGGGTCTGGACACTTTCGCGCAGCGCCGGCCGGAACTTGCTTCGCGTATGCGGGTGTTCGAGATTGATCGCCCCGGCCCCCAGGCGTGGAAGCGTCAGCGTCTCGTCGACCTCGGCTACGGTATCCCATCGTACCTGCGGCTTGTGCCGGTCGATTTCGAAGCGGCAGATCTTTGGTGGGAGCGACTGGCAACCGCGGGGTTCGATCCCCGAAAAACCGCGATTGTGGCCTCCACCGGAGTAAGCATGTACCTGACCCGCGATGCCAACAAGACGACTCTCCGCCAGATCGCTTCCCTCGCTTCAGGCTCCACCCTCGCCTTGTCGTTCCTGCTTCCGATCGAAATGACGGATCCCGAAGTGCGCCCCGGGATGGAGCGCGCGGTGGCAGGATCAAAAGCGAGCGGCACCCCCTTCATCAGTTTTTTCACGCCGGAAGAGATGCAATCGCTGGCTCGCGAGGCCGGCTTCCGGAAAGTTCAACACGTTTCAGCAGCGACGCTCGCGCAACGTTATTTCGCGGGAAGGCCAGACGGGCTTCGCCCGCCAAACAATGCAGAAGAACTGCTGGTGGCGGCAACTTGAAAACCATCATTATTCAAATATGAGAACAATCTCGTTTGAGACACCCACACACGGCCGCGCTCTTATTAAGGATGCAACCGCTTCGAACTCGGATTCCCGATTCCTCGTCGGTTTCCATGGCTACGCGCAGAATGCGGAAGACATGCTTTCTGAGCTCGAGCGTCTTCCGGGTAGCGATGCGTGGTCGCTGGTATCCATACAGGCATTGCACCGATTCTATGCTCGGGGTAATGAGCGGGTCGTCGCAAGCTGGATGACGCGGCAGGACCGTGAACTCGCGATTGCAGACAACCTCGTTTACGTCGATCGTGTTGTCCGCTCGCTTTTGGCGGATGCGCCTCAAGCACCCTTTGTCTATGTCGGATTTTCACAGGGCGTTGGAATGGCTTACCGGGCCGCCGTTCTGGGTTCAACCCGTGCTCGTGGTGTGATTGCGATCGGCGGGGACATTCCACCCGAGGTGAAAACGGCACCGGCGGACCGTTTCCCTTCAATCCTGCTCGCCGCCGGCGAGAGCGACCATTTATACACGCCGGAGAAAGCGGATGCCGACGAAGCATTTTTGATATCGATTGGCGCTCGACACAAACTCTTTCGGTACCAGGGCGGGCATGAGTGGACCGAAAGTCTTCGCGACCGAATCCAGCTGGCACTCGATCAAATAATTCGCGGTAGCCTCACGATTTGAATCGCCCGTGTAACCTTTTTATCCACGAAGTCGTATACGTGATCAGGTTTATATGAAGCGCTTTATCTGGTTTATATTCATTATTCTGATAGCAGTTCCAGTATTCGCACAGGACGAAGGTGAAGGCAGCGGTCCCGAGGGCGGCGCATTTGGCGACGAGGGGCCGGTCGCTGAAATACAAAGCCGTCCGAAAATCGATGTGCTTGCCGATTTGCGAAGCTGGCTCGCCAAGGCTTCGGCTCCTCCTATGGAGAAGGCCCAGGAAAAATCATTGAAAAGCCTGTATGACAGGCAGATCAAAGAGATGGGTGAATCCTTCAAGAAGCAGTTCGGTATGTCTCTGGATTCTGCCATCGCCGCACAATCTTCCGGACGCGGACGCCTTGGAAGCTCCTCCAAACCCGTGAATCCTGCCTTGGGGACAGAGATCACCCGGCTTACAAACCAGCTGAGCGACAGAGTCATTGCATCGTTGCGTATGGATCAGCAGGCAGCCTTGCGAAAATATCAAAGCGAGCAGCTTCGTGTGAAGGAGGTCAAGGCCCTCAAACAAAAATTGAAATCGGCGGGAATCATCCTGACAGCCGAACAGGATTCCCAGGTCGATGCGATCTACGCCCGCAAGAGCCGGCTTCGCACCCTCGCGATCATCGAAGCAAAGGGTGAGCCCTACGATAAGAACATCACGATACTTAACGTCCAGACGACGCAACGGGTCGTGCAGGTACTGAGCCCGACACAGATCGCCGTCCTCTCGTCTGCCAACAAAAACAAGACACCTGCGCAGTAGTCCGCTTCGGTTCGGGAAATTTTCCGAATTCACAACTCCCCGTGTTCATTTGATTCACTGAAAGTACAATTCCATCGGCGTCACGGAACCAATGACATGCCTCGCCACGGGATCGGGGACCCATTTCACGAAGTCGTCCAATGTCTGCTGATATGTCGTCGTGGATTCAAAGCCTGCATACGGCGCATCGCTTCCCCATACAAGTCGCTCTGGCCCCGCGGCCTTCAGAAGTTCGCGCGCGTATACCTTCGCAGCCTCTCTCCCCACGCGATAGGCGCCGGATAATTTGACCCAGGTACGCCCGGTGTCAATGGAACGCAATACAGACTGAAAACCCGGACAGTTCACGCCCTCCTTTGGATCCGGATATCCGAAATGATCCACAACGATTCGGACGCCGGAGGCTTCAATATGAGGCAGAATCGCGGGAAGCCTTCCCAGTCCGACGTGCAGGTGAATGTGCCAGTTCAGGTCAACCATGCGCCGGAGCAAGCTGCTATATTCCACCGAATCAATCGCCGGTATCGTCGACAGGGAGATCCACGGCAGGCGCACTCCCACGATCCCGTCTTCATTCATGCGTTGCATCGATTGCCGATCCGTCGTCGGATCGAGAAGAACCGTCCCTCGCAAACGCTTGTGCGCACGTACGGCCGCGATCGTGTAGTCGTTGTATGTGCCGAAAATGCTGGCTCCGGTGATTACGCCAAAGCGGATGCCGTGCGTGTCCAGTTCTGCCAAATACTGTTCTGTGGTGAATTCGTAGTTCGGACGATGGCGCGGATTGGCGACCAGGGGCATGCCTTTGGTCCAGACGTGCGCGTGAGCGTCGACCAAAGGAACTGGAGATGACTCAGCCATTGCCGAGTTCCGCGCTCTTACTCGCATTGGGGCGGGTGAGCATCACCAATCCTCCGATGAGGGAACATATTCCGACGGCGACAAGACCTGGCGGGTACGTACCCAGATGCTCCTTCACATATCCGATCAGCCATGGAGATGCCGATCCGGCCAGATTTCCAATCGACACGACCATTGCGATGCCGACGGCTGCAGTTTCCTTTGAAAAGCTTTCGCTGATTGCTGAAAGAAACGGTCCCTTCAAACCAAATACTCCGAGTGCTGAAAAAGAAAGCGCAATCATGGTAATCAGCGGCGAGGTCACAAAGAAACACG
>Ga0163163_10002476_pt1 | contig 15619 bp, 20 predicted proteins | sample S65metaG_FD_119766 | JGI IMG/M metagenome (GOLD analysis project Ga0163163, IMG submission 119766) | Switchgrass rhizosphere microbial communities from Kellogg Biological Station, Michigan, USA - S6-5 metaG | ecosystem: Host-associated > Plants > Roots > Rhizosphere > Soil | place: USA... | reverse complement strand
GACGAACACGATCAGCAGGCTCAGGCAGAGGACGGCGAGGATCCACCATCGGCGGGCGTAGACCTCGCGGGCGGCCGCGTCCTCGTCGCTAGGCGTCTGGATCGCCGTCGCGGTCATGTGCCCTCCGTGGTACGAAAGCAGTAAGGGTACCTGACTAGTCTGGACACATGGCTTCGAGCCGGTCTCGGCTGCCGAGATCCTCATTCGCCTCGGACGAACTTCCGGTGCTGGTCGTGCGGGCGGCGAAGGTGCTCGTGGAGCAGGCCAAGCGGGAGACGATGGCGGTAGAGACGGCCGGCCCGGAGCAGTCGGTCGAGGCGCTCACCGTCGTGCACGGCCTCGCCATCCGGTACATCGACCGGCACGTCGACGTCACCACCGTCGAACTGGCGCACCACTTGGGCGTGACGAAGCAGTCGGCCTCGGAGATCGTCGGGGCGCTCGAGCAGACCGGCCTCGTCCGCCGTCATCGGCACCCGGAGGACGGCCGTGCCCGCACGCTCGAGCTGACAGCCACCGGCCACGCCAGGCTCGAGGCCAGCCGGGCCCGATGGCGCGGTGTGGAGGAGCGCTGGGCCGACCTGGTGGGCTCGGAGGAGCTGCGCCACGTGCGCTTGGCCATCGAGGCCTACCTCGCGGCCCACGCCGAGGACGCCGACGTCGGGTCGCCCGCCGGGTGATCCGGAACGGGCGTCGGCGCCGGAGAGCTTCTTGAGATGGACCGAGACGCCACGTCGATGAGTGACGCCGCCCTGATGATGGCGGTCGCGCGCTACGAGGAGGACGCCGTCCGGGAGCTCTACCGCCGACACGGTCGCTCGGTGTTCGGCCTGGCGAACCGCCTGCTGCGGGATCGCGCGCAGGCCGAGGAGGTCCTGCAGGACCTGTTCGTGCGGCTGTGGGAGCGTCCCGAGCGCTTCGACCCGGCGAAGGGTGCGCTGAAGAGCTTCCTGCTCCGGGAGACCCACAGCCGCTGCGTCGACCGCTTGCGCTCGGACACGGCGCGTCGGCGGCGAGAGGATCAGGACGGCATCGAGCAGGAGCGCGTGCGCCATGCCGACGACATCGAGCGCGAGGTCTGGGAGCTCATCCGCAGCGAACGGGTGAAGGAGGCGCTCGCCACGCTCTCCGAGCTCGAGCGGGAGGCGATCATGCTGGCCTACTTCGGTGGTTACACCTACCGCGACGTGGCGGTCATGCTCGACGTGGCGGAGGGGACGATCAAGAGCCGCATCCGAGCGGGCTTGCACAAGCTGGCCGACCGCCTCGACGCCGCAGGGCTGGGGAGGTGAGCATGGAGCGCGACGACGACCTCGACGCCATGCTCGGCGCCTACGCGCTTGATGCCGTGACCGACGACGAGCGGGCGGTCGTCGAGGGCTACCTGGACCGCACCCCGGCGGCCCGCACGGAGCTGCAGCGCCTGATCGTGGCCGTCGACGCCCTGGCCGCGAGCGAGAGCGAGACGGCCCTGCCGAACGACACGTGGGCCCGCATCGAGGACGCCATGCACGCCACGGACGACAGCGCAGAAGGCGCGCTGCCGCCGCTGCGACTCCCGTCCGATCCGAGCTCCCCGGCGGCGGTGGTGGCCATCGACCGACGAGGCCGACCGGCCGCGCCGAGGCCGCTACGACGAAGGTGGCGCGGGCGAGGCGTGGTCGCCGCGGCCCTCGCTGTCGCGGCCGCCCTCATCGTCGGGCTCGGGATCGGGGGCGTGATCGGTCGACACAGCCACCGCTCAGCGAGCAGCACCCTGAGCGCGCTCGCGGCCGCCACGCTCGACGATCCCGCCTCTCGCACGACGACGATGAACGGCTCCGCGTCGGGCGTGCAGGCCGTCGTCGGGCCGCACGGGCAGGGCTACGTCTTCGCCGACTCGTTGCCCGCGCTCCCTGCGGGTAGGACCTACCAGCTCTGGTCCCTGGACGGCGCCACGCCGGTGTCCCTCGCCGTGCTCGGGGGCCGCCCCGGCCTGGCGAGCTTCCCCGCCGGACCGTCCGTCGGGAAGCTGGCCATCACGGACGAGGCCGCGCCGGGCGCCACCGCACCGAGCACGAGCCCGGTGGTGGAGGGCACGCTGAGCTGAGCGCTCACGACGGTGCCGGAGCGCTCGGGGGCGGCGCGGGCGGCGGCAGCTCGGCGGGCTCGCTGTCGACGACGGCGGCGTAGGTGCCCACGACGTGGAGGCGGGCGCCCGGCATCGTCCGATCGGGCAGCTCCACCAACACGATGGTCCCGTCGCCGTCGATGTCGAGATCGACGAGGGGACCGAGCTCGTCGCCGTGGCGATCGAGGACCCGTCGACCGATCACGTCGGCGACGGGGCGGCTCGTGTGGTCTTCCAGGGCCGGGAACGGATCGAACGTGACGGCATCGCCTTCGAAGGTCCTGATGGCCTCGGCCGGCACCACCAGCCGGCCCGCGCCTATCGACACGATGCGGCCCGCTCGCAGTCCGACGGCGTCGACGTGGCCGACCTGCTCGGCGTCGCGCAGCGAGACGACGGGCTGGCCGATGAGCGCGGACAGCCGGATCACGAACGGTCCCGCTCGAGGTCGGCGAGCTCGGCGGCCAGGCCGGTGAGATCGCTGCGGACGCGGGGCTCCAGGTCGTCCGGCACGACCAGTGCTGACGACGAGAGACCCGAGTGGGCGTGGAGGGGGACGAGGCCGTCGCCGACGAGGCCACCCGAGAGCCGATAGCCGACGACCCTCGGAGCGGATCCGCCGACGATCACGACGTCGACCAGCTCCCCGAGCTGGCGACCCGACTCGGTCACCACCAGGTTGCCGAGGACGTCCGCCGACGGATCGGCGCGCCGCACCTCCGCCGGGGCGTCGGCCGGATCGGCGAGCGCGGAGCCGTCCTCGACCATCACCGCATGGGTGCCCACGGACAGGACGCCCTCGATCGGGAGCAGTTGCTTCATGCGCCCGCGCCAGAAGCTCCGCTTGGTCAGGGTGAAACCGACGAGACCGCCGCGAGTCGGGTCGAAGACGACATCCCGCACCTCGGCCACGTCGTTGCCGCTCGACGCGTCGACCACGGGCAGCCCGACGACGTCGTGACCGAGTACCAGCGGCGGGACATATCGGGTGCTCATGGTCCGTCGCGCTTGGGGAGGTCCGGATGGGTGACGATCATGCGCCCTCCGGCGCGCCGGCGACGGACGAGCACGACCGCCGCCAGGACAAGGAGCAGCACCAAGATGACGACGACGACGATGGCGATCTTCATCGGCCGCCTCGGGGGTGGCCTGCCGGCCATGCCGACCTCATCGCTCTTCTGCCCATGGCGGTTCCGATCAACTCGACGCTCGCGGCGTACGCGCCAGCGGTACCCCGAGCGGTCGGCCGCCAACCGTCGGGGTGACCAGGCGCAGGCGGTTCAGTAGTCCGCGAGACCGCCGTCGGCGGAGTAGGCGACACCGGAGATCGACCGACCGGCGTCCGAGCAGAAGAAGACCGCGAGCTCACCCATCGTCTCTGCCGTTTGCAGCATGCGTGACGGCATCTGCTGCTTGGCGTATCGGTCGAAGAGCTCCTGCTGGGAGATGCCCTGGGACGCCGCGAACTCCATGCTCCCGCTCAGGGCGGCATCGGTCAGCACCACCCCCACGCAGATCGCGTTCACGGTGATGTTCCAGTCGCCGACCTCGAGCGCGGTCGACTTGGTGAGCGCGTTCAAGCCGGCTTTCGCCGCGCCGTAGGGCCCTTGGTTGGGGGCTTGCTTCTTCGACCGCATCGAGCTGATGTTGACGATGCGACCGCCGCCCTGGTCCCGCATGATCGGTATCACGTGTTGCATCGACCGGAAGACCGCCGTGAGGTTGCGGTCGAGGATCTCGTACCACGTCTCGTCCGTGTGCTCGATCAACGGGATGAAGTGCCCGCTGCCGCCGGCGTTGTTGACGAGGATGTCGATCCGGCCGTAGTGGTCGACGGTGGCGTCGATGGCGGCCTCGACCCCACCCTTCGTCAGCACATCGCCCTGCACGAAGTGCAGCCGGTCGCCCGCGCCCCGATCGGCCAGCACCTTGGCGCCCGTCTCGGCGTTCCGGCCCATGGCCACCACCGATGCGCCCTCACCGAGGAACGTGTCCACGATGCCGATGCCGATGCCCCGCGTGCCGCCCGTGACGAGCGCGATCTTCCCGTCGAGCTTCATCGTGCCCCTTTCCCCAGGTCCTGGCCCACCGTAGCGGCGAGGTGGCGGCCCGGGCGATGCCTGGTGGAGGTCCTTGAACGGGTCGATCTGCGAGAGGCGATGAGTTCGGGGCCTCGTCCCCGTCTGAGCTGGAGAAGGCCCGCGCCCCGCGGGCCGAGCGGCGGCAGGGACGTGCGCCTGCAGGGAGCGAGGAGAGGAACGTGCTCGTGCAACCCGGTGGCCCGCGATGACAGCGGTCCTAGAGTGCAGGACCGTGCCGGTACCGCGAGACACCGTCATCAGCCGTCCGCCTTCGCTCGAGGACCTGGAGCAGTACCGCCGGGAGCTCACCGGCTACTGCTACCGGATGCTGGGCTCCTCCTTCGAGGCCGACGACGCCGTACAGGAGACGATCGTGCGGGCCTGGCGGGCCCTCGCCGGCTTCGAGGGGCGCTCGTCCGTCCGCTCCTGGCTGTACCGGATCGCGACGAACGTCTGCCTCGATCTGCTCCGAGGGCGCCAGCGCCGGGCCCTGGCCATGGACCTCGGTCCGGCCTCGAGCGCCGATGCCTTCACCGCTGACACCCGCCCCGAGCCGGCCTGGCTGCAGCCCATCCCGGACGAAAGGTTCCTCGCTCCGGGCGGGGATCCCGCCGAGGCCGCGGCCGCTCGCGAGACGGTCAGGCTCGCCTTCGTCGTCGCCCTGCAGCGGCTACCACCCCGTCAGCGGGCGGTGCTCATCCTTCGTGACGTGCTGCGCTGGCACGCGGCCGAGGTGGCCGAGCTCCTCGACGCCACGGTGGCGTCGGTGAACAGCGCGCTCCAGCGGGCCCACGCCACGATGGCCGAGCATCCCGTCGATCCCCTGGAGCCGGGTAGCCGGAGCGGCATGGACGCCGCGCAGCAGGAGCTCCTCGCCCGCTACGTGGACGCGTTCGAGCGCTATGACATCGCGTCGCTCGTGACGCTCCTGCGCGAGGACGCCGTGATGTCGATGCCGCCGTACGACTTCTGGCTGCAGGGTCCGACCGAGATGGGCCGCTGGTTTCTCGGCGGCGGGCACGGCTGCCGTGGGTCGCGCCTCATCCCCACCGCGGCGAACGGCAGCGCGGCCTTCGGCTCCTACCGCGTCGATCCGGCGGGTGGTCACTTTCCCTGGGCGATCCAGGTCATCGAGGTCTCAGGCGACCGGATCGTCGGGCACCACAGCTTCCTCGACACCCGCCTGTTCGCCGAGTTCGGGCTCCCCGACCACCTGCCCGACTAAGCCGTCGCCCGGGTCGAGGTCGGGCACGAGGCGCTCGAAGCCCACCAGCTCGAGGAGCTGACGGAGCTGGCGGCTCGAGCCGGACAGCCTCAACGAACAACCCGCTCGGCGGGCCGCCAGCTGCCACTGCGCCAGCGCCTCGACCACCGCGAGGCCTGGTTGGCCGGGTGTCGCGAGCGGCCACCTCGCCAGCACCGTGCCCTCGTGGACGACCAGCACCTCGGCGTGGGTGATCGGTGGCGGCACGCAGCTAAGGACGCCGGCCGGGTACGAGACTCATCGCCCCGGGCCGCTACCGCCCGCGGGGGCCGGCGGGTCTCAGACCGGGAGTGGCGCCGAACCGATGGCAAAACCGCCGAAGGGCGTCCGCTCGATGGGGAGCGCGTACGGAGCGCGGAAGTGGGCGGCGGCGAGGAGGTAGGCGTGGTCCGCGCACCGACCGAGCACGGTCTCCCGGCTGCGCCGCGCTTCCTCGGGGTCCCACGAGCCGCGGGTGTTCCAGGTCGGGTGCAGCACCTGCAGCGGGTGGTGGAGGATGTCGCCGGCGAAGACGACGCCTTCCTCGCCCGCTCGCAGTGTCGCGAAGAGATGGCCCGGCGTGTGGCCGGCCCCCCTCTCGATCTCGAGGCAGCCCGCCAGCTCTGCACCCCCGTCGATGACCATGGCCTGGCCGGCTTCGACCACGGGCCGGACGCTGTCGTCGTAGACGCTGATGTTGTAGGCCTCGGCGGGGGAGATCTCCTCGCGGCTCCAGTACGACTGCTCCTCCCGCGAGAAGACGTAGAGCGCGTTCGGGAAGGTGGGCACCCAGCGTCCGTCGACCAGTCGGGTGTTCCAACCACAGTGGTCGGGGTGCAGGTGCGTGCAGAGCACGAGGTCGATGTCCTCCGGAGCGGCGCCGACGGCCGCCAGACGCTCGAGCCACGGCAGGTCGAGCATGTCGTAATCGGGGAGCGCCGGACGGGCCTTGTGGTTACCGATGCAAGGATCGATCAGGATGGTGAGGCGACCGGTCTCGAGCAGCCATGCGTGGTGGGAGAGCAGCAGCTTCCCCTCGACCGGGTCGTAGGAGTTCGCGGCCATCCAGCCGAGCTCGTCCTCGACCTCGGCGCCCGTCCCGATGCCGTCCTCCCCGTCGTCGAACATGTCGGTCGAGTACGGGAGTGAGTCGAGCTCGACCACAGGGACCGCGGCGACATGTCCGATCTGCATGGCCGCGGTTCCTACCACAGGGACGGGATCGGAGGGCGCGGAGGCCGAACGGCTCCCGCACCGTCCGCGTGCGGACGCCGGCGTGGTGTCCGCACGTGACGCCGCTCGCTCAGGTGGCGGGCAAGGGCCTGCCGTCCAGGCCTCGTGGCGTGCGGCCGAGCTCGTCGAGGAGCGGCCGCGTGAAGGCGATGCGGCCGGTCAGGACCGAAGGCGGTCCCGAGCACAGCGCCAGCGCCGCCTCGGCCATGTGCTCGATCGGCTCGATCGTGTCCTCCCGGCCCTCGGTGGGCGGGTGATGCATGCCGTAGGTGAGGACCGGGCCGGTGGGGCCGAGCGCGTTCACCGCGACGCGCTCGTCGTAGAGCTCGGCCGCCATACCGGTCGAGAACCGCTCCAGCGCGACCTTGCACATCCCGTAGAGCGTCAGGCCGTCCTGGTCGAGCAGGTCGACGTACGGCGGACCGACCGGGTGGGCCGCCTCGCTCGACGTGATGTTGAGGATCCAGCCCTCGCCCCGCTGGCGCATCGTGGGCAGCACGAGCTGGGCGAGCTCCAGGGCCGAGAACACGTGGACCTCGAACATCTTCCGGTAGAGCTTGGCCGGCATGTCGGCCGTGGTCTTGGCCCAGCTGGCGGCGGCGTTGTTCACGAGGATGTCGACCGGGCCGAGCTCGGCGACGGTCCGCTCCACGATCATGGGGCGGCTGGTCGGATCGGTGAGATCCGCCTGGATGGCCACGGCTGTCCCGCCCGCATCGGTGATGAAGCCCACGGTGTCCGCCAGGGTCCCCGGATACCACGATTCGACCGACGGATCGAGCGTCCGGGCCACCATGGCCACGGCCGCGCCCTCACTCGCGAACCGCTTGGCGATCGCCGCACCGATGCCCCTGCTCGCTCCCGTCACGAGCGCCACTCGTCCGTCCAGTCCCCCCACGTCGCCCTCCCGTCCATCGATGCTCTCCCGGTCATGGTACGGAGCGGGCTGCACCTACCTCCGCGACTCCAGCTCGGTGAGGTCGCGCTGCGCGTAGCGGTTGTGCCAGAACTCTTCCTCGAACACGGTGTACATGCACTCCTGCACGGGCGCCGTACCGTTCTCGAGCACCTCGACCTCTCGCGCGAGGTCGGCCGCGGTGATCGTCGCGAGGTAGTCGCGCAGCCGGCTCGCCCGGTCGGCCCGCACCTCGAGTGCCTCTTCGAGGGTCGGAGCGGCGCCCTGGTCGAGCTCGGGCCATGGGAAGTCGACCGAGCCGCTGTTCGGCAACCCCATCGGGTGGAAGCCCTCGCCCAGGATCGGCGCGGTGAACCACTTGTCCACGGCGAAGACGAGATGCCTCAGCGTCTCGACGAACGACCACTCTTCGTCGACCCGCTCGTGCAGGGTGTCCTCGGGCAGCCCTCGCGCCCGCGCGATCGTCGTCGCCCAGACCTCCTCGAGCGCCACCCGTGCCGCGCGCATGCCCTCCGGGTCGGGAGGTCGGAGCATCGCCCGCAACGGGTACCAGGGGTCGCGCTCGTTGACGTACGCGGTGACGTCCACGCCGTTGATGACCAGGTTGTCGATCAACGCATCGATCTCGACGTTGACCACCCAGGCGTGGGTGATCTTCGTGTCGGTGAGGTCGACATCGCGGAAGCGGGCGCCCCTGAGGTCGGCGCCCCAGAAGACCGCCTCGGCAAGGTCGCCTTCGAACTCTTCGGGCATGGTGCCTCCGTCGATGCTGGAGCCCCTTCAGCATGCAGCTTCGACGAATCCGGAGCCCGCGACAAACGCCGAGCCATCGCAGCACGGCCAGCACCGCCGGGTGGTGACGACGGGGCCGTCCACGTCGGCTGGACGTTCCACCCGCGGGAGCATGCACGACGAGGTCGGGACCGATCGGCCAGCTGCCGGCACAGCGCGGGACCCACGTAGGTCCCCGGCCACCGTCACGAGCACGGCGCGTCGACCGGCGGCGTCGGCGGTCACCGTGGTCACGACCGACATCATGCGTCCCGCCCGGCCTGGACCGCACGTCCGAGGCCAGGCCTACGATGCCGCACGATGCGGCCGTGATGCCCGGGAGCCCTGCCACCCGCCCACACCACGTGCTCGATGGTCGCGGAAGGGCCGTCCGATGATCCTGTGCAGCTGCCGAGCGGTCAACGACCGCTCCATCCGCGAGGTGATCGAGGCCGGCGCGAGCACGGTCGAGGAGGTGGCCGACGCGTGTCGCGCCGCTTCGCGGTGCGGCGGATGCCGCCCGGCGATCCAGGAGCTGCTGGCGGAGTACGGGCGGGCAGAGCACTCGGAAGGGGCCCGACGGGCGACCTTCGCCTCGGTGTGAGCAGCGTTCTGACGAGCGGTCCGGGGAGCGACCGAACCACGGTGACAGATGCAGCGTGAAGGGCGGCCGGACGGTCGGTCGACCCTGACGAGCCGGGGACACCTCCGGCGGACGGACGAGCCGGAGACCAACGAGCCGGACCAACGAGCTGGAGGCTGAAGCGGATGCAAGGCGACGAGGACGTCATCGAGCTGTTGAACGACGTGCTGACGGGCGAGCTGACGGCCATCAACCAGTACTTCATCGACACCAAGATGCAGGCCAACTGGGGCTACGACCGGTTGGCGGCCCGGGTGCGGCAGGAGTCGATGGAGGAGATGCACGACGCGGAGGTCCTCATCGACCGGATCCTCTACCTCGGGGGAGTGCCGAACCTCCAGCGGCTCGGGGCCATCCGCATCGGCGAGACGGTGCCTGAGCAGCTCACGCTGGCCCTGGAGCAGGAGACCGCCGCCATCAGCCGCCTCAACGAGGGCATCGCGCTCTGCACGGATCGCCGCGACGAGGGCAGCCGCCAGCTCCTGGCCTCCATCCTCGAGGGCGAAGAGGAGCACGCCGACTGGCTGGAGACGCAGTTGAGCCTGCTGGCCACGCTCGGCGAACCGGCGTACCTCGCGCAGCAGTTACGCGAGTAGCGCGGCCTTCAGCTCGTCACGCAGCTCGTCGCGAGGAGGCGGTCGTGTTCAGCGCGGCTCGCGCGGCAGACCCAGGTTGCGCTCGCCGATGAGGTTCTTCATCACCTCGGTGGTGCCTCCGGCGATCGTGGCGGAGCGGCTCCGCAGGAAGCGGTTGGCCTCCAACGGTGCGAGCCCGGCCACGACGCCGACACCGGCCACGTCGGCGCTCACCTCACTGTGCTGCACCATCAGCTTCGACCAGGCGAGCTTGATCAGCGACGCGACCGATCCGCTGTCACCCCGCCCAGCGGCCTCGGCCAGGCTCCGCTCTCCCATCCAGCCGAGGATGCGGGCCTTCACGTACACATCCATGGCGCGGTCCCGCAGGACCGGGCCGGCGTCGGCCAGCTGCTTCGACGCGACGAGCCCGTTGACCTCGTTCACGAGCTCGCCGGCCATGCTGATGACGCCGGCCCGTTCGAAGCCGAGCGTGGTCATGGTGACGCGCCAGCCCTCGTTGAGCGGTCCGAGCAGCGCACTGCGGGGGACGAACACGTCCTCGAAGAACAGCTCGGCGAACTCGCTCTCACCGTTCATCTGCTTGATGGCGCGACGCGAGAGGCCCGGGGTGTCCATCGGCACGAGGAGCGCGGAGATGCCCTTGTGCTTGGGGGCATCGGGATCGGTACGGGCCAGGACCATGCAGTGGTCGGCGTTGATCCCGATCGACGTCCAGACCTTCTGGCCGTTGACGATGAAGCCGTCGTCCGTGACCTCGGCGCGGCAGCGCAGGCCTCCCAGGTCACTCCCGGCATCGGGCTCGCTGAAGCCCTGACACCAGAACTCGTCGCCGTTGGCGATCGCCGCGAGGTGCTCGCGCTGCTCCGGCGTGCCCACGGCCGCGATCGTCGGACCGACGTTCTTGACGCCGAATACGGCGACGCGCCGGGGCGCGTCCACCCGTCCGAACTCGGCGTCGCAGGCCAGCTGGTCGACGACACTCAGGCCGCGCCCGCCGATCTCGACGGGCCACGAGGGAGCGCCCCAGCCGGCACGGCCGAGGGCCCGCTGGAAGTCGACCAACGCCTCCCACTCGGTGCTCTCTCCCCAACGTTCGCGGTGCGCGGACATGATGTCGGCGAGCACGGCGCGCAGCTCGAGGGCGGGCTCGGTGGAGGTCATGACGGTCATCGGCGGTCCGCCTTTGGTGTGGCCGTGAGGGCGCGAAAGCAGAACGAGTGGACAGCGGCTCTGGAGAGCCGGGCGGACGATACCGAAGAGCCGCCGCCCGTCAGGCCGGCCGCGCTGAAGACGACCGACGCGACCATCTGCGCGTCAGCGACAGGGTCGAGCCCCGTGAACTCACCCCGGCGCGCGCCGTCCTCGACCGCGGTGCGCAGAGGCGCGATGAGCAGCTCCCGGCTCTCGCGGGCGACGGCCTCGGAGCCCTCGGCGCGGTTGGCGACGATCGTCCCGAGGACCGTGACGCGCTCGGCCGTCGCCTCGGCCTGCATGAAGCCCAGGATGCCGTCGATCCACCGTTCCACCGCCTCGGTCGAGGACGTGGCCTCCTCCATGCGCTGGACGAGGCGCGCCGCGGCCCGGACCGCGTCGCGGCGGTACATCGCGCAGAGCAACTCGTCCTTCGACTGGAAGTGACGGTAGAAGGCGCGCGTGGACACCCCCGCCGCGCTGAGGATGTCCGCGATCGGGACCGGTCGGTCCACGCTGTCCCTGATCGACGCGTAGGCCGCGTCGAAGATCATCTCCCGCTCGGTGTCGGCCGCGTACTGGCGCGGCCGGCCGACCGGTCGCTTGGCCCGCTGACGGGTGTCCGCGGTCACGGCCGGTCAGACCAGCGCCGGGGCGGGCGCGTCCGCGCCGCCCAGCGCCGCCGGCTCGCCGACCTCCGGGAAGAGATCGAGGAACGCGCCGCGCGTGATGCGATAGGTGGTGGCCTCGTCGACGCCGTCGAACAGGCCGTGCAGCGTCTCTTGCGTGTGGCCGTACGTGCCCTCCATGTGGGGGTAGTCGCTGCCCCACATGACGTTCTGGTAGCCCATCGCCGTCGTGGCCGCCACCGCGCTCTCGTCGTGCTGGAAGGACGCATAGACCTGCGAGTACAGGATCTCCTTCGGGGATCGGGAGAGCTTCGGGCGGACCATCATGTGGTGCTGACGGTACCCCTCGACCATGCGGTCGCCGAGGAACGGCACCCACGTCGCACCGCCCTCCGAGATGAGGACCTTGAGCTCGGGGTGTCGGTCCAGCGCTCCGGACGCCACCATCTTCATGGCCGCCCGCTGTCCGCTGAAGGTGGTCTCCGTATAGTTGAGGACGGCACCACCTGGACCCCGATAGGTCTGTCCTGGCGCGTCGCCCGCGGCCAGGTCGAGGGGATCGGTGCCGATGTGGAAGGCGACGACCATGTTGGCCTGCTCGGCCGCGGTCCAGAAGGGCTCCCAGTCGTCACGGTTGTAGTCGGCGGTGAAGTGGGGCGGCGTGGTGGGCAGGAAGACGGCGCGGAAGCCGAGCTCGGCGGTGCGCTCGAGCTCCTCGACCGCATCGTCGATCGAGAGCATCGACACCTGAGCGGTCGGCACCATGCGCCGGCTGGCTCGCAGGAACGTCTCGACGGCCCAATCGTTGCTCACACGGATGGCGGCCTTGACCGCCTCCGGCGTCTGGAACGAGGCGTTCCACATCCCGAGCGACGGGAACACGACCTCGCCCCAGATGCCCTCGCCGTCGAGATCGACGAGGCGCTTGACCATGTCCCGGGCGCCGGGCGCGCGGCTCGAGGCCTCCAGGAACTCGGCCTGCGCCGCACCGGGCAGCTTGCGACGGAAGCTCCGGCCGTCCACGTGGACCGTCTCCCACTCGCCGTCGGCGTCCTTGACCGAGTGCGGCATGAGCGCGGCCAGGTCCGCCGGGAGGCTGGTGCGCCAGAGGTCCTCCGGCTCGAGGAAGTGCGAGTCACCCGAGTTGGCCCAGATCTTGTCCATCGTCCTGCTCCTGTCCTGCTCCACGGCATGTCGAATGTGTCGGCCCGGCCTGTGCCGCGATGCCGACGGAGTGCCTGACCGGCCCCCATCACGATACGCCGTTCGCGCGTGTTTGACAATGCCATTTTCAAATGTCGCGGGCAGGGAGTGTCCGGCGGCCCGTCGCCGGCCCACGGGGAACTGCTCGCCGCACTCGGACGAGGTGCTCGCCGGCATGGGCTTCACGCCCGAAGAGATCGCCTCGGTCCCCGAGCGCGGCATCGGCCCCTGTGACCGTCAGCCCGCACCCGGCTTGCCCACCGCCCGGGCGATCGCCCGGAACACCTCCAGGTTCTCCTCGGGCGTCTCCGCGCCCTCGCCGGCCGTCACGTTGCGGCCGCCGACCTGCGGTCCGTAGCGGAAGATGACACCGGTCGCCCCGGCGCGCAGCCAGGGGTCGAGCCGGCGGACGACGCGGTCGATCGGGCCGACGAGCCAGCCCTCGTCGATGTACTCGTCGGGCACGAGGGCCGCCGCTTCCTCGAGCCGACCCTCGGCTCGCAGCTCCTGCAGCCGGTTGCACAGGTCTTGGTAGCCGCGGAACTCCATCTGCTTGCGGAGCGTCTCCGAGTAGTACGCCACATACTCCTTGAGCGGCTGCATCGCCGCCCGGATGTCGTCGCTCACGATGATGTCGACATGGATCCACACGTCGAAGCCGTCCATGCTCTTGCCCCCGCCGGCCCGGGCGAAGCCCGCTTCCAACAGGGGCTGGTAGGACGACATCATCCCCGGCGCGAAGCCGATCGGGTAGAAGCCGTCCGCCACCTCACCGGCCAGCTCCGTCATCCTCGGTTGCCCGGCCCCGACGATGATCGGGATGTTCGGGTTCATCTCCATGAGCGGCAACCAGGGCTCGGCGGCGATCGCGTCGTCGCCGGGATAGGGGATGGACAAGACCTTCCCGTGGTGCTCGACGAGCTGATCACCCGCGAACACCTGCCGCATGATGGCGACCGTGTCGCGCATGCGGGCGACCGGACTCCCCCAGCGGACGCCGTGCCAGCCCTCGGCGATGCGGGCATTGGAGCTGCCGAGGCCGGCGATCACACGGTCGCCCCCGGCCATCCGATCGATGGTCTGGAAGGCCTGGGCCAGCCATGTCGGGCTGCGGGCGGACACTTGCGCGATGCGGGTGCCGAGCTTGATGCGCGAGGTCTGGCCGGCGATGAACGCGAGCGGCGTCAGTCCGTCGGAGCCGTTGAACTCGGCCGTGAACATGGCGTCGTAGCCCCACTGCTCGAGCAGCTTGATCTTCTCGACCGGGACGACGAAGTGGCGGTCCTGCCAGCGGACCTCTGACGCGATCATGACCATGAAAGACAAAGAGATATCTGGATGTCTCCCGTGGCGCAAGTGCCATCGGTACATTTGCCGGGCGATGGACGCCGGCCAGCCCACACGGGTACGGCGCGATCCGTGACCGGCCTCCTCGACGGGCTGCGGGTGCTCGACTTCTCGTTGTGGCAGCCGGGGCACTACGCCACACAACTGCTCGGTGACCTCGGCGCGATCGTCGTCAAGGTCGAACCGCCCGGCGGCGACCGCATGCGGGTGCTGCCCGACCGGTTCGTCAACTTCAACGGCCACAAGCGCAGCGTCGTCCTCGATCTCAAGCAGCCCGCGGGGAGAGCGCGGGCGCTCGAGCTCGCGGCCCTGGCCGAGGTGGCCGTGGAGGGCTACCGACCCGGCGTCGCCGCCGCCCTCGGCGTCGGCTACGAAGCACTGAGCGCGGTGAACCCGGCTCTCGTCTACTGCTCGATCTCCGGCTTCGGTCAGGATGGCCCGCTCGCGCGCGAGACCGGCCACGACCTGAACTATCAGGCCTACGCCGGTGCTCTGCGGCACGAGGGCCACGGAGGGCCGGCCGGGGAGCCGGTGCCGTCCGACGTGCTCGTCGCCGATCAAGGCTCGGGCATGACGGCGGCGTTCGCGATCCTGGCCGCCGTCCTGTGCGCCCGGCGCACCGGCGAGGGCGAGCGCATCGACGTGTCCATGGCGGACGTCGTCGCCGGCTGGGTGGCGCCGGCCGGACCGATCGACGAACGCCGCGCTGCCACCGCGGCGCCGATCGCCTCGCCGGCGTCTGGCGTCTTCCCTACGGCCGGCGGCGGGTACATCGTCCTCGGCATCTTCACCGAGGACCACTTCTGGGACGCGCTGTGCCGGGCGCTCGGGCTCGACCAGTTCGTCGGCCTCGGTGTCGCGGAACGCACGGGGCGGGTGGACGAGCTCCACGCCGCCGTGGCGTCCGCGCTGCTGGCCCGCCGGCGCGACGAGGCGGTCGAGCTCCTGAGCGCCGAGGGCGTGCCCGTGGCGCCGGTGCTGTCCCGCCGCGAGATGCTCGACCACCCGCACTTCTGGGCGCGGGGGCTGTACCGGACCGGGCCCGACGGGGGCCGCGTCCTGGCCCATCCCGTCGTGTACGGCCGTCATCCGGCTGCCCCACCGGGCTCGCCCCCCGGCCTCGGCGAGCACGACGGCGTCGGTTTCGGCTGACGGCGACCGGGCTCGCACCGATCGGGGGTAGCGTCTCGCGACGGGGACCGGAGCAGCGGGAGGTGTCGTGCCGACGAAGATCTGGGCCAACTCGGGTGACTCCCACTTCCTGGAGCGGGACGACCTGTATGAGGAGATCCTGCCGCCGGAGCTGGCCGAGCGGATGCCACGCGCGGTGAAGGACCCCGACGGCGACTGGGAGACGGTCTTCATCGACGGCCAGTCGTTCCGACGGCGGGTCCCCCGACCCGCCCAGCAGGAGTTCTACGAGATGAGCATGCGGGCGCCCGGGGCCGGCGACGTCCAGCTGCGCCTCCAAGACCTCGACGGCGAGGGCATCTGGGGGGAGCTGGTCTTCCCGTCGCTCGGCATGTGGAACGCGTCGATCCGCGACCCCGGCCTGCTGCGCGAAGGCGTGGCCGCGGCGAACGACTGGTCGCTCAAGGAGATCCAGAACGCGTCGCCCCGGTTCGTGGTCACCGCGCAGCTGCCGATGCGCGT
>Ga0163163_10002475_pt1 | contig 15620 bp, 11 predicted proteins | sample S65metaG_FD_119766 | JGI IMG/M metagenome (GOLD analysis project Ga0163163, IMG submission 119766) | Switchgrass rhizosphere microbial communities from Kellogg Biological Station, Michigan, USA - S6-5 metaG | ecosystem: Host-associated > Plants > Roots > Rhizosphere > Soil | place: USA... | reverse complement strand
TTCCGACCACTGGCTCTCGGTCGTCTTGGCGATGCCTGGGTGGTAGCGTCGGAAACCTGCGCGTTTGATCTGATTGATGCTCAGTACATTCGCGACGTCGAACCAGGTGAGATGATTGTGATCGACCAAGACGGTCTGCGTTCGTCTCATCCGCTTCCTGAGAACAAACACTCGATGTGTTTGTTCGAGCATGTTTATTTCGCGCGACCTGATTCACTGATCTATGGCAAGTCGATCAATCAGTCGCGTCACAAGATGGGTCGCCGCCTGGCCATCGAACAACCTGCCGATGCGGACATTGTCGTTCCCGTACCCGATTCCGGAGTGGCGGCATCAGTCGGTTATGCCGCTGAAAGTGGTTTGAGTTTTCGCTTTGGTCTGGTTCGAAATCACTATGTCGGGCGAACATTCATCGAACCACGACAATCAATTCGGTCTTTTGGCGTTCGGATCAAGTTGAATCCAGTTCGTGATCTAATCAGCGGAAGAAGAGTTGTTTTGATTGACGACTCGATCGTCCGCGGAACAACTTCGAAGAAAATTGTTCGCATGGTTCGGGACGCCGGCGCTAAAGAAGTTCATGTGCGCATAAGTTGCCCACCGACAATCAGCCCTTGCTATTACGGTGTTGACACACCGGACAAGGCTGATTTGATAGCGGCGAACATGTCAGTTGAGGAGATCCGCAAATTCATCGAAGCGGATTCACTTGGTTATCTCTCGCTCGAAGGGATGATTGAAGCGACGGGACTGAAAGCAAGTGAGAGCTGCGTAGCATGTTGGAACGGTCAGTATCCGACTCGAATAACTCGTCAGGCGGAAACAGTGTGGGAAAGAGATCGGGAATCAGTGGCGGGTGATTAGAACGTTTTAGAGCCATGGTCCTGGAAGCCCTCCTTTACAGTCGGGCTACTGCCGGGTGGCAACAATGCGGTTCCGGACGAGCGTAGTACGGGAGGTATCGTGCGGAGTTTACTGCTAGCGACAGTTGTTCTGTTTTGTCTGGTCGGTGGTGCGCACGGACAAAAGTCACAACCCAAAACGGAACGTCGAAACGTGGTGGTGGAAGTTTTTCAGGTTCTCGGGTTGCCGGTAAATGTTCACGAAGCGGTTCTGTTGGCGAAAGACGGCTGTTATGTTTTGCGATGTCGAATGTCTAACGAGTCGTCCTCTGAAATTTCTGGACTACGATACGTACTGACATCGATCGACGCGAGCGGCGGAACGCAATTAATCGCAAATCGAACGGAAGGTTTTGGACTTCCCGCTTACGGAATGAAAAACCTCACCTTTGTTACTCCAATCAGGTTCAATCCGAAAGAGGGAAGCAGATTTGTGCTGATGGTGGAACAGGTGTTGAGTGCCGAAGCCATCTGGGAAGTTATCAAAGCAAAAGATACACTCGAAGCTTACGTTAAAGGTGATTACTCGATCCAACCGAACGTAATGCGCGTTACTAATCTAGTTGATGCACCCACTCAGATTCGAGTGATTTACTAATCGTCAAACAAAGGACACGTATTGGGCCGAGCTACTCGAGGATGTGGTTGCGCTGTTGCAGTGCTCGTCGTGGTTTGCGCAGCCACGGTCTTCCTCGCCTATCGATATGCGTTGCCCTGGTGGAAGCGGAAACCGCCCCCACCTTCCGGCGAACTCCAGGTACACATTCTTGACGTTGGTCCAATTGATGGCGACTCAATCCTGATTTCGTCGGCTGGCGGCAAGACAGTTCTCATCGATGCAGGCGATACAAGCAAAGGTAAAGTTGTTGTTGAGGCCTTGAAGCGCTACAACATTCAGCAGCTCGATTATCTGATAATCACGCACCCACATCCCGATCACATGGGAGGTGCTGCGGAAGTTTTCAAAGCGGTAAAAGTTCTCAACGTGATCGACAACGCTCAGCCTCCAAGTGTGCCGCCGGAACTGTTACCTGCACAAAAACCTGTTGCCAAGGGAAGTACGAAAAAGCCTGTTTCTGGTAAACCCGTCAAGACTTCGACAATCACAAAGTTTTACGACGACTACAAAGCCGGGTTCAGTAGTAGCGGAGCGCATTATGAGAATGCGCGAGCTGGAGCGAAGTACGACCTGGGCAATGGCGCTTCGTTGACGATTCTTGCGCCGATCGATCCGTTATTTACAAAGGACCAGATGAAGACGGGCGGCAACGAAGTCAACGCGAATTCGATCGTGGCGCGTTTGGACTATGGCTCATTTTCGATGTTGCTGCCAGCAGACGCGGAAGAGCAGACGGAGCATCGTCTGTTAACGAAGGACGTGAATCTCGAGGCGAAGGTTTTGAAGATAGGTCATCACGGTTCGAAGTACGCGTCAACAGATGATTTTCTGAAACGTGTGAAGCCGCAGATTGCGGTGATCTCATGTGGCGCATGGAATCGCTATGGTCATCCGGCACAGCCAGTGCTCGATCGACTTCGCACGCTCGGTGTAAAGCTCTACCGAACAGACTTGCAAGGTGAAGTGACAATCACGACGCGCGGTAGGGAAGGTGACATCGTAGTCAAAACGGCCAAAGAAACGACGGAAGATCTTTTCGCGGGGAGAACGGCACAGAAAGATGACTCCTCAAGGTCCGGCTTCATCGCTTACGGTGATTTCGGTCCCCCACCGAAGCCGGCGAAGAAGGCAGCGAAATGAGGGAGTTGTGCTTTGTACTTTGTGCTTTGCTTGGTACTTTGTCGCAACATGCGGTGTAGTAGCCGGGGCAGAGCCCGACTGTCAAGGAGGGCTTATAGGGTTACTTCAGGAGCCCTCCTTTACAGTCGGGCTACTGCCCCGGATCTTGAACACAACAACAAGGCACAGAGATCCAAGCCCCAAGGCCAAAACCCAAAGACCCAATGAATCCCATCTCCTATCGTGACTCTGGCGTTGACATCGACGCAGCCACTCGCGCAACTGATCGAATCAAAGAGTTAGCGCGCACAACATTCAACCAGCGAACGCTGTCCGAAATCGGCAGCTTTGGAGGAATGTTTGATGGCGCTTTCCCAAATATGGCGCAACCGGTTCTCGTAGCGTCAGCTGATGGTGTTGGAACAAAACTCAAGATTGCCTTTGCGACTGGTGTTCACAATACAGTTGGTCGTGACCTGGTTAATCACTGCGTGAACGACATACTCGTCCAGGGTGCGCGACCCCTTTTCTTTCTCGACTACATTGCTACGGGCAAACTCTCCACCGATGTTGTCGCCAATGTGATCGAGGGCATCACTGATGGCTGTAGAAGTAACGGGTGTGTGTTGTTGGGCGGTGAGACAGCAGAGATGCCTGGCTTTTACCAGGAAGGTGAATACGACATCGCGGGGTTCATCGTTGGTGTTGTCGATCGTGAAAAGATAATTGACGGCAAGTCGATCGCGGTCGGTGATGTTTTGCTCGCACTGCCGTCGGTTGGTTTGCACACGAATGGTTATTCGCTCGCACGCAAACTGTTTTTTGAGGTCGCGGGGTACAAACCCGAAACATTGCTGCCCGAATTGCAGATGACTGTTGGTGAAGCGCTGTTGCAACAGCATCTCAGTTATCTGCGACCCCTCGAGGCGCTCCTGGATATTGGAACAATCAAAGGTCTCGCACACATCACTGGCGGCGGACTCACCGACAACATCCCTCGAATTCTTCCCGAGGGCACAGCAGTGAATATTCGAAAAGGGTCGTGGCCAGTGTTGCCGATTTACGAATCAATGCGAGCCATCGGGAATGTTTCAGACAGTGAGATGTACCGGACATTCAACATGGGCGTGGGGATGGTGATCGTTTGCGCGCCTGAAAACGTCAGCACTATCAAGGATCACTTTGAATCGATTGGTGAAAGTTCTTTTGAGATTGGCAAGGTGGTTGAAGGAAGTCGAGAAGTAAGCATTGAATGAAGTCCGACGGCCCGCTGACTTGAACAGTTTGGATGTGCGCGCAGCTTTGGCTAGAAGCGCAGCAGTGCTGGGAGCGCAGGCGTCCTCGCCTGCCAGTTGATTGTCAATAAGGTTAGTGCTTAAAGCTCCGCCCACTACAAATTCCCAGGAAACAATTCTGCCTACCAACCCTACACGCATTGCAATTCTGATTTCCGGTCGCGGCACGAACATGCTCGCGTTGAGTGATGCAATAAATCGCGGAGTGATTCCAAATTCCGAAGTCGCTCTAGTCGTCAGTGACAAACCCGACGCTGCCGGTCTTCTCGCAGCTCAAGAGCGCGGACATCAAACCATCGCAATCGTGCGCAAAGGCCTGACGCGTGAAGAACACGAAAACCGGATCATTGCGACTCTAAAGGAACACGAAGTGGATCTGGTTTGCCTGGCTGGTTACATGAGACTTTTGTCACCGTGTTTCATCGCTGCTTTTCCGCATCGTATTCTCAATATACATCCAAGCTTGCTACCGTCGTTCCCTGGTCTTGATGCTCAAGGTCAAGCGATCGCGCATGGTGCAAAGATCAGCGGCTGCACAGTGCACTTTGTCGACGACACGCTTGATGGTGGTCCGATTATCGCGCAGCGAATTGTGCCGGTGTTGGATGACGATACTGAGAGCACACTCTCGACGAGGATCCTGGAGCAGGAACACTCGCTTTATGCAGAGGCAGTTGCTCTGGTAGTGAGTGGCAAGTTCAAAATTACTGGAAGGCGAGTCATTGGGCGGGATTAAAAGATCATTTCTCATTGGTCATTTGACATTTTTCAGTTTCCATTTGGTTGGGCAGCGTTGGTCTTCAATTACTAGTTGGTCTTCATTCTGGCGGAGCGGGGACCAAGTGCTATCCGCACCAAATGGAAACTGAAAAATGTCAAATGACCAATGACAAATGATCTCTTACCCCTGTGAGGAGATTTCACTCCTTCCTCGTCCCGCCGAGCGCCTCCGCCCTTTGAAACGCGGCCCAAACTGCTTTAGACAACACAGTTCGCAAGCTGCCTTTTTCCATCTGATAGATTGCTTCAGCGGAAGTTCCGCCTGGCGACGTCACCATGTTGCGTAGCTCTGCCGGATGTTTATGCGACTCTCTCGCGAAGAGTACCGAACCAAGAATTGTCTGTTGCACCAATTCCTGCGAAACGTGTCGCGAGAATCCCATGTGTACACCAGCATCGATCAACGCTTCCATGACGAGAAAGATGTAAGTTGGGCCAGTCGCACTCAATGCAGTTGCCATATCGATCTGTCGTTCGTTTTCAACGCGGACAGTCTTTCCCAGGGCTTCAAGCATCGCACGCACTTGCTGCTCCTGAAGTTCGGTGACGGCATCGCTTGAGGTCCAGGCTGTCACGCCTTCTCCAATTTGTGCCGGTGTATTTGGCATCGTGCGAACGACCGAGGCGTGGAGCAACTCGTCAGCTATTGTTTCGATCTTCGCGCCGGCAACGACGGAAACGACCACCTGATCCTGATGGAGCGAACCCTTTAGTTCGTCGAGTACTTTCGTGAGTCGTTGCGGCTTGATTCCAAGAATCACCAGTGAACCGGAGAGCGAATCGCTCGGATAAGCTGCTTCTACAGCTTCACGATTCTGCTCAAACATCTCGATGCCGTGTTTGGTATAGAGCTCTTCTCTGCGTGCGGATCTTGGGTGACTGCCTACGAGTTGTTCGGGTTTGACGAGTCCTTTTCGTAGTAGACCAGCAGCAATCGCTTCAGCCATGACGCCAAGTCCGATGAAGGCGATGCGAGAATTTGCCAACGGATTCGAATTTGCGACTTCCTCTTTCGGAGTTTCGGTTACCATGAGACATCCTTTGTCGAGTGATGATAACGAGCATAGCGTACGATTTGAGAGATGGGCTACTGTCCGATATGCTTTAGCTTGTTGCTCGCTTTCTGAGGCACTTTCAAGCACGGCCCATTCCTACAAGCTAAAGAAGCATATCGGACACGAAAAACATCAATGACCATCGACGAACAACTTGCTTACCTCAGAAAAGGCACAGTCGAAATAATTCGTGAAGCCGACTTGAAGGCCAAGCTCGAGAAATCGGCAAAGACAGGCAAGCCTCTCCGCATTAAGTTAGGCGCCGATCCGACTGCGCCCGACATTCACCTCGGGCATACCGTCGTGATTCGAAAGCTTCGTGCGTTCCAGGATTTGGGCCACACGGTGATCTTTCTTATCGGTGATTTCACTGGATTGATTGGAGACCCGTCAGGAAAGAGTGCGACGCGGCCTCAACTAACAAGAAAAGAGATCAACGCCAACGCCGAAACTTACAAGGAACAGATCTTCAAGCTGCTCGATCCTGAAAAGACCGAAATACGTTTCAACTCGGAATGGATGGACAAGCTCGGATCTGATGGTTTCATTCGTCTAGCCTCTCACGTAACAGTAAAACAAATTTTGGAGCGCGACGATTTTACGAAACGACTGAAAGAGGAAAAACCAGTCGCATTGCACGAGCTGCTCTATCCACTGACGCAGGCTTACGATTCAGTCGCACTCCAAGCCGACGTGGAATTGGGAGGCACTGATCAGAAATTCAACTTGCTGCTGGGAAGAAATCTGCAACGTGAGTACGAGCAGGAGTCGCAAGTCGCGATGATCACGCCGCTGTTGGAAGGAACTGACGGTGTGCAGAAGATGTCGAAGAGTTTAGGAAATTACATCGGCATAAACGAGCCGCCGCAGGAGATCTTCGGCAAGGTGATGTCGATCTCGGACGAAATGATGTGGCGGTATTACGAGTTGTGCACTGATTTGACACCTGCGGAAATTGAATCAAAGAAAAGTACTGCTCAACAGAACTCCGTAAACCCGCGAGATTTGAAAGTTGAGTTGGCGAAGCGCATCGTTAGTGATTTTTATTCTGCGAGTAATGCGAATGAAGCGGAAGAAGAATTTGTACGCAGGTTTCGTAACAAGGAGATTCCGGATGAAGTTGAGGAGCGACATGTACCTTCAAATCATGCACAAGGCTGGGACCTTTCTCAGCTGCTGGTTACTGTAGGGCTCGCTGAATCTAAAGGTGAAGCGCGTCGACTGATACAGCAGGGTGGCGTGTATCTTGATGGCGAGCGTCAGACTGTCGTGAACTCGACAACCTCTTGGAAACCCGGGATGAATGTTCTCTTGAAGGTCGGGAAGCGGCGTTTTGTGCGAGTGATTTTCGATGATTAGGGCGTTACTTGACGGGAGTTTCCTTGAGATTCAGAATTGAGTGGGGTATCAAGCAAATAACATGAGTTTCAGACCTCCCGTCAAACTAAGAGTTGTTCGAATGAAGCGAATCAGCGTTCGCAGAATTCCTGGCACTAGTCGACTTGAACCTTCTGTGCTTAATATTTCGCGGGTTTGTCATGCCCACAAGACACTGATCGGGAATGCGACTGTCCTCACCGGTGCGCAACAATCATCAATGCGTTTACAAGCTCTACAAGAACTTCAGCGAAGGCTAGATCTCACACCAGCCAAAGCCACACAATGGCAAGACGCTGTTCGCGAGGCTCGCCGCTAACGGCGGATGATCCATTTAGATACTAATTTTCTGATCCAATCACTCGTAACTGGAACAACGACGTCGGCCACATTTCACTTGTGGCTTAGTGCTGGTGAAGACATCGAGATAAGCTCCGTTGCGTGGAGTGAATTTCTTTGTGGGCCAATGAGCACAACTGATTTGGATCTTGCGCGTCAGCTTTTCCCTAAGGTTGAACCGTTCTTGAAAACGAATGCTGAAAAAGCCGCCGAACTTTTCAACCTGACAGGTCGTCGGCCACGGAGTCTCGCTGACTGTCAGATTGCAGCCGTTGCTTTGCGTTGTAATGCCCGGATAGCAATATCAGATAGAAATGATTTCAAACTTTTCGAGGAGCATGGAGTAAATCTCATCTAGCTTCAGCATGTCTGCCACACTAGCAACTGAAGACGTTCTCATCATCGAAACGCCGGAGCGCGTTCCTTTGCACTTCGCGCTGGCGTCGATCGGTAACCGCTTTCTCGCCTGCGCGATTGATCATGCGATTCAGGCTTTGGCGTTGGCATTGATTGCCGGTGGCTTTCTGATAGTCGCTAACTCTTTCGATTTCGAAAACGCTTTCTCTACCGCACCGAAGTGGGTTATCGCCGTGATGATTTTGGCTCTGTTCTTAATCCTCACCGGCTACTTCGCTTTTTTCGAGTGGATGTGGAGCGGACAAACTCCGGGCAAACGTTGGTTGAAGTTGCGGGTGATTCGCGAAGACGGTCGTCCAATCACTTTCTGGGAATCATCAATCCGAAACCTACTGCGGGCCTTCGATATGATGCCCGGCATGTTCTATTCGATTGGTTTGATTTCAGTCTTTGCAACGACGCGCGATCAGCGAATCGGCGACATGGTTGCGGGCACAGTTGTTGTTCGGGAACGTGAGGCAGAAGCTCCGGCTTTCGCGCAGGTCTTTGCGTCGCCTGTTAGTGATCCCGCGCTGCGTAGATCCTTCAAGCCCGTTGATTTCCAGGGAAGTCTGACGAGTTTGACTGAGGCAGAGATACAGGTTGTTGAAACGTTTCTACGCAGGCGTTGGGATTTGTCTGATGTACCACGTCAATGGATGGCCTGGCGGGTTTCGCTACCGATCCTCTACAAGATCCGACCTGCCTACGACGTGGCCACGTTTACTTACGAAGGTTTCCTCGAAGAACTTCTGCATAGATATTTGCAAGAGCATAGGTTTCGAGCTAACTGATCCAGCATCAAAGATCAAACTCTACCATTCAAATTGAACAAGTAAGGAAGGGTGGTTTACACCCGCTGGCCTTCCCAAACTGCAACACTCAGGAGCCCAGATCAGGTTAGTCCAGCGGGGGTAAACCACCCTTCCCTACTTGTTCAATTTCAGTTTCAATTTGTCATCTGCTTGTAGTTTGTATGCGCAGTGATGCCAGGCGGCAAACGAGAGCCTTCCTTACCGCCGAGAGGCAGAGGTCGCTGAGGGTACGCAGAGAAGACTCTAAAGTTGTCTCGGCAAAAAAACTCCAAATTGATCTTCCTGATTGGCTTTGTTACCCTCCAAAGTTTCGTTGAGCAGCAGTTTTGATAACAGGGAGGATTAGTTGTGTCTCGTGAAGTTTTTATTCTTGGCGGTAAGCGCACACCGATGGGCGAGTATGTGGGTGCACTCAAAGATGTATCGGCGATTGATCTGGGCGCCGTTGCCTCACGCGGTGCGTTGAACGCATCTGGAGTCCGTCCAGAAGAAATAGATCACACAATCTTCGGTAATGCCCTGCAAACTTCCGGCGATGCGATCTATGGCGCAAGACACGTTGCGTTAAAGGCAGGAGTTCCTTTCGATCGTCCGGCACTCACGGTCAATCGACTTTGCGGTAGTGGGATCCAGTCGATTATCTCAGGAGCGCAAATGATTCAGCTTGGTGAGGCTCGTTCCTGCCTCGTCGGCGGAATGGAATCAATGTCGCAAGCACCGCATGTCATTCGCGGGGCTCGTTCAGGATTTGCACTTGGCCAGGGAAAATTAGAAGACAGTTTAATGGTCGCGCTGTTGGACACTTACTGCAACACACCAATGGCCGGCACCGCGGAAAATCTGGCCCGAAAATTTGTGATTTCTCGTGAAGAACAAGACGCATATGCATTGCGTTCTCAGCAGGAAGCAAAGCGCGCTCTGGATGCTGGTTATCTTGCAGCGGAAATCGTTCCTGTCGAGGTACAGACTCGGAAAGGTACAACACTCGTTGACCGCGATGATCATCTTCGTCCGGAAACGACACTTGAAGGTTTAGCCAAGTTGAAGCCTGCGTTTGCTAAAGATGGGTTTGTGACTGCAGGCAATGCGTCTGGAATCGTGGACGGAGCAGCGGCATTAGTCATTGCCGACGAGAACTTTGTAAAGGAACGTGATCTATCGCCGGCGGGCCGAATAGTGAGTTGGGCTTATGCTGGTGTTGAGCCGGAAATAATGGGCATAGGTCCGGTGCCGGCAACGCGACTTGCGCTTGAAAAGGCGGGATTGAAGTTGCACGAGATTGATCTTGTCGAGGTGAACGAAGCATTTGCTGCACAGTACCTGGCTGTTGAGAAGGAACTTGGATTGGATCGTTCGCGCACGAATGTAAACGGAGGCGCTATTGCTTTGGGACATCCGCTGGCGGCGACTGGAACTCGCCTTGTTCTGACCGTGCTCAATGAATTGCATCGTCGCAACGGTCGCTATGGCTTAGCCACTGCTTGTATCGGTGGTGGACAGGGCATCGCAATGATTGTGGAAAAGATTTAATTGTTCAAACAGTAAGAGACAGTCGGGCTGGGCTAGCTCTTTCGATTTTCCAATAAATCCAAATTATTGAAATGATCTGGGAACTTGGTTGTAGTTCCACACAAAACATCTGTGGGAAAACAATGCGTTTCTCCACATCGCTCAAATTGGGGCTTTCGGCACGCCTCTTGCGGATTTCAAACGTTCAAAATACTAACGGACGTGTCAATTCGAAATCCCTTCTCAAAGAGCCACAGCGTTAATGAAGTTTTCTAGTCTGGAGAAATAGCGTTCCATCTTGTTGATGTTTTTCTTCTCTGTCGTTTCAAATCGTGCTGGTCGCGAGGACCGGTGCAATCTCCAAAGTTTAGTTATCCTCAAAAGGAGCTTGTCTTCATGTTGAAAGTTCTAAGGCTTTCTTTGCTCGGGATCCTGATCCTGGGCTTTAGTGTGATCGTCAGTGCGCAGTCGACCACTACTGGCGCAATTGGCGGTGTTGTAACGAATCCGAATAAAGAAGTGGTTCCGGGTGCTGCCGTTTCGGTAAAGAATATCGACACGGGAAAAGAAGACTCGGCCACTACCGATGGCGCGGGAAGATTCAAGGTAGTCAACCTGCAGCCAGGTAACTACAGCGTCAATATAACCGGTGAGGGCTTCAGTCCTTACGCACTTGATAGAGTTGTCGTTGAAGTTGGTCGCGAAACGACTCTAGAGGCGTCGCTATCAATTGGTGCGGTCACTGGGAACGTAGAAGTCACGGCTGAAGCGCCAGTTATCAATACCACTCAACAAGACTTCTCGAGCAATCTTAATCAAACATCCATCAATGAACTTCCTGTTAACGGTCGTCGTTGGTCCAACTTTGCCATTCTGACACCCGGCGCTGTTCCTGACGGCAACTTTGGACTGATCAGTTTTCGCGGTATTTCGGGACTACTTAACAACAGCACCGTAGATGGTGGCGACAACAACCAGGGCTTTTTCTCGGAAGAGAGAGGCCGCACTCGAAGTGCTTACTCGATCAGCCAGGCAGCCATTCGCGAGTTCCAGGTGAACACCTCAAACTTCGCGGCAGAGTACGGACGTTCAGCGGGCGGTGTAATCAACGCTGTTACCAAGTCTGGTACTAATGAGTTTCACGGCTCGGCCTTTCTGTACGACCGAAATAACAAATGGGGCGCCCGCAATCCAAACACTTTTATTAATCAGTTGGTTAACGGAGTTTCCACGCGAGTCGCGCTCAAGCCGGAAGATACGCGCTACCAGTTCGGTGGAACTATTGGTGGCCCAATCGTAAAAGAGAAGCTGTTCTTTTTCTTTAGTTACGACCAGCAGCGACGTAATTTCCCCGGAGTCGCAGTGTTTAGCACTCCCGGATATCTCAATACAGTCAACCGCACCACGTTGTTAGCGAGAGGATTAACAACTCCTCAGATCGATTCGGCGTTGAGCTTTCTTAACGACCTTACCGGCGAGGTTCCGCGTCGTGGTGATCAAAGACTCTTTCTGCCGAAAGTTGACTGGCACATAAACTCGAAGCACCAATTCACTGCTACGTACAATCGATTACGTTGGAATTCTCCCGCAGGCGTCCAGACGGGCGCGACTGTGACGCGCGATCGCGCCGGCTTCGGCGACGATTTTGTTGAGACAGATTCATTAAACCTCCGTCTCTCTTCAACACTGACAAGCAAGCTAGTCAACGAGTTTCGCTTCCAATGGGCTGATGAACTCAACGCACAATTCGCGCAACCTTCGCTTCCGGGTGAGCCGACTACTGCGAATGGGTTTTCTCCGCAGGTAACACTGACGAACGGCCTTACGTTCGGCAAGGCGAATTTTTTGGACCGAGCGGCACTGCCGGATGAGAGGCGTTTTCAGTTTGCAGATTCGCTGACGTACTCGACCGGAAACCACACGTTCAAGTTTGGTACCGACATTAATCGTGTAAGAGACATTGACGACAACCTCTTCACGGGAGCCGGTGCCTATACCTACGCCAACATCAACGACTTTATCGTTGACCATGTAAACTTCGCGACTAATGGATCACTGCGAGCGGCTAAGGTCCAATGTGCGACTCTGGCCTCGCCAGCAGCGAACACGCGAATCGCAGGTAAGTGCTACACAAGCAATTATACTCAAGGCTTCGGACAGCCACGTTTTCAATTGAGCACCACGGATTGGGCCTTCTTTGGTCAGGACGATTGGCGCGTTACCCCGCGTCTCACGCTTAACCTGGGACTGCGTTGGGACTATGAACAGTTTCCCCAGCCATTCCTTGTGAACCCCGCTGTACCGCAGACCGCGAACAAACCAAGTGACAAAAATAACTTTGGTCCAAGAATCGGTTTTGCGGTGGATTTGACCGGAGATGGCAAGACGAGCTTGCGCGGTGGTTACGGAATCTACTATGGGCGCATCAACGGCACGATCATAATTAACTCGCTCATTAACACCGGACTCTCAACTGGTCAGGCCGTGAGCTCGGTACCTGCTAATTGCAGCGCGTCGCTTTGCACGGTTGCCACTGACCCGGCTGGCAATCCAACGGCTCCAATCTTTCCAAACATCCTGTCCTCGGCGCCTGCGGGTACAGCGAGTGTCAATTACTTCAAACAAGGTTTTCAGAATCCGCTCATCCACCAGGGTGACCTGATTTTTGAACGAGAGATTGCGCGCAATACGGTAGTCTCAGCCAGTTACCTGTTCAGCTTTGGCAACCACCTGACGACTTTCGTTGACACTAACCTGAATCCACCGACTGGCCAGGGAAGAATCAACATTCTGGATGGTCCGTTAGCTGGAAACGTTTGGGTATTCCCCTATTATCGAGGTTCAAGACCAAACACCAGCTTTGGCAATATTCTCGAGATTCGCGACAGCGTCTCGACGAAATACCATGCGTTGGTGTTGCAGGTAAACCGACGCCTGACAAACGGTCTGCAATTTCAAAGCAGCTACACTCTCTCGAGAGCTCAGGATAACGGTGGATCGCAAAGTTCAGCGACGTTTACGCCTGGCTTCTCGGCTCTGTTTGATCCTTTCGATGCCCAGCTCGACAACGGCCTATCGCCATTCGACCGTCGTCATAAGTTTGTGGCGAGTGTTGTCTACAACACTAACTTTACAAACTTGAAAGGTGCGAGCGCGGCAGTCCTAAACGGATGGACGATCGCTCCGATCGTCAATATGTTCTCAGGATTCCGCTATGCGCCTCTCACGAATAGCTTTAGTACTTCATCCGTTTTCGGTGCAAGTCCAGCGGGTGGAATTAATGGTTCAAATGGTTCGCTCCGGTTCGCGTTGTTGCCAAACAACGCTTTCCACGCACCATCAATCAAGTACGTAGACATGCGTGTCTCACGTCGCTTTACGATTCATGAAAACGCCAAGATCGAATTGCTTGCAGAGGGCTTTAATATCTTCAACCGTACACAGGTTACTGGCGTCAACAACACTATGTATCGGGTTTCGACTTCCGGTTCGAACGTAAATGCCAATTTCGATCCAACGTTCGGAACGCCAAGCGATCTCTCGAATGGCTTTTTCTTCCGAGAACGGCAGATTCAGTTTGCTGTGCGTTTTGAGTTCTAAATTTCTCGGATGGAATATCTCAGCGGGGCGTACCCTTTCAAAGGGTACGCCCGTTGTTTTTACAACGGCTTTTAGTTTTTGAGTTGCGTACCATTGCGTACTTTCGGTCACATAAAATTAACCGGAACTAAAGGCAAATGACCTTGCTTTAAGGTTGTCAGCGTGATAGAAAATCGCCTCACTCTGGCTCATTTTTCTTCCTTCAAGAGTGGCATCTTAAGGTTGATTCACTATTCACCGAAGGACGTTATCCGGCAGGTTCAAGCGTCTTCAATATTTCACCAAATTTGCGTAAGGAGTTCCCCAGCATGTCGAAAATTGTAAAGCTCTTTTTTGTGTTCATCATGGTGCTCGGTTTGAGTGCGTTAACCATGGCGCAATCAACAACAACAGGCGCGATTGGCGGAGTGGTTCAGAATCCGAATAAAGAAGTTGTGCCCGGAGCCACGGTCAAAGTCCGTAACACTGAAACCAACAAGGAAGATTCCGCTTCGACTGATGATGCAGGTCGCTTCAAGGTGTCAAACCTTCAGCCTGGAAAATATGCGGTAACCATCGACGCTTCCGGATTCACTCAGCTGACGCAGGAAAATGTTGTGGTTGAGGTCGGTCGCGAAACGCCGCTCGAGGTGGGTCTCTCGGTTGGGCAGGTTACCGGTACTGTCGATGTGACTGCCGAAGCTCCAGTAATCAATACGAGTCAGCAAGACTTTTCGAGCAATATGAATCAGACGTCGATCAACGAGCTGCCAATTAACGGGCGCCGCTGGTCAAACTTTGCTTTGCTTACACCAGGTGCGGTGCCTGATGGCACGTTTGGCTTGATCAGCTTCCGCGGAATCTCGGGTCTGCTGAACAACAACACTATCGATGGCGGCGATAACAACCAGGCGTTCTTTGCAGAGGAACGCGGCCGAACTCGTATCAGCTACTCAATCAGCCAGGCTGCGATCCGTGAGTTCCAGGTAAATACTTCCAGCTACTCTGCTGAGTACGGTCGCTCAGCGGGAGGTGTTGTAAACGCCGTCACCAAGAGTGGTACTAATCAGTTTCACGGTAGCGCCTTTTACTATCAACGCAACAACAAGTGGGGAGCTCGTAATCCTCGCAGCTTCATCACACAAAACGTCGGCGGCATATTCACACCAGTAGCTTTTAAGGCGAAGGATGTTCGTCACCAGTTTGGTGGCACCATTGGTGGGCCTATTGTTAAAGATAAGGCGTTCTTCTTTTTTAGCTACGATCAGCAAAACCGAAATTTCCCAGGTGTCTCAACTTTTACGGCGCTCGACTTTCTGAACCGCGCCGACACTTGCGCCCTGACTGCCCCGCGTGGAGCCGTGGTAACCACGGCAGTTGCTACTGGCAGTCAGGTGTTCTGTCCTGCGTTTGGCGCGTCCGCGGCCACAGCGGCGAATCTGAGAACAAATAGTTTGGCCGTTGGTAAGGGCCTCACAACTGCTCAGGTGTCCAATGTACTGAACTTCCTTAATGGAATTTCTGGTGAAGTTCCTCGAACGGGTGATCAGAAGTTGTTTTTCCCGAAAGTTGACTGGAACATAAACGACAAGAACACACTCACCGCTACTTACAATAATCTGCGCTGGGATTCGCCTGCCGGCATTCAAACCCAGGCGATTAATCAACGCGCAAGAGACAACTTTGGCGATGATGGTGTAAACATCGATTCGTTGAATGTGCGACTCGCGTCCACAATTTCCCCAACGCTCCTGAACGAGTTTCGTTTCCAGTGGGGACGGGATAATGAGTTTCAGTTCAGCCAGCCGCCACTACCTGGCGAGCCCACCACCTCT
>Ga0163163_10002474_pt1 | contig 15621 bp, 22 predicted proteins | sample S65metaG_FD_119766 | JGI IMG/M metagenome (GOLD analysis project Ga0163163, IMG submission 119766) | Switchgrass rhizosphere microbial communities from Kellogg Biological Station, Michigan, USA - S6-5 metaG | ecosystem: Host-associated > Plants > Roots > Rhizosphere > Soil | place: USA... | reverse complement strand
GGCCCGCCGCATCCGTTCAACTACTGGGGCTACAACGTCAACCCAGTCTGGGATAACGGGTTCGGCCAGTGGGGCATCTGGCTGTTCGGCCTCTGGATCCCGATCTTCGGCATTGGCGTCCAGTAACAGGCGTGCCAGTAACAGTTAGCTAGCCACCCTCGGGCGCTTCAACCACAGCTTTGATGCGCTCGAGGGTGGTACGCATGTCGCGCACGTTGCGCCGTCGGCGCAGTTGGCCGCCAAGTACGGAAAACAGCTTCGTGAAGAGGATGTCCGGCATCCGGAACGACTCGGTGACCTCGGTGCCGCCGTCAGCTTGTAGTGCCACGTGTTGGCGGCCGTGTCTCCGACCAGCACGTCGAAGCCGAATTCGCGGCCAGGCTCGCAGGCGGTAACCCGGCGGGTGGTCCAGTACACCGGGCCGATCTCGTTGCGCTTGACGTGTCCGCGGAACCGCAGGTCCGCTGGCCCCGTCGAGCCATTCGGCCTCCATCACCTCCGGAGAAAACTTGCCGGTGTTGCGAACATCGGCGATCAGGTCCAGATCTTCTCGGCGGGCGCCGACATGGACACGGTCGCAGACCCTTGCATCTGTGTTCCTCTTTCAACGTGGCATCTGCGGACCAAGCGAGTAGACATGGTCCGGCGTCAGTACTTTGGTGATCGCGGTCGCCAGCGTGGTACTCGGTTCGCCGCCCTGATATTCGATATCCGTGTTGGTCAGGATGACCAACGAGGTCTGTTTCTGCGGCAGGTAGACCACGACGGTCTGATAGCCGGGAAGGCTTCCGTTGTGCCCGATCCAGCCGCCGAGGTTGAAGATGCCCAGCCCATATCCGTCCTGCGGCGGCATGCCGGGCGAACCGACCGTCTGCAGCCGCTGCTCTTGCATCTGCGGCGTGAGCAGCTTGCCAGTTGCCAAGGCGGGCGCCCAGATTCGCATATCGTCCAGGGTCGAGATCATTGCCCCGGCCGCCCATGCCCACGACGGGTCCCAGTCGGTGGTGACGGCTTCCTTGCCGTCAGCCGTCTGCTTGGTGTAGCCCTGTGCGTGCGGGTCGGGAAAGGCGTTGGTGGTCGGAAAACTGGTGTGGCTCATGCCCAATGGGGCCAGAATGTGGTCCTGGATGTAGCCGTCCAACGGTTGCCCACTGACCTTCTGCACCACCATGCCGAGCAGCACCGTGTTGGTGTTGCAGTATTCGAATCCTTGGCCCGGCGGGAACGTATTCGGCTGCGTGAACGCGAAATCGATCAACTCGTGGGGGGTGAACGGCCGGCGGGGATCGGCGAACATCGCCTTCTGGAACTCCGGAGTCGCGGTGTAGTTGACCAGACCGCTCTGCATCCTGGCCAGCTGGCGCAACGTGATCCTGTTGCCGAGGGGAACCCCGTCGATGAATTCGGCGATCGCGTCGTCGAGGCCTAGCTTGCCCTGATCTGCGAGTTGCAGGATAGCGGTGACCGTGAACGTCTTTGTCACACTGCCGATTCGGCTGTAGAAGTCGGTTTTCATGGGTGCCCGGGTGGCTTTGTCGGCTACCCCGAAGGCGCGCACGTAGTCGCCGTCGGGCCCCCAGATACCCACGATGGCACCCGGCACGCCGGCCGCTGTCATGGCCTGGTCGACTGCCGCGTCGAGTCGCTTCGCGAGGGTGTCGTCGATCGGTTTGGTGATCGCGGAAGTGGACGGGGGAGCGGCCGTCGGCGATTGTGATACCGACTTCTCACCGCACGCGGACGTCGTCAGCAGTATCGCCGCAGCGGCGTAGACGATCATCCGTGATCTCATCGCCCGCCAGGTTATGTCCTTCAGGCCTATCGCTCCGCGGATTCGTCTTCCGGAAGGTCGTGCCGCACGACCCGCACCTGCCCGTGGGCCAGACACGCCGCGTAGCCATGCCGCTTGCCGTAGAGCTCCCACGCAGTGCGGCGCTCGTCGCTGTGCGCGTGGATCTCGTGGCCATCGGAGAACCCCAGATGCAGGCTGCCGTCCTCGTCCCAGCTCGCGTTGGTGCATATCGATCCGGCGAAGTCGAACAGCGCACGATGCTCGGGCCGCGCGATCATCGGATCGATGAGCACCGCCTCTTCCTCGTCGCGCGCGGTCTTGGGCAACGTGAAGTAGAAGGGCACCGAGATGACGAGTTCGTTGTCGTCTAGGCTGAGCACCAGACCGCCGCGAAACATGATCCGCTGGACCACACAGCCCCGGATCCACGGTTCGCTCATATTTTCACTCTGGCCCCTGATGCAACGGCGCACAAGGGTTCGGAGACCGTTTCACCTAGCATCGGGTCGTGAAGATTCGCTTCGGCATCGGGCTGGGCGCGGACACAGGTCCTGAGCAATTGGCTGGCATCGTCGACCACCTGGAGGCGACGGGTGTCGATTCGCTCTGGTTCTCCGAGTTGGTGTATTCGAAAGCCGTCGATCCGTTCGTCGGGATGGCCTTCGCACTGGCCCGCACCACACATCTGAAGGTCGGCACCTCGGTGGCGGTGCTACCCGGCCGCCATCCCGTTCTGGTGGCCAAGCAACTGGCGTCGCTGGCCGGACTCGCACCGAAACGTGTGCTGCCGGTATTCGGTCTGCGGTCGGCGATTCCGGCCGAACGCGAGATCTTCGTGGTGCCCGACGGCGAGCGCGCCGGTGTGTTCGACGAATCGCTGCGGCTGTTGAGATCCGTTCTGGAGCAGCAGGATGTCGCGTTCACGGGCGACTATTTCACGGTCAGCTCCGCGGGGGTGCAGCCTCGGCCCGTCAAACCGCTCGACATCTGGCTCGGCGGGTCGGCACCGGCGGCCTTTCGCCGCATCGGCGAGTTGGCCGACGGCTGGCTCGGCAGCTTTCTCACCCCGGAGGAAGCGCGCATGGGCCGCGAGCAGATCCAGCAAGCAGCCGCCGAGGCGGGCCGCGAAATCGAACCCGATCATTTCGGAATCAACCTCGCGGTCAGCGACGGCTCCGTACCGGACGCGCTCGTCGCCGCCGTGAAACGGCGCAGGCCCGACGTCGATCCCGCCGACCTCATCGCAGCAGGCTGGCCGCAGCTGCACCGTCAACTCGACGAATATCTGGCCGCGGGGCTGACGAAATTCGTGATCCGGCCCGCCCTGCCCTCCGACGTCGGCCAATTCATCGACCGGTTCGTCGCGGAGTTGGTCCCGCGCCAGAACTGACGTCATGAACCGCGGTCGCGATGCCATCGTGTTTATGGGTGTGCAGCGAAGGAGATGGCGGATGAGCACTCGATTCTCGCGACAGATCAGATCGCTCGTGGTTGGCGCAGCGGCCGCGGCGCTGGCGTTCGGGCTTGTCACTGCGCCAACGGCCGTCGCCGACGACCGGCTGAACTTCACCGGGACCACGCTGTCAGGCGCTCCGTTCAACGGGGCGAGCCTGGTCGGCAAGCCCGCGGTGCTGTGGTTCTGGACGCCGTGGTGCCCGTTCTGCAACGCAGAGGCGCCCAACGTCAGCCAGGTCGCAGCGGCCAATCCCAAAGTCACGTTCGTCGGCGTCGCCGCGCGCTCCGACGTCTCGGCCATGCAGGACTTCGTTTCGAAGTACAACCTCAACTTCACGAACCTCAACGACGCCGACGGGTCGATCTGGGCCCGGTACAACGTGCCGTGGCAGCCGGCCTATGTCTTCTACCGGGCCGACGGCTCATCGACGTTCGTGAACAACCCGACCTCGGCGATGCCCCAGCAGGAGCTGTCCGACCGGGTAGCGGCGCTGTCCTAGGCTCGCTCGCACTGTGGACCAAGACCTGATGGGCTTGGCCTTCGGCGCGGGACTGGTAGCGGCGCTGAACCCCTGCGGATTCGCCATGCTGCCCGCGTATCTGGCGCTGGTCGTGCGGGGCGAAGATGTCGGCCGGCGCGCGGCCGTCGGGCGGGCGGTGACGGCCACGGCCGCGATGGCCGTCGGCTTCGTGATCGTCTTCGGCGGGTTCGGTGTGCTCACAGTCTCGGCCGCCTCGACGGTGCAGCGCTACCTGCCATACGTCACGGTCGTGATCGGTATTGTGCTTGTCGCCTTTGGTGTTTGGCTACTCGCCGGTCGCGAGATCGCGCCGCTGCGCGGCGTGGCACGCGCGGCACGGTGGGCACCGACGGCGCGGCTGGGTTCGATGTTCGGCTATGGGGCCAGTTACGCGATTGCATCGTTATCGTGCACAGCGGGGCCGTTTCTGGCAGTCACGGCGGCCGGCCTTCGAGGCGGCTCGACCGTCGGCGCCGCGGCCGTATATGCCGCTTACGCCGCGGGTTTCACGCTCGTGGTAGGCGTGCTTGCGGTGGCGGCTGCGCTGGCGAATTCGGCGGTCGTCGAACGGCTGCGCCGAATTGTGCCGTATGTCAACAGGATCAGCGGGGCACTGCTGTTGGTTGTCGGCATTTACGTCGGTTACTACGGCCTCTACGAGATCCGGTTGTTCGCGGGCGACGGCAATGCGCAGGACCCGGTGATCATGGCTGCAGGTCGCGTGCAGGGCGCCATCGCGGGCTGGGTTCATCAGCACGGCGCTTGGCCGTGGTTGGCTGCGCTTGCCGTGTTGCTCGCCGCGGCGGTTGCGTGGCGCGCTAGTGCCCGCGCGAGATATCGCCGTGCAGGTCGGGCCACGGCGGGCGACGGACCATAGCGACGCCCGCGAACACCGCCGATACCAGTCCGACCAGGATTCCCATCATCGCGATCCGTCCGCCGTCGATCGCCAGCACCCACGACGCCTTGCCGTCTTTGACCACGAACACGCCCAAGGGCTGGTGGGATCCGCCGCGCACCTTGGTGACCGGGATGACGGTTGTTCCGTCGGCGATCTCGTAAACCTCCCCGAACACGCGTGCTGCGTCGGGATCGGTCTCGAGCGCGCCGATGACTTGTCGTGCCTCGCGAAGATTCATGGCTTCCTCGGTGTTCTGCGGTGACTTTTGACCCGAACTGCAGTCATACCAGGTGACGGTTCCATCGAACTGAAATTGAATAGACGAAGGAGGTCCCGGTGGTGATAGTCGCTGGACACCTCGTGATCGACCCTCAGGACCGCGACGACTACCTGGCGGGATGCGTGGAGGTCGTGCGCCAGGCGCGCCGCACGACAGGCTGCCTCGACTTCGCGGTATCGGCCGATCTCGTAGACCCGGGCCGGGTCAACATCTTCGAGCGATGGGAGTCACAGGCGGCGGTCGAGGCGTTTCGCGGCAGCGGCCCCAGTGACGAGCAGAGCGCAGCGATCCGCTCCGCTTCCGTCGCCGAATACGACGTCGAGGGCGAGCGCACCCTGATGTGATCAGGAGCAAAACATCAAGCCGCGCAATATGAATGGGTGGAGAAGTCGAGTGCCTGTTGGTAGAGCGGATCGAGCGATCGGACGGCGGTGACCGCAGCCTTCGCGTCGGCGAGCAAGCGGGTGCAGTCGGGGGAGTGCAGAACCACCCACTGCATCGCGATCTGGTCGACCATCTCCGAGTTCAGTCGGTCGATGGTCTCGCGCGACGAGGCCAGGTCAGGCGCGACGCCGGGCGCGGCCGACGGATCGAGCTTCCACTGCGCGAATCGGGAGTATTCGAGCGCCTCGGTGGCGTGGACCTGATCGGTGAAGACTCCTCGGACGTAAGCGGGTTCAACGCCTTTGCGAGTGGCATCGGCGGCAACGGCGTTCAGTACTTGCTCGACGCGCGGCGGATCCTCGATCGAACCGCCGTTGATCCATTTGGTCGCCGCCACCGGTTCCGCCGTCTGAAGCCGCTGGGTCGCGGCGTCGATGAGGCCGAATAGCGGGTTGGCATCGTCGCCATGCGCCTGCGCGGTCACCGGCAGCACCGCGAGGGCGACCACGGCGCCTAATCCGGTCGCGCAGCATCGAATCCGATCGAGAGGGGCCATTTGTCCATCATTGAGCAAACCGCTCCGCAATGCCGCCGCCCGCAATAAAATTGCGTATCGGGTGTCAAGGGGGACAGCCATGACGGTCACGACGGAACCGACCAGCCTGTCGGCGCTGCTGAGGGAACTGGGACTCAAGCAGGTATCGGTCGACAAGCAATTGCCAGTGCTGCGCGGCTGGCTCGCCACCCACGTCCCGAGCCAGCCGTTGCGAATCAGCCTGTGTACCAACGGCTATGGGTTACTTCTGCGCGAGGAGTCCGTCGCGCACAACTGAGTTCGCGAGCGCTTGCGCCTACTGCGCCCGGTGCCGCGCGTCAGCCGCTTCCTGTTCGGCCGGCGTGACGACGAGCGCATCCGGACCCGGGTAGACGGTCGCGATGTGATCGCTGCTCAGCCACCGCACCACATACGGCGGCGACCCGTCATCCGAGCGGACCTCGGTGATCACTCCGCGCTGATCATGCTGCTCGACCGTGGTTCCTTTGACCACCAAGTAATCGCCCACTTTGGCCTTCATCGCCCGCTCCTTTCGTTCGCCGGTCGCGGGTTACACGCGACTTCGATTGTCCTCCCGTTGCGGTGTAACTGAGCCCCGTTGGCGCGCGATTAACCCGTTGTCGGGACGACCGAAGTAGGACCATGAACATTTCTCACCAGGCATCAAGTAAATGGGTCCGCCGACTGACGGCGGCTTTCTTCGCGGCGGCGCTGCTGCCAGCACTGATCGGCATCACGGGCGGAATCCCAACCGCCAAGGCGGCGGTCGAAGTTCTCAGCGTTCCTTCGCCATCGATGGGTCGGGACATCACCGTGCAGTTCCAGGGCGGCGGCCCGAAGGCCGTCTACCTTCTCGACGGTCTGCGCGCACGCGATGACCGCAACGGCTGGGACATCGAGACCGGCGCGTTCGGTTGGTTCGACGGCTCAGGCGTGTCGGTGGTGGCGCCCGTCGGCGGTATGTCCAGCTTCTATACGGACTGGTACCGGCCCGCCGTCGGCAACGGCACCACGCAGACCTACAAATGGGAAACCTTCCTGACCTCAGAGCTGCCGGCGTGGCTCGCGGCGAACAAGGGCATCAGCCCGAGCGGCAATGCCGTCGTCGGCCTGTCGATGTCGGGCAGCGCGGCGCTGATCCTCGCTGCCTATCACCCGGGCCAATTCGTGTACGCCGGGTCGCTGTCTGGATTCCTCAACCTGTCCCGCGGGCTGTGGCCCGTGCTGGTGGGCATCTCGATGGGCGACGCGGGCGGCTTCAACGCGCTCGACATGTGGGGGCCGTATGGCGGACCCGCCTGGCAGCGCAACGACCCGATGCTGCAGATCGGCAGGCTGGTGTCCAACGGAACCCGCATCTGGGTGTACAGCGGCAACGGCAACCCGACCGATCTGGACGCCGGGCTGGGTAATGCGCAAATTCCCGCGCAGTTCCTGGAAGGCCTGACGATCCGTACGAACAAGGACTTCCAGGCGGCCTACACCCGAGCAGGCGGCAGCAACGGGGTCTTCAACTTCCCGCCCAACGGCACGCACAGTTGGGGTTACTGGGGCGGACAGCTGCAGGCCATGAAGCCGGACATCCAGCGGGTGCTCGGCGCCGGGCCCGCGGCCTAGAGATCTCGCGACCAGAACTCGCCGACGAGGTCGCGCCCGAAGCTGTGGTGGGGCTCGCGGCGGTCGCACTGAAAGCCGGCGCGGTCGTATATTCGCCGAGCGGCTACTAGAACATCGTTGGTCCACAAGGTGATTCGTCGGTAGCCGGCGCTGCGGGCAAACCGCAGACATTCGTCGACCAGCCTGGTGCCGACGCCGGCCCCGCGGGCCGACGGTTCGACGAGGAGCAGCCTCAGCTGTGCGGTGTCCGCAGCGTCGGGATCGTTGGCGGCGGTGCAGAACACGCAGCCGACGCGCTCACCGTCCAACTCGGCGATCCACGCCGCCTCGCGTTTGATGTCAGCGCGCTCAGCAAAGTCGGCGACGATCCGCGCAACCAGGGCCTCGAACGTCGTGTCCCAGCCGTACTCGGTCGCATATCGGTAACCGTGTCGCTCCACCACCCATCCGAGGTCACCCGGCGCCGGCGGGCGAAGCACGAGACCACGAAACCGGGGTTCGTCGCCCAGTGCGCGGCGGATCCGTCCCATCGAGGCGACGAGCTCGGCGCGCTGGCCGTCGTCGAGCGGCGCCAGCATCGTTGAGATCGCACCGGCCTGTAATCGATCCAGCTCGTCGAACGCGTGCCTGCCATCGTCGGTCAGTCGCACCACCTGGCGGCGTGCGTCGGCTTCCGACTTTTCTCTGGCCACGAGTCCGGACTCGGTGAAACCCGACAGGATGCGGCTCAGATAGCCGGCGTCGAGGTCGAGGTCGCGGCGCAGCTCGGCGACCGCAACCTCATCGCGATGCGCCAGTTCGAACAGCACCCTGGCCTCGGTCAGCCCGAACGCCGACCCGGCCAGATCGGGCCTGAGCAGGCCCAAGACCCGCGTGTAGAAGCGGTTGAATCCGCGGACATCATCGACCACACCAATCATGGTTGACAGCGTCAAACAATCTTTTGATTCTGTCAACTACCGGCACTGAACAGGTCCTGAGAACCGTTCACATCGGCGTTGCGTACACTGCCTCCACGACGGGGGTGGCTCTCGAAACGCGCGGAGCCCGGTCCAACATCAATTACACAGCCAAAGGCTCACCTTGCCAGATACCACGAGCGACACCCAGAACTTGAAGCCTCACTTCGAAGACGTGCAGGCGCACTACGACCTGTCCGACGAGTTCTTCCGGCTCTTTCTGGATCCCACGCAGACGTACAGCTGCGCCTACTTCGAGCGTGACGACATGACACTCGAAGAGGCGCAGATCGCGAAGATCGACCTGTCCCTCGGCAAGTTGGGCCTGCAACCCGGCATGACTTTGCTGGACATCGGCTGCGGATGGGGCGCGACGGTGAAACGAGCGCTGGAGCGCTACGACGTCAACGTCATCGGCCTCACCCTGAGCCAAAACCAGAAGGCCCACGTCGAGAGGGTCCTCGCCGCATCGGACAGCCCGAGAAGCAAGCGCGTGCTGCTTCAGGGCTGGGAGCAGTTCGACGAGCCCGTTGACCGCATCGTGTCGATCGGCGCTTTCGAACACTTCGGCCGCGACCGCTACGACGACTTCTTCAAGAAGGCCTACCAGCTGCTGCCCGAGAACGGCGTGATGCTGCTCCACACCATCATCAAGCCGACCGACGAAGAATTCGCCGAGTCCGGGTTGCCGCTGACCATGAAGCTGCTGAAGTTCAGCAAGTTCATCATGGATGAGATCTTCCCCGGCGGGGACCTGCCGAAGCCGACGACCGTGCAGGAACACGCCGAGAAGGTGGGCTTCGAACTCACCCGCGCACAACGGCTTCGGCTGCACTATGCGCGGACGCTGGAGATCTGGGCGGCTGCACTCGAGGCGCGCAAGGACGAGGCGATCAAGATCCAGTCCCAAGAGGTGTACGACCGGTACATGAAGTACCTGACCGGTTGCGCCGAGCTGTTCCGCGACGGCTACACCGACATCTGCCAGTTCACGCTCGTCAAGAACTAGGCGCCGGCACCGATCTTCTCGATCGCGTCGATGACGGCCTCGGGCGCGTCCAGCGACACGAATGTGCGCGCCTTGGGCACCTCGATCAACGCGCAATTCGGGAACTGCGCCGCGAGCCGCCTGCCCAGCGCCGGCGTGAACGCGCGGTCACCCTGGCCCCAGACGATCGTCACGGGCTTGGTGAAACGTCCGAGCCGGGTCGAGACGTCGACCAGGTCGGTCTTCGCCACGTTGCGCAGCAGTGTGGCGAGATTGCGGCGAATCCGGGCATCCGTGCGCCCAGGCTCCAGCCAGGAGGCGGTCAGGTGGGGGTCCGGGCGCACGAGCAGGCCGAAGCCCAGCGGAGAGTGCCGCAGCGCCTTGATCCGCATCTGCTCGAACAGCAACTTGATCGACACCGGACCGCGCAGCAGCGCGAAGACGAGTGTGAACGGGAACGGCGGAAACTTGTCGAACGCGTCGCAGTTGGTCAGCACCAGTCGACCGATCTTCTCCGGGTAGGCGTCGATGACGAGTTGGCACAGGCCACCGCCGGTGTCGTTGCCGACGAGCGTGACGTCCGACAGGCCGAGTCGGTCGATGACATCGCGGATCATCGTGGCCACACCCTGCGGCGAGAGGGCGCGCTCATCGCTCACCGGAATGGTGTGCGAGCCCAGCGGCCAATTCGGTAGATAACAACGAAATCCTCGCTGCGCCAAGCCCTCTGCCACCCGGTCCCACAGCCGGCTGTCGACGAGGATGCCGTGCACAAACAACACCGGCGGATGCGGGGAGTCTTCGGGACCCAACACGCGGTAGTCGATCGTTGCCTGGTCCAACGCGATCTGCGGCATCTTCGCTATCCTTCCGAGCAGACTTACAAACACTTAGTATGAAAGTTACGTGCAGCCAGTATGAAAGTCAACGACGAAACGGTCGCCGAGACCCCGGCCAGGCGCACCCAGGCCGAGCGCACCGCGGCAACCCGGGCGGTGCTAATCGACGCTGCACGAAAGTTGTTCGCCGACAAGGGATTTGCCGATGTGTCCACCCAGGCGATCGTCGCGGCGGCCGGGGTGACGCGGGGTGCGCTCTACCACCAGTTCGATGACAAGGCAGCGCTGTTCGCGGCGGTCTACGAGGACGTCGAACGCGATCTGGTCGCCGACATCGCCCAGCAGATCATGGCAGAACAGCCGCCGGACCCGTTGGCGGCCATGCGCCTTGGCGCGCGATTGTTCCTCGATCGGTGTTCGGCCCCCGACGTGCAGCGCATCGTCCTGATCGACGCGCCCGCGGTGCTGGGCTGGGACCAATGGCGTGCCGTCGGGGTGAAATACGGCCTCGGCGTGATCGAGGGAATGTTGGCGCACGCGATCGCTGAGGGCGCCATCCCCGAACAGCCCCTGCGCCCGACCGCGCACGTCCTACTGGGCGCCCTCGACGAAGCCGCGCTGTTCGTCTCGCGGGCCGCCGACCCCGATCAAGCCCGCGAGCAGATGGATGCGGTGTGCGACCGGTTGATCAGCGGGATCGCGGGCCGGTAGGCAGCAGTAGAGCACTGTCGCCGAATTCGTGCCACAGGTATCCGGTCGCGATCGCCTCCCGATACGCGGCGCCCACCAGTTCGGGGCCGGCGATCGCTTCCAGCAACAGCAGGTGCGAGGCGCCCGCGTCGTGCCAGCCGGTGATCAACCCGTCGACGACTCGGGCAGGACGCTGCGGCCCGAGCACCAGATCCGTCCAACCCGTTGCGGCGTGCACCCTGCCATCGGGATCGGCGGCCGATTCGACCGCACGGGTCGCTGTGGTGCCCACGGCGATCACCCGAGCGCCTGATGCCCGCGCCAGGTTGAGCAGTCGCGCCGTCGAGGGCGGCACTTCGAACGCTTCGGCCGCCGGTGGCTCGCCCTGCTCTGCCGATGACACGCCGGCGTGAAGCGTGATCGGCGCGATCACAATGCCCGCCGCGACGAGCGATGCGACCAGTTGGGCGCTGAACGGCCTTGCCGCGCTGGCCATTTCGGCGCTTCCCGGCCTACGCGCGAACACCGTCTGATAGCTGCTCAGCGGCCACGGGCGGGGCACATAGCCGTACCGGATGGGCCGGCCGTGTCTGTCGAGATATGACATGACATCGCCTTCGATCGCCAGCCGTGCGGACCAGAGCCGACTGCCTGCGATGCCCCGCCGCGGATAGGACGCGATCACCACGAGCGCGGCGCCGTCGGCCAGCGCGATCCGCTCGCCGGGCTCGACATCCCGAAGGTGGCCGGTCGCGTCGGCGGCAGATCGCAGTTCGACGACCCACACGTGGTCGGCCAGCGCCGTCGAGAAGTGCACGGCGATCGAGGCGGTGTTCCGGATGCCGTCGACCGCAGCGGGCAGCGTCGCGGAGTTGTTCACGATCAGCACGTCGCCAGGGACCAGGTGGTCTCCGAGATCGGTGAACCGCCGATGGTGGATAGCGCCCGGCGTCGCGATCATCAGTTTGACGCCGTCGCGGGCAACGCCGCGTGCCTCGGGAGGCTCTACGGCGTCCGATCCCGCTGGCCGCTCGAAGCGCGTGCGTGGCATCGGGATGGTCATGAGTCGGCTCCGATGGCAACCAACTGCTGCGCGCGGTAGCGGCCTGATGCGGGCCGGGTATCGAGGAGGCGCAGGAGCGCGGGCACGACGGACTCCGGTTCGGGACGATCGGAGATGTCCTCGCCAGGGAACGCCGCCTGGTGCATATCGGTCCGCATGTCGCCGGGATCGAACGCGTACACGCCGAGGGCCGGGTGTTCGGCGGCCAGGATGGCGCTGAGGTGGTCGAGAGCCGCCTTCGACGAGCCGTAGCCGCCCCAGCCCTCGTAGGGTTCAACGGCCGCGTCGGAGCTGATGTTGACGATCGCCCCGCGACCGGCTGTCAGCGCGGGCAGTGCGGATTGGATCAGCTGCAGGGGCGCGAAGACGTTCGTGTCGTAGACGGCGTGCAGATCGTCCGCTGGGTAGTCGGTCAGCCGAGGTTGCGGGCTCGGCCCGAGCCGACTGGCGTTGTTGACGAGCAGCCGAAGCGGTCCGGCAGCCATGGCGGCGGCGACCAGTGCGGCCCTATGCGCGGGGTCTGTGACGTCGCCGGGAACAGTGATCAGGCGCTCGGAGTTCAATTCCGCGGCCGTCGCCACGAGGTCGTCGGCGTCCCTGGCGTCGGTGACCACGGTCCAGCCGCGGCCGAGCAGGGCCGTGGCCACCGCCCGGCCGAAACCGCGAGAGCCACCGGTGATGATCGCGACAGTAGAGATGTGCTGGGAAACAGTCATACTGGCATACTGATAGTTGAAGTGAACTTTAAGTCAAGAGCTGAGGTGCGCGCGATGGAAAGCCGAGATCTGCTGACTGTCAGTGAAGTGGCCGAGCGCAGCGGTTTCGCGCCGTCCGCAATCCGGTTCTACGACAAGCAGGGCCTGATCAGCGCCACCAGGACCAGTGGCGGACAGCGACGGTTCGAGCGAAACATGTTGCGGCGTTTGGCCTTCATCCGCGCGGCCCGCAACGTCGGGTTGACCCTCGACGAGATCGCGGCCGCGCTCGAGATGCTCCCGGACGGTCGCACCCCAACGCGCGCGGACTGGACCCGGCTGTCGAAGGATTGGCGGCAACGACTGGACGAGCAGATCGCCGGACTGATGGCCCTGCGAGACAAGCTGGATTCCTGCATCGGCTGTGGCTGCCTCTCGCTGAAGCGGTGCGCGATCTCGAACCCCGCCGACAGCGCATCGGTTGCCGGGCCGGGCGCGGTGTACCTCCCGAAATCGTTGCGCCATCCGGCGTAGATTCGGTCCGGGGCCGAAATGAAAACCTTGCGCCGTTCGCAGCGATACGTGGTGCTGACACTGGCAGCACTGATAGTGATGTGCGCGGTCGCGGGTGCCCTGCTGTGGCTCACCGATCGACGCGCAGACGAGGTGCACGTCCAGGGCGAGCCGATGACCGATGCCCAGGCGGCAGGACAAGTCGTGGCGTCCGCCAAGCAGATAGTCAGTGTCGCGCAATTACGGGAAGCCTCGGGCGGCTACGCGTTCGTGTCGTGCCAGAATGCGAACGAACCGCCCTACCAGGCCACGGTGTATCTGAATTTCCGGTTGCCGCAAAGCAATTCGGTGAAGTATCTGCGCGACGTCGCCGCTTCGCTGGCTGCGCACGGCTGGGCACCGGCGGCGTCGACCAGCGAACACTTCGGCGAGAAGCTGACCAAGGACGGCGTAACGGCGACCATCTATCGCAGCGTCGACGAGACCGACTTCGCCACCATGCGTCTCTACGGCGAATGCCGCAACACCGCCGACCACCGCAGCGACAATCCTGTCTGGCGCGAAGTCACCGACCAACTCGGCTGACGCGGATTCAGCACAGGGATCGCTGAAGGAGCACGGTGTCCAGCCACCGGCCATGCTTGAAACCGACGGCGGTGAGCCGTCCGGCATCTACGAATCCGCGCTTGCGGTGCAGCGCCAGCGAAGCCGCACCGTCGGCGTCGGCGATCACAGCGATGACCTCGCGGACACCCGCGCTGGTGCAGTCTGTCAGCAGCGCGTCCAGAAGCCTGCCGCCGATCCCGCGGCCGACCGCGTCGGGAGCGAGGTAGATCGAGTCCTCGACGGTGTGGCGGTATGCGGGGCGCGTCTTCCACGGTGAGCAGTAGGCGTAGCCGGCGATCCGGCCGTCCAGCGTCGCGGTCAGGAACGGCAGTCCACGATCGGTGACCGACTGCAGTCGGTCTCGCCATTCGGATTGACCGGGGGCGTCGATCTCGAACGTCGCCACGCCCGTCTGCACGTGGTGGGCGTAGATCGCACCGATGTCATCGAGGTCGTCGAACGTGGTGCGCCGGATCGTGATATCGGTCTGGTGCACAACACATTCCGCGTCTTCAGCAGGCAACCGGATGCGACTCGCAATACGGCGTGGTGCCGGGGAAGCGGTAGCGATGGTCGGCGATCCACCGGTACACGGCGTTCTGAATGAAGCGGACACCGGGAACGCGGTAGATCCGCAGCGGCAGCCGTGTGCCGAGCGCGACCGAGAGCGCCGCATTGATCGCCTCCGCGCCGCCGTACACCGCGCCGGATTCGTCCAGCCACCACGACATGTCGAAAAGGTGCGACGGGTCCACACCGAGGCGTTCTGCGGCGCCGGGTGCCTGGAACGGCTCCGTATGCAGATTTCCCGTCCGGTCGTGCTTGATGAGGAAATAGACCGACCGCGTGCACATCCCGCAGGCTCCGTCGAAGTACAGCACTCCGTTCATGCCTTCATTGTTCACCGCGGAGTCAGGTCAGTCACTGCCTGCTGTGCAGATATGACCGATGTCATCCTCAGCACTGTCTCACCTGCATACAGCGCCATCCGGTCAACCATCGAATCGGGCATGCCCATCGTCGGCGCCATCGGAGAGAAGATCGGCAGACCGGGCCGCTGCAGTCCGAACAGCGGCGCAATCGCCCGATCGGGAATTCTGGCGAGCGTGCCGCTGCCCGCGTTGATCAGTCTCGGAACGAGCTTGGCGCGTCCGTCGTCGCCGCACCACCGCTGCGTGGCGGCGTTGGGCACCACCCGGTGCGGCAGCGGCCAACCGAGCCCGAACAGCGTCGTGCGAAACGTCTTGTCCGCCTTGAGGATGCGGCTGACGTACTCCGGATGCGCGCGTGCCTCGTCGGTCAAGAGAAAGCGAGTACCCGCCACCACACCCGCGGCACCGGCAGTCATGGCCGTCCGAGTGTCGTCGGCGGCGGCGATACCACCGGCCAGCAGTACCGGCCGGCCACGCGCGATCTCGAGTACGCGCGGCAGTAACTCGAGCGCCCGCGTCTTGCCGGCGATGTGTCCGCCCGCCTCGCAGCCCTGGGCGATCAGCCCGTTTGCGCCGCACACGCACGCCCGCCGCGCCTGCTCCTCGGTGCCGACCATGACGAAGACGAACACGCCCTGCTCGGACAGCCGACGCAACATATCCCGGTCCATGCCGAAGGCGATGACGGCCACGTCGATTCGCGCCTGCACACACACGTCGACGTGGCTGCGGCGGAGGAACGGCATCAACAGGTTGACCGCCACCGAGCGGTCGGGGACCGCGTCGCGCACTTTACGGATCGCCTCCCGCAACTCGGGCGGCGGAAGCAG
>Ga0163163_10002473_pt1 | contig 15622 bp, 16 predicted proteins | sample S65metaG_FD_119766 | JGI IMG/M metagenome (GOLD analysis project Ga0163163, IMG submission 119766) | Switchgrass rhizosphere microbial communities from Kellogg Biological Station, Michigan, USA - S6-5 metaG | ecosystem: Host-associated > Plants > Roots > Rhizosphere > Soil | place: USA... | reverse complement strand
CCGTCACCGCGGAGGTCGGCGGCGAGACCGCCGCGCTCTCGCGCTTTCTCGAGAGAGGCACCATGCCGCACACACAGCTGAAGTCCGGAGTTCGCGTCGTGCAGCGCGACCTCGCACGCGTCTCGGGGATCGCGACGGTGGACCGCGGCAAGGCCGTGCCGGGCCTCCAGTTCCGGGGCGCTGCGCCCGACCTGGGAGTGGCCGAGCGATGAGGGCGCGCAGCATCGGCGCCAGACTCGCCGTGGCGGCCCTCGTGGCGAGCCTCCGCTGCGCGAAGGGCCCGGCGCCTTCCGCGCCGCCCCCGACTCCAACTCCGACTCCGAGAGGGGCGAGCGCGACCCACAACCCGGCCGAGAATCCGGAAGACATCCGCGCGCGCCTGCCCCGGCCCACGCCCCTCGACACGGAGACGAAGTTCCCCCCGCCGCAGCAGTCGCCCGAGAAGGAGGCGGTCGAGTCGAACGCGCCGGGAGAGCCCGACAAGCTCGGCGGCGAGCGGCCGGTCCTCCTCGACGGACGCCCGTTCCCGGAGAGGCGGCCCTACGATCCGAAGTTCCCGGACGCGAAGCGGACCCGCTTCGCGTCGGCCGAGGCGGCGGCGCCGGGCGAGGGCACGCTGGAGCACCCGTGGCGCGACCTCCAGCAGGCGCTCTGCGCGCTCGAGCCCGGCGACCGCCTCGTGATCGCCTCGGGCATCTACACCGGGGCGTTTCGCGTCGGAGGATCGTGCCGAAGCGGCACGGCGGACGCGCCGATCCAGGTCTTCGCCCGCCACGCCTTCCTGAAGTCCGACGGGTCCGGAGCGGTCCTCACCGTCGAGCGAGCGCACTGGCAGCTCTGGGAGGTCCAGATCGCGCTGCTCGATTCCGACGTACCGGGCCTCGTCGTCAAAGGCGACGGCACCCACGACGTCGCCGTCGACCAAACGCACATCTACGAAGGCAAGGGCCCGGCGCTGGTCATCGGCGCGGGGGCGTCCCGGGTCACGCTCTCGAATTGCCACATCCACCAGTCGAAAGGGGTCCGCGTGGAGAGCGGCACGGCGGACGTCACCCTCGTCAACAACCACATTCACCACAATCGCGCCGCCTCCGTGACCGCCGGCGGTGGGACCGGCCCGGCGCCCCGCGGCCTGACGCTCGCCGGCAACCGGATCCACAACGACCGCGGACCCGGCCTCGACCTGGAGAGCTGCGACGGGGCGACCGTCACGCGAAACCGTTTCTCCAACTACCGGCCGGACGAGGACGACCGGACGGGCGGCTCCGCCATCGTCGTCGGGCCGGGCTGCCGCGCCGTCCGGATCGAGAACAACACGGTCATGGAGGCCTCGGTCGCCCTGCAGGTCGGTGCGGGCGGGCCGGGGGCGCCGGGGAAGACCGGTCCGACGGACGTCGTCGTCCTGCGCAACTACCTCGAAAACCGGCTGACGTCCGACGCCACGGCGGTCGCGCTGGCGTCGGGCCGGGACGTGCGGATCGTCAACAACGTGCTGAACCACTACGCCGAGCCGTTCCGGGTCGGACCGGGCACCGTCGGAACCGTGGTCGCGAACAACCTCGTGCTGGAGCCCTCCGTGGCGTTCCTGCTGCCGGCGGAACCCGTCGCCGTGTTCGACGCCAACGTCTACGGCGCGCCGGCCGCCCTGCAGGGGGTCATCGGCAGCGAGCGCGTGACCGCGGCGGCCTGGCTCGCCGCGCACTCGCCGCGATCCCGGGTCGTCCCGGGGATCGACCTGGAGGGCGGGGACCTCGGAAGGATCCGGGGATTCCCGGCGGCCGACGCCGGCCGGCGGATCGAGGGCGTCTCCTTCGAGGGGAAGGAACCGGACGTCGGCATCGCCGAGAAATAGAAGGCAAGAAAAATTGACCGCCGGTTACAACGGGCCGGTTTCGTAATAATCTAGCCTCACGGTAGTCCTTCCCCCGGGTGGGTTCTCTCCTCTTCGAGGCGGAGGTCGAGATGCTCTCACGGCAAGTTTCGTTTTCTTTCCTGCGAAACCTCTTCGTGTCCGGAGCCTTCGCCGCGGCTCTTCTCACACCGGCAGGCGCGGCCGCGGCGGGCAAAGGCAAGGGCAAGGGACCTGGGCTCGAGTCCGGTCGCAGTCGCCCGGCCTTCACCCTCGCACGCACGCCGGAGGAGCGGCGATCGCTCTTCGAGGCCTGGAAGAAGCAGCACCGTCCCGCGCCAGGCGCGGTGAACGCGCCCGCGGCTTCCGCGACCGACGGGCAGGCTCCGCCGCCCTATGTCGGGCGCGCGTCGATGGTGATCAACGCGGCGGGAACGGTCCTCTACACGAAGAACTTCCTCGGCGTGAACGCGACGTGCGACCCGAACGTCGAAGCGCAGAACGTCTGGCTGGCCGGCACCGCCTTCGCGGCCGGCGCGGTCGTGCGGCCGACGCAGTCCTTCAACCAGGGGAACGGCTTCCGGGGCTTCAACTTCCAGTCCTCCGGCGGCACGAGCGGCGGCACGGAGCCGACGTGGCCCACGGCGATCGGCGCGACCGTCCTGGACGGCACGATCACGTGGACGGCGATCGGCTTCGATCCGGCCGAGCTCACCGGCTGCCTCCCGATGCAGATCGTCTCCCGCGCATCGGGCGGAGCGGAGACCGTCCTCGCGCAGGAGGGCACCGCGCTCGCCGACGGCAGCCAGCTCGCGGGGTGGGCCGAGTTCATGGCGATGAACGAGTCGGGCGTCGCCGCCTTCCGCGCCGCGCTCGCGGGTTACATCTGGAGCGACGGAGAGGACGAGGGTGAGAGCGGCATCATCATGGCCGGCCCGGGCGCCGGAGCCGTCACGCGCATCGCGGCGACGAGCACCACGATCGGCGGACGGACCGTCTGCGGCCTGTCCGCAATGGTCGGGATGAACAACGCCGGCCAGGTCGTCTTCGACGCCTACGCGCCGGCCTCTAACCCGCAGGCGTGCGACGAGGACAACCACGGCATCGTGCGCTTCACCTCGGGGCCCGGCAACGAGCTGCTCGTGCAGCAGGGCTCGACCATCGGTACGCCGCCGTCGGCGGTCATCGGCTTCGGCCTGGACGACAACTCGGGCGGCGGCGGATTCTGCCCCGGCTGCGAATACGAGAACATCGACGGCTTCATCAACGCCGCCGGGCACGTGCCCGTCGTCCTGAATCTCGCCGACGGCACCCAGGGCGTGTTCATCCTGACGGGACCCGGCGCCGCGACCCAGGTCGTGCGCGCGCCGGCGGGGACCATCGGGCCGCGGGTCTCGATCAACGACTCCGACCAGGTCGTCTACCGGCAGACCGTCGGCGGCGTCGACCGCCTGGTCCGCTTCACGCCTCCCTCGACCAACACGACGATCGTCTCCGTCGGAAACGTCGTGGGCGGGTCGGCGATCGACGCGATCCAGGCGTACACCGACATCAACAACGCGGGACACGTCGTGTTCACGGGCCTCACGACCGGAGGCTCGGAGGACGCCTACTACTTCTGGAACGGCACCACGTCCACCCGCATCGTCACCGCCACGGAGAGCTCCCTCTCCTCGGAGATGATCACCGTCAACAACGCCGACCAGGTCGCGTACGTCACCGGGATGTCGAGCGGTCCGGAGGATACGAACGGCTCCGCCGAAGGCCACGAGAGCGGCGGCGCATTCTCGTGGACTCTCGCCGGAGGCTCGGTGAAGCTCATCCAGGTCGGCGACGTCATCGCCGGCGCGGCGGTCACCGCCGTATACGTCGAGCACCCGTCGTTCGCGCGGCGTCAGTGGAGCCAGGCGGGCTGCCTCGCGACGACGTACATGGTCCTCGGCGACGACCCCGAGTTCGACTGCACCGAGGGCGGCCAGACGTTCTGCAACCCGGCGCTGCAGCGGGGCGGCATCCTCTTCGTGTCCTGCGCGACGGGCGTCTGCCCGACGATCACGCTCGCGCCGCCGACCCTGCCGGGAGGAACCCAGGGCAGCCCTTACACCCAGCAGATCACCGCGTCGGGCGGCCAGGCGCCGTACGCGTTCACGGTCACCACGGGCACGACCCCGCCCGGCATCAACCTGTCAACGGGGGGACTCCTCTCCGGTACGCCGACCACGGCCGGCACGTTCAATTTCACCGTCACCGCGACGGATGCGAACACCTGCGTCGGCACCCAGGCGTACTCGCTCGTCATCGGAAGCCCGACCCAGGTCACGATTGCGCTGAGTCCGCCGTCCCGGACGATCGTCGTCGGCGCCAACGGCAACCTGACCGCCACGATCAACATCGCCCAGTCGACCGATACGATCGTGACGGTGACCTCGTCGAACCCCGGAATCGCCTCGGTGCCCGTGACCGTGACGATCCTGGCAGGCCAGACGTCCGCGACCTTCCCGGCCAACGGCATATCGGTCGGCGGCCCCGTCACGATCACCGCGACGCTGCCGGCGTCTTTCGGAGCGACTCCGGCGACGGCGAGTGTGATCGTCGTGGCCGTCGCGGCCGCGACCGTGCCGACGCTGTCGGCCGGGATGTTGATGCTCCTCGCTGGGCTGCTGGCGGCCGCCGGCTTCCTCGTCTCTCGACGATGACGGCGGGCGATTCCTAGACTCCACGAGGGCCCGGGAGACCGGGCCCTCGGTGTTTTCGCGGGACGGTCGGACGAGCGCGTCGAAGCCGTCGAAACCCGAGTCCTGATAACTTCTCCCGGATGTTCCGCCGCGCCATCGTGCGCCTCCCCGCGGAGAACTTTGCCGACGGGCAGACGACCGTGGACCTCGGCGTCCCCGACTACGAGAAGGCGCTCGCGCAGCACGAACGCTACTGCGATGCGCTCCTCTCGTGCGGGCTCGCGCTGACGCGGCTGCCCGCCGACCCGCGGCACCCGGACTCCACCTTCGTCGAGGACACCGCGCTCATCGCGCCGGGCGGCGCGATCCTGACCCGTCCGGGCGCGCCGAGCCGCGAGGACGAGATCGCCGACATGGAGCCCGCGCTGCACGAGTTCTTCCCCGCGCTGCGCCGCATCCAGCCCCCCGGCACCGTCGACGGCGGCGACGTCTGCGAAGCCGGCGACCACTGGTTCATCGGGATCTCGGCGCGCACGAACGAGGAGGGAGCGCGCCAGGTCTCCGAGCTCCTCGCCGACGACGGCCGCGGCGCATCCACGGTGGACATCCGTTCCGTGGAGGGGATCCTGCACCTGAAGAGCGGTATCGCGTGGCTCTCCGGCCGGCGACTCGTCGTCATCGAGGAGCTCGCGTCTCATCCCGCGTTCGCGGGATGGGAGATCGTGGGAGTCGATCCGGGCGAGGAGTACGCCGCGAACTGCGTTCCGGTGAACGAGAGGGTCCTGTTCCCGAAGGGCTTTCCGCGTCTCGAGAAGCGGCTCTCCGCGCTGGGTTATCGCCCGCTCGTGCTCGACGTGTCCGAGTACCGCAAGATGGACGGCGGCCTGAGCTGCCTCTCGCTGCGGTTCGGATGATTCGCGCGTACGACGCCTGGAACCCGCAGACGAGCGCCACGCGCGCCGATACCGTCACGGTCCTCCCGCCCGGAGGGATCTGTCCCTAGGGATGCGAGCCCGGCGGAGCCTTCCGGAAGGTCCGGCGGACGACCTCCTCCCAGCGCCCGGATTCGCGCCGCGAGAGCGTCTCGGTCCACCCGTCCGGGCCGAGGCCGTTGACGACGAGTCGAACCGCGCGCTTCTCTCCCGTGCTCGTGTCGTCCCCGGACAGGACGAGGTCCGCGCCCTCGAACCGCCCCGTCAGGCGCAGGATCCCGGGGAAGACGCTCGAGACGGAGTCCAGGAGATAGAAGCGAGTCACGGGGTCCCAGCCGATCGCGCCGGAACCCTGCACGCCGCCCATGGGCCCGCGGCCGTCGTCGCGGAAGACGAGGGACAGCTCACCCGGGCCGGGCTCGACCGTGCGGGTGAGGTAGCCCTCCGCTCCCGGGAAGCCTTCGTACTCTCCGCGCTTGTACCGGCGCGGCTCCCTCCAGGTCTCTTCGCCGCGCCACGCGCCGACGAGGGGCTGCAGGCGCGCGAGCTCCTTCGAGGGCCCGGGGAACGGGACGCGGTTCTCGATCCGCTCCTCGTCTTCCTTTTCGAGGGGCGTGCCGGGCTTCTCGACGGGCTTGCCGGGCTTCTCCTGCGCGGGTGCGGCGAGCGGCGAGAGCAGGGCGAGCATCAGCGCCGCGGCGGCGGCGCGCCCGGGAGGGGGAACCGAAATCACGAACGCGCCTGGAACTCGTCGTACATGTCGACCTCGGTGCGGCTCCCGATCGCGAGCGGAATGCGCGCGTGCAGGGAGTCCGGAACGACGTCGAGCACCGCCTCGCTGCCGGTGCTGGCGCGGCCGCCCGCCTGCTCCACGACGAGCGCGAGGGGATGGCCCTCGTAGAGGACGCGGAGCTTGCTTTTGCCGGACTTCGCGTCGGCGGGATAGAGGTAGATGCCTCCCTCGAGCAGGAAGCGATGCACGTCTCCGACGAGCGCCGCCGAGTAGCGCGTCGAGTACGGCCGCCCCGACTTCTCGTCCTGTTCCTTCAGGTATTCGACGAAGCGGCGCACCCCCGGCGCCCACGCGTGGGAGCGGCCCTCGTTCACGGCGTAGCCCCGGCCGCGGTCCGGCATCCGGATCGAGCGGCGCGAGAGGACGAACTCGCCGATCGACGGGTCGAGCGCGAAGAGATGGACGCCGTTTCCGTTTCCAGTCGTGTAGACCAGCAGCACGCTGGGCCCGTAGAGGATGTATCCGGCGGCGACCTGCTCGCGGCCGCTGCGCAGGAGGTCCGCGACGGTTCCGTCGCGGCGACGCCGCACGGAGAAGATGGTCCCGAGCGTCCCGTTCACGTCGATGTTCGAGGAGCCGTCGAGCGGGTCGAACAGCACCGCGTAGCGCCCCGCCGCGCCGTCGCCGTAGTGAAACGGCTCCTCCATCTCCTCGGACGCCGCGAGAGTCACGAGCCCGCCGTAGTCGAAGCTGTTCACGACGATGTCGTTGGCGAGGACGTCGAGCTTCTTCTGCTCCTCGCCCTGAACGTTCTCCGTGCCGGCGGTGCCGAGGCGGCCGGTCAGACCCGCGCGGGACAGCGCGTGCGCGATCCGCTTGCCGGCGACTCCGAGCCGCACGAGAAGGAGCGACAGCTCCCCCGTCGCGCCGGTCGCGGCGCGCTGCTCCTCGAGGATGAACCGGTCGAGCGTGATCGGCGGCGACACTTCTGAGCCGGCCGCGCTGCTAGGCCTTCTTCCGGGACACTTTCCAGCGGCCCGTCGTGATCGGCGCGGCGCCGTTCGGCGTGGACGTGAAGGTCCCGGCGATCGTGTCTCCCGCGATCGTGCCGACGAAGGTCGTCTGGACCTCGCACGAGCAGGTGGGATCGGTGTACGGGTCCATCGTGCCGTTGATGACGCCACCTTCGGCGTTGACGAAGTTGATCATGAGGACCTGGGGCATCGTCTTCGTGGGGTCGGAGCCCGCGGGCGCGGGCGCGAAGCCGCCCTTCGGAACCATGAGGACGTCGCCGCGGCCCACCTTTCCCGACTTGAACTCGAACTGGATCGAGCCGGATCGGCCCGTCGCCTCGCTCGAGTACTCGCCCTCCCATGTGCCCGAGAGCGACGAGACGTCGGACTTCGCACCGCCGACGGCGACGGTGGGGGCCGGATTGGAGCTCGAGGAGGAGCACCCGGGAACGCCCAGCGCGGCGCCGGCGAGCAGGAGGAAGAGCGGAAGGCGGAGGTTACGCGGCATGACGGCTCCTTTCCCTCATCTTTTCACAGGCCCCGCCTGCCGGACCCACTCGCGCCAGGCTGGCTTGGGGCTCCCGTCGCCCTCCTGCAGGCCGAGGTGCGACAGGAACGCGCGGCGCCGCGCCTCGTCCGCGGTCGGATCTCCCGTCCCGCCTCCCGGCCCGACCGCGTCCTCCGGATCCCGAAGGGCGACGTACCGCGCGAAGCGGAGCGAACGGCCGTCGGTCCGGCGAAGGAACTCGCGCATGCGGCGGACGAACTCCGCCTGCCGGGACGCGCTCGACCCGTTTTCCTCCGCGGAGGAGTAGCTGACGACCGGAAAGCCGATCGGCCGGCCGCCCGAGCCGGAGAGCAGCCGCGACCAGTCCTTCTCGATCGCGTCGGGGTCGCGCTGCACGAATCGGCGGCCGCGCTCGAACGGCGCGTAGTCGTAGAGCAGGAGCGGGCTGCGCTGGTGCAGCGCGGCCGCGACGGCCGGCGCGGGGCTCTCGTTGGGCGACGACGTCGTCACGCCGACGAGCAGGTGCGGCGCGCGGCGGGAGAGGAACTGCACCGCGCCGTCGAACAGCCGGCGGTACGCACGCAGCTCGTCGGGCCTCGTGGCGAAGTAGGAATCGGCCCCGTCCCCGAGGGAGATCGTCTCGAAGTCGAGGAGCGCGGGCAGGAGCCGGTCGAGGAGACCGCCGAGGCGCAGCGACAGTTTCGGGTCGTCGAACGCGACGCCGGCGAGGTCCGCGGGAACGTCCCGCTGCGACTCGGTGACGAGCGGCAGGTCCAGGTGGAGCGTCGCGCCCGACTGCCGCATCAGCCGCGCGGTGCGCGTGATCTCGTCGAGCCGATACTTGCGCGGCGAAGGCTCCGCCTCGGACCACGACAGAGTCATCGCGAAGAACGTCGCGCCGGTTCGGCGCACGGCGTCGATCGCCGCCTGCCGCTCGGCCGCGCTCGCCGACGCGCGCAGGTTGACGGCGACGCCGAGCGCGGGCGTCGCCTGCGGAGCGGGGCGCGACGACGGCGCCGCCGCCAGCAGAACCGGAAGAGCCAGAGCCGGGAGGCGAAAGGCGGAGCGCGCGAGCCGGGGCCCGATCAAGCGGGCTTGCCGACGAGGACGATCGGCCCCGTCGGCGCGGGCATGCCGCCGCGCGGCTCGACGGTGACCGCGAAATTCTGCGCCGCCGGCTGCGGGAAGTCCTTCGACTCGAACAGAGCGCGCCCCTCCGTGTCCGGGTCGAAGACGCCGGCGTTGACCGGCTTTCCGTCGAGAAAGACCCAGAGCTCGTACTGGCGGTCCGGCGGCAGCGGGGCGAGGTTCGCCGCCATCAGGACGCCGCGCCGCGCCGCGGGGCTCCAGAAGACCTTGGCGCGCGCGCCCGGCTGGGGGCCCTGTCCGCCGAGGTGCATCATCTGGACGTCCTCGCTCTCGAGCACGCGCGCCCGGAGCACGCGCTGGGCGAGCTCGGTCTCCGTCGTCTGGAGGCGGCTGGCCAGGTCCGCGGACTGGCTGCGCAGCTCCTCGCGGTCGCGCCGCAGCCGCGCGTCGTCGAGGACGATGACCGCGAGCGCCAGCACGGCAGCCGCGGCGAGCACGCGCCACGGAGTCGGCGAGGCGGCCGTCGGCCGGCCCGCGGCGCGGGACGGCCCGAGGGAGGCGAGGATCCGGCCCCGCAGCTCCGGCGGAGGCGCCGCCGGCGGGACGGCGGCCCCGAGCGCGGCCGACGCCTCGCGCAGCTCCGCCAGGAGCGCCTCGCAGACGGCGCAGCCCTCGGCGAGATGGGCCTCGAGCTCCGCCCGCTCGGCTCCGAGCGGCATGCCGAGGGCCAACGCGGCGACGAGCTCCTCGTGCCGCTCGCTATGGGCCATCGCTTCCACCCTTCGAATACGGTCGCATCCGCTCGCGGAGTTTCATCAGGCCGAGCCGGACCCGGGTCTTGACGGTCCCGAGGGGCGATTTCGTGCGATCCGCGATCTCCTGGTGAGTCAGGCCCTCGAAGTACGCGAGCTCGAGGGCCCGGCGCTGGTCCTCGGGGAGCTCGGAGACCGCGGCCCGGCAGATGCCCTCCCACTCGCGAGACGCCGAGGCCGCCTCGACGTCGTCCGGCGCGGCGGGAGGATCCGTGACCTCCTCGAGGCTTCGGATCTCCGGGCGCGAGGCGGGACGGCGCGCGCGCAGCCGGTCGATCGAACGGCTGCGGGTCGCGATCATGAGCCACGTGAGCACGTTGCCGCGGGCGGGGTCGAAGGTCGCGGCCGCCCGCCAGGCGAACAGGAAGACCTCCTGCAGGACTTCCTCGGCCTCGCCGCCCGCGCCGAGGATCCGCTGCGCCAGACCGAGCAGCCTCCCGCCGTGGCGGTCGTAGAGAGAGGCGAGCGCGTCCGCGTCCCGGGCCTCCACCCGGGCCATCAACGCCCGATCCGGATCCTGACGCGTGGAAGCCACAGTGATGCGAACAAGTTACCAGCTTCGTACCGTGCGTTTCCAGTTTTCCGACGCCGCCGCGGCGCCGCGGATCGACGCGGCTCGCGTGACGGGATCGATCCGACGCCCGCGTCCGTGAATCCGGAGCGGCGCGTCCCCCGTACCGTCTGCGAGCCCACAAAGCCAGGGCGCAAGCAGCCGAGCCCGCGCGGACGTCGTCCGCGGCGGGCAAAACGCGAAGGAGGAGATGATGAAGCGTTTCCGGAAACCCGATCCCCGTCTCGCCGCGCTCGCTCTCGCCGCGGCGCTGGCCGCCGCGCCAGCGGCCGCCTCGAGCCACCGTGAGGCCCCGGCCATCTCGACCGACCCGGCCGCGGACAACACGGACGTGTATTTCTTCCGCGACCCCGTCGACCCGTCGCGCCTCGTGCTCATTGGAAACTGGATCCCGCTCGAGGAGCCGGCCGGCGGCCCGAACTTCTACCATTTCGAGCCGAACATCCGATACGAGTTCAACGTAGACTGGGACGGCGACGCGATCGAGGACGTCGTCTACCGCTTCACGTTCACGCGCAACGTGCGCAACGGCGGCACGTTCCTGCAGAACACCGGGCCCGTCGCGTCCCCGACCGATGCCGCGCAGAACGTTTACTACACCTACAAGATCGAGAAGTGCCTCGGGCCGTCGCCCGGCCAGGCGTCCTGCACCGTGATCGGGAACGACCTGGTCGAGGCTCCGAACAACGTCGGTCCGAAGTCGTTCCCGAACGGGTACGGCAAGGGCTCCGGCATCGAGACGACGGTCTACGACATCGACGAGAGCGGAAAGGTCTTCGTCGGCCAGCGGGCCGAGGGCTTCTACCTCGACCTGGGCATGATCTTCGACCTCATCAATTTCCGGCCGGGAACGCTTCCGGGCGACCACGGCGGCGGCGTCAACACCACGGCCGGGTACAACGTGCACTCGATCGCGCTGTCGGTGCCGATCCAGAACCTCACGGCGAACCACACCGCTCCGACGGACTCGTCGGACCCGAACGCGATCGTCAGCATGTGGTCGTCGACGTGGCGGCTGCGGACCACGAATCTGTCGAGCGACGGCAGCGCCCCGTCCGTGTCGGGCGACTGGGTCCAGGTGTCGCGTCTCGGCAACCCGCTCGTCAACGAGGTGGTGATTCCCCTCGCCGAGAAGGACCACTTCAACGCCACGTATCCCGTCGACGACCTGGCGAACTTCGGTCAGTACGTGCTCAACTCCGAGCTGGCCGGCATCCTCAACGCGCTCTTCGGCATCAGCGTGCCGGCCAACCCGCGCACGGACCTGCTCGCGCTCGTCCAGGGCATTCCAGGCCTGACGCAGCGCCCGGGCGAGGTCATCTCCGACCAGCTCCGGCTGAACACCGCGATCTTCCCGACCCCGGTCTACGCGGTGAACCGGCTGGGCGTGCTGGCGGGGGACAACTCGGGCTTCCCGAACGGCCGCCGGCCCTACGACGACACGATCGACATCGCGCTGCGCGTCGTCGCGGGCGTCCTGAACCCGGACTTCAACATCTCGCCGAACAATGCGCTGGGGGACGGCGTCGACGGGCCGGACGTCCCGTTCATCGCCGGATTCCCGTATCTCGCGACGCCTCACTCGGGGTTCGACCGGCGGCACGACGATGCGCCGGTCGTGACCCGGTTCGCGGCGCCGCCGGTCACGAAGTAGCGCTTACCGAGTCATCGCGACCCAGCGCACGCTGCTCCTCCGATCCCCTCTCCCTCGTCACCGGGGGAGAGGGGTTTTTCCAGCGACCTCTCTATAATTCCTCCAGCGACATCTCACATCCCCGACGCCAGGAGGCTCCATGACGACACGCCGCCGCGATCTCTTCGCACGCGTTGCGCAGACCGGACTCGCCCTCGGGCTCGCCGCCGCGGGCCGGCCCCTCATGGGGCTACCCAACGCGAAGGCGAAGGAAGACGGCTCCGCCGACGACCTGACGCTCATGAACACCGCGCTCGCCCTCGAGCACCAGGCCATCTGGGCGTACGGGCTCGCCGGCAAGAGCGGGCTCCTCTCCGCTAAGGCGAAGGAGGTCGGGCTTCTCTTCCAGGGAAGCCACGAGATCCATCGCGACCTGCTCACCGACGCCGTGAAGCGCAAGGGAGGCTCTCCCGTCGAGCCGAACAAGGAGTACGTGTTCGGGGTCGCGCTCGCCAACGAGAAGGACGTTCTCGAGCTCGCGTTCAAGCTGGAGGTCGGCGCGGCCCGCGTCTACCTCTACACGGTCGATCGCTTCCGCGATCGCGCGCTGTCGGCCGCGGCCTCGCGGATCCTGTCCGACGAGGTGCTGCACGCGACGGTGCTGCGTTCGGTTCTGGGGAGAGAGGTGGTCCCGACCTTCAGGCTGATCGAGAACTGAAACCGGCCCGAGTCACTTCCCGACGGCCTGATCCTCCGGGATCGTGACGGGCCCTTCCTTGAGATCCTCGCGAATGATCAGGTCGAGGAACAGCTCACGGACTCCCTCCCGGCCGCCGCCCTTGAACGCGCGGCGGACCTCGGACGGCCTCAGCGCGATCCCGGTCATGGTCTTCAGGTACTGGCAGAACACGACCGACCTGGACCGGAAGGAGACGATGAGAAGAAAGAGGAGGAGCGCGGCGCCGCCCAGGATCGTCCAGTCCGCCTGGGTCAGCAGCTCGAAGGCGCCGGACATTGTGTTTAGCCTCTGTCAGTTAGGGTAGACCCCTCCTCCCGAAACGTCAACGCCCCGTGGGACTCGACGATGTGTCCGGCGTCACCCAACTGCCCACGACTCAGCTACTTGCCGAGCCGGCTCAGGAACTCTTTCGCGACGTTGGCGGGCGTCTGCCTGTCGCGGTCCACCGCCGCGTTCATGGCGCGCATCGCATCCGGCGAGATCGCGCCGGAGAGCCGCTCGAGCGCCGCGCGCGTCCGCGGATCGCGCCATACCGCCTCGCGCACGACAAACGCGGCCTCGTACGGCGGGAAGTAGCGGCGATCGTCGCGCAGGACGACGAGCTTCATGGCCGCAATCAGGCCGTCCGTCGAGTTGCCGGCGACCACGTCGACCTTCCGCTGGTCGAGCGCCGCGTAGAGGAGCCCGAGGTCCATCTCCGCGGGGCGCTGCTGAAATTGCAGGCCGTACGCCTTCGAGAGACCGGGAAAGCCGTCCGCCCTCTCGAGGAACTCGTAGCCGAACCCCGGGCGCAGGCCTCTCCCCTTCTGCGCGAGATCCGAGATCGACAGGATGCCGAGCTCGGTCGCCTGCGGCCCGCGCATCACCAGCGCGAACGTGTTCTCGAATCCGAGAGGCGGCGCCCAGACCGCGTGGAACCGGCCGGGGTACTCGCGCTCGACCGCGGCTCGCACCGCGGCGGGATCCGAGATGGGCGGATGGGCGAGGATGGCCGTGTACGCGGTGCCCGTGTACTCGGGATAGAGGTCGAGCTCCCCGGCCTCCAGGGCGCGATGGCACACGAACGTGCCGCCGAGGTCGAGGCGCCGGTCCACGCGCACTCCCGCCCGCTCCAGCACGCCGGCCGCGAGCTCGCCGAGCAGGACCTGCTCGGTGAAGTTCTTCGAGCCGATGCGGAGCGGGCGTGTCCCGCGCGCGCCGCAACCGAGGCTCGCCAGGCCCAGTCCGGCCGCGAGCGCGGCGGCAAACGCCACGACCCTCAGCAAACCCTTTTCCGGGCCCCTCACCGGACCCCCGAGAGACGCTTCTCGGCCGCACCGAGGAGGACGTCGAAGAGGATGGCGAGCAGCGCGGCCGGGACCGCGCCCGCCAGGATGAGACGGTGGTCCACCGTCGCGACGCCCCGATAGATGAGCACGCCGAGCCCGCCGGCGCCGATCGCCGCGGCGATGGTGGCGAGCCCGACTCCGACGACCACGGCGACGCGAATCCCCGCGAGGATCACGGGCATCGCGAGAGGCAGCTCCACGAACCGCAGGCGCTGGCGCGGCGTCATGCCGAGCCCGTCCGCGGCCTCGACGATCGCCGGATCGACCGATCGAATCCCCGCGTGCGTGTTTCGCAGGATCGGCAGCAGGCCGTAGAGCACGAGGGCGACGATGGCCGTCCGGGCCCCGATGCCCCCGAGCAGCGGCACCGGGATCAGGAAGCCGAACAGCGCGAGGCTGGGGATCGTCTGGATCACGTTCGCGAAGCCGAGCACGGGGCGCGCGAGACGCGGACGGCGGGTCAGCGCGACTCCGAGCGGGACGCCGATCCCCGCCGCGATGGCCGTCGCGGCCGCGACGAGCATCACGTGCTGCGCCGCGAGCGCGGCGATCTCCGCCCGCCGCTCCCAGAAGAACGCCGCGATCGCGCTCACGACGAGCTCCCCGCCAGGAATCCGCGGACGAGCTCGTCCACGGGGCGGCGGCGCAGCTCGTCCGGCGTCCCGACCTGCCGGACGTTGCCGCCCGCGAGCACGGCGACGCGATCCGCGAGAAGAAACGCCTCGCCGACGTCGTGGGTGACGAACAGCACGGCCGCGCGCAGGCGCGTGCGCCAGCCGCGGAACTCCTCCTGGATCGCGCGCCGCGATGGCGGATCGAGCGCCCCGAACGGCTCGTCCATGAGCACGAGGCGCGGCTCCGCGGCCAGCGCCCGGGCGACGCCGACCCTCTGCCGCTGGCCGCCGGAGAGCTCGCCCGGCCGGCGGCGCGCGAAGTCCGCGGCGGGGAGGCCGACCGACTCGAGCAGCGCGAGCGCCCTCTCCCGTCTCTTCCCCGGCGGCCATCCGAGAAGCCGCGGCACCGCGGAGACGTTCTCCTCGACCGTCCAGTGCGGGAACAGGCCTCCCTCCTGGATCACCCAGCCCACTCCGCGGCGCAGTCGGATCGGGTCCTGCGACGCCGCCGGCTCTCCGAACACCCTCACCTCGCCGGAGTCCGGCTCGAGGAGACGGTTCGCGAGCTTCAGCGCGGTGGTCTTGCCCGAGCCCGACGGACCGACGAGCGCGACGGTCTCGCCCTCGGCTATCGACAGCGTGAACCCGTCGAGCACGGGCCGGCCGCCGAGACGGCGGACGACCGAGACGTATTCGAGGATGGGAGGCATCGATACGGCAGGCGGTCCGCGTCTCGCCGTCAGGAGCCCGCGGGCGGGCGCTCCGAGGCTCTGTAGAATCCCTGCATGGACGCATCCTACGACGCCGTCGTGATCGGCGGAGGCCCGGGCGGCTCGACCGTCGCGACGACCCTCGCGCGCGCGGGCCGCAAGGTCCTCGTGCTCGAGCGCGAGCGCTTCCCGCGCTTCCACGTCGGCGAGTCGCTGCTCCCCTTCTCGCTTCCGATCTTCGAACGAATCGGCGTCGCGGACAAGATCCGGGCCGCCGGCTTCCAGGAGAAGTTCGGGGCGTTCTTCTGGAACGAGTCGAACGGCACGACGCGCCCGGTGGTCTTCGCCGAGGCGCGCGACACGAATCATCCGAAGGCGTACCAGGTCAAGCGCGCGGAGTTCGACGAGCTCCTGCT
>Ga0163163_10002472_pt1 | contig 15623 bp, 16 predicted proteins | sample S65metaG_FD_119766 | JGI IMG/M metagenome (GOLD analysis project Ga0163163, IMG submission 119766) | Switchgrass rhizosphere microbial communities from Kellogg Biological Station, Michigan, USA - S6-5 metaG | ecosystem: Host-associated > Plants > Roots > Rhizosphere > Soil | place: USA... | reverse complement strand
TTTGCAGATGAGGTAAGAGAATACAGAGAAACCAAGAAGGGCATTACCTTAATTGCCTACATAGGAGATGAATCGGAACGTAAAATTTACGACGCTTGCTGAAGCAGCTTGCCAAGAAATCAAAAAGGCCAAACCAACTTCACATCATGATCATACTGGACTAGGACTCTCGGTCTGCCTGGAATGCGATCATTGGATATGACAGTTTAAGATTCGACATTAAATTTATTGTCGGAGAATGCAATCCTCAAAAAAAAGATTCTATATCAGAAGTAATAATTAACCAGAATGCATTGATTGATACCAATTATACTCCGACAAAAGAAATTGCGGCAGACTGGAGTGGTTCTTGTGACAGAACAAATAAAGAAGTTGGCCTAAAAATCCTATACAGGTGGCCCGAATCAGATTCTAATACTATTTTTTTTGATAGAATTTATTCGCTCGCAAAATATGGCTCAGAGCATCTTGAAGAAATTAAAAGAAATCAAAGAAGAATAGAAGTGAACTACTATGGACGATTATGGTTATTGTCGGTACTTACCATCGATACCTCCAAAATAAAGAAAATACCTCTCGAATCTTTCGGATTTGACCCGAATAACATCGAATCAGCAAGGCAAAACGACAACTTTATTTGGATCATATTTATGACATTACTGGCTTTGGGAATTTATCTTTTTATTTTAAAGCAACAGCTTCAAATAAAATAAATCGTAAATAAAATGTATCATTTGCCGGAATCATTACTCATTCCTCCTAAATCTCTTCTCAACTGTTGCAATCTGTTCTTCATTAATTGATGAAGTTTTCTTCAAAACATTTATAAAATGCGCCACTTCTTCAGCAGTAGCAGGACAACCTACATTTTCACCGGGCTTACTTTGAGAATCGGCAAGTATCTTTCCATCCTTATCCATGATCACCCAAAAGGGTATACCTTGGTTAGCTCCTCCCCATTTTTTGTTCAATTCTTCTGCACCGGGATTTTCCAGGTTCTTTTTATCTTTTGATTCACTAATAACCAAATGGGTAATGATATAATTTTTTTGAAAAAAATCTTTCACGGAAGGATCATTTAGCGAGGTATCCATTTTATGGCACCATCCACACCAGGAAGCATGAAAGATGACCATTATATTTTTATTTTCTTTGGCAGCCTTTGCACGGGCTTGTTTTAAAATAGCATCAGCTGTTGGTGTAGGTTGTGCTAAACTGGCCATCGCACAAACAACAGCGATAGCACAAATGAAAATCCGTTTCATAAAAGCCATTTAAAATCAAAATTAAGAAGTTGATGTGGTGATTTTTGCAGAGCAATGATTAATATGCCTTCAGCAGCACCATATTTTTGTGTAAGTAAATTTAAATGTGAGATTGCTTCGCTTTGCTCGCAATAACGAATGAGACTTCGCTCGCAATGACCGTCGATATTAAGTTTGAGCTACAACAATGGAGAGTAGAGTTACTGAACGATGCAGTGAGTGACACAACAGACGATGATAGTAGCAATGAGCTTGACTTACACTATTCCTCTTTCAATAATTGTTTTTACCCAGGTTTTATCAGGAACACGGATAACACGGATCAGATAGATGCTCACAGATCTTATCTGTGTAAATCCGTTAAATCTGTGTCATCCGTGTTCCAAACATCCGTTATTGTGATAAAGGACTTCCAAAATCCTGTGTCCAGTAGTCGCCCACTTTAGCCACACCCATTTCCTTAAAATTCTTATTCATGATATTGGCACAATGGCCCGGGCTGCTTAACCAACCAGCCACCACCTCTTTTTCGTTTTTATAGCCCTGCGCAATATTTTCTCCATAAAACCTCCAGTTGTATCCTGCATTGGTAATACGTTCACCGCTACCGGAACCATTGGTACCGGTATGGCTCAAAAACTTATGACCATACATATCGTTACTATGGGCGTAAGCCGCTTTTTCCAGTTTATCATTCCATGTTAAAACAGCAACAGGCGCATAATAGGTAGTACCGCAATTACATCCCTTTTTTCTTGCGTCGTTCACTAATTGTAACAAAACAGTCTTATCGATTGATGACTCTGCAGGTTTCGTACTAATATCGGAAGCACCATCTTTAGAACAAGATGTAATCAAGGCAAAAATCAGTGGAAGAAAAAACATAGCGCTTTTCATGTTTACTGGCTAATAACTACACCTGTACATCGAATATTGCGCCACTATCCGTTAAAATATTTTTATGATTGGTCGTAATTGATCATTTGTCTTTTTACTTCGCCATTTTTTAAAAAAGTAAACCGGGCGAAGGCAGGGTCAAAACCTTTAAATGCTCCATTCCACCAATTACCACTTACAGCTCCATTGCAGAAGTATTGAACATTTTTATATTGAACACTGTCCTGTAAATGAATATGACCACTTAAACAACACCGGAGATTTTTATAACCTGAAAAAAGATCAATCATTTTCCTTGCATCGGTAAGCAATAAAGCCCTTGAAATTTTCCAATCACCGTTCGGTTCATTCTGATCGTAAAACAAAGCAGAACAAAATGAAACAATGGGAATATGGGATACCACACAAATATGCTTATCCGGAGATGTATTTTTTAATTCACCTTCAAGCCAGGCAAATTGTTTTTCATCAATTTTAGCTATATAGCCCCCATTGTTTTCATGGGCTGTATCAAGAACAATAAACTTCCAGTTCTTCTTTTCAAAAGAATAAAACCGTTCAGGCATATTATGTTCCTGAATCACCCAGGCTTTATCGTACAATGGATCATTCTTCACGGACTGATCTTTTAACTGCCATCCCCAGGCATCATGGTTACCGATGGTATGAAAGATGGGCAAGTGATTTTCTTCTTTCAAAATCTTTTTCCAGACACTCCATTGCACTGTTGTCTTTTCTTTATCTGCAGCCATGGCATCCATGATGGCGTCGCCCCCGTTGATAATAAAATCGGGTTTCAATTTATTGGCAAGCCGAAATGCTTTTCGCATCCCTTCCTGGGCGATATCTGTTGGTTTCACATGAACGTCCGAAAGAAAAACAACATCCAGTGACGAAGAAGAGTTCTGCTCCTTTTCAGCATTAGCAACGGAAGGCAGCAATGTTGAACCTAAGGCAAGCAATGATGAATTTTGAATGAATTTTTTGCGATCCATAAATAGTATTTAAAAGAAAGCCGGTGAAAGTTACATTTTCCACCGACTTTGCGTATAATTTATGAACAGCTATTGTGTTCTCCTGGTTCCCTGCTGGGGAATTTCCCTGTTCATTTCTTCAATATTAACAGGGTGGTTCCAGTCCCCCAAAAGATACTCACTGAAATAATCAGCCATTTTCCAGAAAAAGTATTCCTGCATATCTGCATAAGCATGACGCTGACCAGGTAAAAGCAAAAGATCAAAACGTTTATTGGCTTTAATCAATGCATTGACCATGCGAATGGTGTTAGCAGGATGAACATTATTATCTATGTCGCCTGTTGTCAACAACAAATGCCCTTTTAAGTTTTTAGCGAGGTCCGGGTTTTTGTCAATGCTGTAAGCAAATGACGTATCGCCTTTTTCGCCAACGCTTTCTTTAACTCCATGGTGCTTTTCGCTCCACCACCGGTTGTAAATACTGTTATCGTGGTTGCCAGAAGATGATACAGCTACTTTAAAGAAGTCGGGGTACACCAGCATGGCCGCCGTACTCATAAATCCTCCACCGGAATGTCCATAAATTCCAACACGGTTGATATCAATCCATGGATATCTGTCAGCTAATTGTTCAACGGTAGCTTTTTTATCTGCCAACCCGTAGTCCCTCAAATTTCCATATCCGTAATTGTGATACCATTTGCTCCTAGCAGGATTACCGCCTCGATTACCTACTGTTACAACCACAAATCCCAACTGGGCTAACCTGTCCGTACGGTCCATGCCGCGGCTGAAAGCTGTATTTACTGCTTCTGTTTGCGGACCAGGATAAACATATTCAATGACAGGATATTTTTTAGTAGAATCAAAATTGAATGGTTTGTAGATGACTCCATACAAATCTGTAATGCCATCATCTGCTTTTACTTTAAATATTTGTGGGAATTTATACCCCGCAGCCAATAAAGAAGAAAAATCGGCTGTTTCCAGGTCCATCACTTTTTTCCCTTCACTATTGTATAATGTTGTTTTCGGAACAGCATTGACTCTGGAATAATTATCAACATAAAATTGTTCATTGTCATCCATGCTCGCTGCATGATCGAAGTTGCCGGTATTCAATAACCGCATGTTGCTCCCATCAAAATTTACGCGGTAAAGGTGCAGGTAATAAGGATCTTCATTAGCTTCTCTTCCGTTAGCGGTGAAATACAATACTCGTTTTTTTTCATCAATGCCTACAATATCCTCGCAGTGAAAAGAACCTGAAGTAATTTGATTTTTCAGGTTACCATTTCCATCGTATAGGTAAAAATGAGCCCAGCCATCGCGTTCGCTCCATTCAATAATTTCACTTCCGTTATTTACAATACCTGGCCTCCTGGTTTCCACATAGGTGTTCAATCTTTCCGGAACCAATGTTTTTACATCTCCCGTATTAATATCAACTGAACATAGGTCAATCCTCTTCAAGTCGCGGCTTGTTCTTGTAAAATAGAATTTATCGTTTGTACCCAACCAAAGCAAGGGCCTCCAGTCATCATCCCTTGTATTATTCGGCTGACGTGCATTCCATACATTTATATCCTGGTCTTTGAATTGCTTTACATTGAGTTCCTTGAAAGTTTTAGTTGTATTATCAAACAACAGCGTGTATGCAATTGGTGCCTCTTTTTCACCAGGCATCCAGTACTTATAGGTTTCTAATGTCGGGCGGGGATCCGCCACGTTATTGATCACCCACAGTTCTTTTACCGCACGTGCATCTGTTCGCACCAAGGTAAAATGTTTTGAGTCGGGACTCCAGTATACAAATGCGGGCTTACGTTTCTTTTTATTTTTTTCCTTGTCCACATTATTTTCGCCCGTACCTGATAAAATACCTTCATTACTATAGCTGAAATATTCAATACCATCTTTTGTGATGGCATGTTCAACAATAGTACTGTCATCTTCGTTCTTTACGGCTTTTTCATAATTGGATTTATCCATCCAGTATAAATTGAAGTTTCTTACAAACACAATGGTTTGCTGATCGGGTGAAACTGAAGCCCAGCGCGGCGTCCGACTTGGTCTTTTAAAATCTGTCAATTGAACCAACTGACCATTGTTGATGTTATATTCAAAATAAAATTTTTTCTTTTCTGTTTTAGGAGGCGTTCCTTTTTTTGCAGCAGTATCCTTTATTACACTATCTAACGTGCTGGTTAATTGAAACTGTATCCAATTTTCATCGCGGACAAACCGGAGACTGTCAATATTCAAATGTTGTGCATCCATTGGGTCTTTAACTAAGTTTGTCAATTGTGCAGCTATTTTTGCATTGTCAAATAACAAACGTTTGTCAGCTTTTGCAGGGTCAACCAGGTACCAGTTTTTTCCACCTGTTGTTTCGAAGGAATACCAAAAACGAGTTGAGTTTTTTAGCCAGTGTGGATCAACTGAAGTACTGAAAAGCATTTTCTCCAGTTTTTTTGGAGAATATCTTGAAGCTAATTGATAGTTGGCTTCAACCGAAGGTGTTTGGGCCCGGGCTATAATAACAATAACCAGCACTCCCAATGAAAGAGTCAACTTTCTCATGTGTTATCAAAATTTATTTTGAGTAGTGTCCCGAATGAGAGGGATTAAAAATATTGCACGGATGGCAAGATAAGAGTTTTGAAAGAGTTCAAGAAAAAGGTTTTAGGCTGGCTTCTTAAAAATTTGATAAGAGAATCAATATAGAACAAGAAGTTTATTTGATTGGAAGGATATCGGGAAATACACAAAGTTGACAGCAACATTTAGGTAAGAACAGAGGCAGTTATAAGATATTCTTTCATTTCATCGGCATATGCTTTTGCTACTTTAGCGGCAACATCGGCAAAATCTTTTTCTGCAGAAGCATAAATAATTGCGCGACTTGCATTCACCAACAAGCCACAATCCCTGATCATCGCTTTTTCAGATATTTCTTTAAGGCTTCCTCCCTGTGCTCCTACACCCGGTACCAGATAAAAATGATCGGGACAAATTTTTCGAATATTTACAAATTCATTTGCCTGTGTTGCGCCGATTACAAACATTAAATTATCTGGTGTTCCCCATTTGGAGGCAGTTTCTAAAACGGTTTCATACAAATATTTTTCTTCCATTTTTCTTGTATGCATGCCCTCATCAAGGTTCTCAAACTGCTTCGTGATTTTCTGCAACTCAAAATTTTCAGCACCCGGATTGGACGTCAAACCGAGAAGGATTGTCCATTTGGCTTTGTAGTCAAGAAAAGGTTTTACACTGTCCTCACCCATATATGGTGCAACAGTTAGGGCATCAAAATTCAGCCTATCAAAAAAAGCTTTTGCGTATTGCGATGATGTGTTACCAATATCGCCCCGCTTTGCGTCTGCAATTTTAAAATGAGAGGAAGGAATATAGGTCACTGTTTTTTCCAATGCCTGCCATCCGGTTAATCCCTCTGCTTCATAAAAAGCGGTATTGATCTTGTATGCCACGCAAAAATCTTTTGTAGCATCTATAATTTGTTTATTGAATTCAAAAATGGGATCTGCTGAAGTCAAAAGATGTTTTGGAATTTTAGAAACATCCGTGTCCAATCCAACACAGAGATAGCTTTTCTTTGAAAAAATCTGTTCAACCAATTGTTGACGGGTCATGAAGAATAGGTATTAATCGCTGATTGTAATATCCGGCCGAAATGCCAAACTTCCGCAAATGTATTGTACAAAGCCACAGGAGCAATGCGAATGACATCTGGTTCTCTCCAATCGGTAAATACTCCATTCTTACTCAGTTCCTCGAAAACTTTTTTTCCATTTTTTACCGCAAGAGAAACCTGGCAGCCTCTTTTCTGTTCATCCGAAGGTGTTAAAATTTTTATTGCATCCTCATTGACTTCTTTTCTTATCGTATTCAATACAAACCATAGATAACTATTCAATTGCCTGTTCTTTTCAAAGACGTTAGCGATGCCTGCGTCTTCAAAAATGTCCAGCGAGGCTTTATGAGCAGCAAATAGAATTGGTGAAGGTGTGCTCAATTGCCAGCCCGCCGCCGACAGCTCGGGTTCAAAGTTTTTTTGCATTAAGAACTGCGTTTCTTTTTTATTGCCCCACCAGCCTGCAAATCGGTTTAGAGAAGAATAGTTATGATATCGTTCGTGAATGAAGCAGCCTGCAACAGCACCAGGTCCAGAATTCAAATATTTATAGCTACACCAACAGGCAAAATCAACGTCCCACTTATGTAATTGTAAAGGAATGTTTCCGGCTGCATGGGCAAGGTCAAATCCTGTTTTCGCTCCAACAGCGTGTGCGGCTTTGGTTATTGATTGCATGTCGAAAACCTGCCCGGTGTAATAATTCACACCACCAAAAAGCACCAGTGCCAATTCATCTTTATATTGTTGAATAGCAGAAAGAATATCCTCATCCTTAATCAAAACTTCCCCGTTTCCGGGCTGCACTTCTATAATCACATCCTGCGGATCCAAACCTCTTTGTTTGACATGCGTATACAAAACATATTGATCACTTGGAAAAGCTTTTGATTCGCATAAAATTTTGTTGCGCTTACCGTCTGGCTGATAAAAGCTCACCAACATCAAATGTAAATTCACCGTAAGTTGGTTCATCACTACCACTTCATGCGGTAAAGCTCCAACCAACGCCGACAGGACTGGAATGAATTGTTTGTAATAATTTATCCATGGCTGCTCGCCCTCGAAAAAACCTTCCACTCCAAAATCCTCCCATTGCTGAAGCACCTGCTGAATATATTCATTTGTTCTTTTTGGCTGGAGACCAAGAGAGTTTCCCAAAAAATAAATGGCCTCATTACCATTATGTGGTGGAATCAGAAATTCGTTTCTAAATTTTTTTAAAGCTTTGCTTTGATCTAATCCATTTGCAAACTCAAGTGTATTTTCAAAATTCATGCTGCGAAATTAAACAGAAGGTGTTCGCCCTCCATCAACTGGAATACTTACACCATTAACATATGACGCAGCTGGTGTTGCTAAAAACGCAGCAACAGCAGCAATTTCTGTGGGATCGCCAAATCGTTTAGCCGGAATTTCGTCGATCATTTTTTTACGGACTTCATCGACCGATATATTTTGACGTTTCGCATTGGCCTCAATTAAGGATGAATTACGTTCGGTTGCAGTTGACCCCGGTAAAACATTATTTACAGTAATACCAAATTGCCCCAATTCATTTGCAAGGGTTTTTGCCCATGAAGCTACTGACCATCGAACGGTATTGGATACACCTAAATTTTTTAATGGTGTTTTTACGGAAGTTGAAATAATATTGATGATGCGACCATATCCATCTTGTTTCATTCCATCAATAACAGAAGTGGCAAGAATATGATTGACAATCAAATGTTGATTGAACGCCTGAAGAAACTCCTCCTCTGTGGCGTCGACGATTGGTCCCGCCTTTGGTCCACCCGAATTGTTTATGAGAACATGAATGGTTTGTTGCGAAGTAATTTTTTTAACCAGGCCTCTTAGTGCTTCAATATCATTGAAATCAATTGAATGATACGTATGAGATTGTCGAATTGAAATATCCAATTGTGATACCGCAATTTTCAAATTTTCCTCATTACGTGCCAGTAAAATGCAGTTAGCTCCCATAATGGCCAATTCTTCGGCAATGGCATTACCAATTCCCTGGCTGCTACCACAAACAATTGCATTTTTGCCTTCCAGAGACAAATTCATGATTCAAAATTAATGAAGCGACTTTGCCATGTTAAAATTCTTCAATAGAATGCCATCAATGAAAACCTGCTGTTCCTGTACTGTTTCGAAACCTTGCTTTTCAAAAAAAGGCTTTGCTGTGATGCTAACGTCCGATACGATTTTGTCAAGGCCATTTGATTTGGCAAATTCATGGAGTTGATCATAAATCATTTTGGCGATTCCCGTCCTCTGGTAATCCTTGCTTACATATAAAAAATCGAGATAGCCGTTGTTGCTGATTGATCCAAAGCCTACAATCCTGTTTTCAAGAACTGCTATCAGGAAGTATTGTTCCGCAAGTTTTGCTTTCCAACTTTCTTTTTTATAAGCTCCATTGCTCCACGCTCTTATTTGTTCATAGGAATAGTCTTTAGCATTGACATTTTCAATGGTCTCTTTGAACAACAAAAGGATGCTGTCCAAATCTTCCGGTAATGCCTGTCGTATGGTTATTTGCATCATGTAGGGAATAGTTTATTGATTCTTTTGTTCATTTCATCAGCAATAAATTTTCCATCTGCATCTTGTTCCTGTAATTTCTCAATGATATGCTGATAACTTTCTCTGTCCCGGTTCTGACTCAGTTTAAAAACGTTATCTATAGATTCGACCTCCACCTCGAATGCAACTATGGCTTTTATTAAATGATTGCGGTAGTCTTCGGGTAAGTTATCATACACCGTTGAAGAACTTGTGTCACCACTTTCAAAATGGAGTGAAGTTTTTTTCAAAACGTCAATCAGGCTGTTTTCATCCAAAAAACGGAGTTGTCCTTTTACATGCACGGACATATAATTCCATGTGGAAGCCTGGTGAGGATCGGCATACCATGTTGCACTTACATAGGTATGGTTTCCGGTAAAAACACAAAGTACGTTCGGATTTTTTTCGAAAGCCTTATGATGGTCCGTTTGTTTCATCATGTGACCGGATAAGTAAAGTTTTCCATCTCTATCCTCAATGAAAACAGGGATTTGTGTTGCAACAGGTTTAATTTTCTCATCACACCCTGTAATAAAGGCAAATGGATGCTGATGGATAAACTCCAAAACAACATGTTGTTCTTTCTCTTTAAAATAGGGAAGGTTATACATCAATTTATTTCTTAGTGGTCAAAAAATTCAGCATCTTTTCAATTTCATCAAGATTATTAAGGTTTACAGTATGCTCATATAAATAATTCAATAAAGCCTTTTTACGATGAGGGTATATTTCAATTAAATTTTCCCGGTGTAGGGTTTGTATGTTGTTTTTAACATCGGCCATGTAATAGAGCTGGGCTTTTGTTAGTAGAACAGTGTCTTTTGGGGAAATTCCCCTTAAAAAGTGTCCATTGTTAATCACCTGGTATGAATTATAATAAGAGCCTGTCGATGTTTTTTGCATATTTACAAAAACAAAAACATTTCTGCTGACCAGTCGTATTTTGTCGTAATCTTTTAAGACTCTATAATAAAACCTGCTATGATAAAATGTATCCTTTTCTAAAACAATAAACTCAAAAGAGTCATCATCAACATCCAGGGTATCGCCTGCTGAATTAATATATTGCATTCGATCGAACAAGATGTGGTAGTTCATTTTTCGTTGGATACTCTTCCCGTTTTTCTTGTGAATACTTCCATCAACAAACTCAGCGTAAGCATAAATATCTTCTGTAGGTATGGAGGATAAAATATCTTTTTCCGGATTTATGACAATTAATTTTGTTTGAGAAAAGATATTTGGAAGCAATGTGAATGAAAAAAATAAAACAAATAGCCATTTCATTTCAAACAAATTACTTTTCTTCTACCACTTCAGCAACTTCATCTGCATTCATGTGTGCATTGCGCATGGAAACACTTCGCGCCACCACCCCGGCAAATTCACTGAATGCTGCTTTCGTTATCTCATCATCACCCATCATCACAGGCACACCAATGTCGCCGCCCTCACGAATATTTTGTACAAGCGGAATTTGTCCCAAAAACGGAAGATCATATTCATCAGCCAATCGCTTTCCACCTTCCTTTCCAAAAATGTAGTATTTGTGGTTTGGTAGTTCAGCAGGAGTGAAAAAACTCATGTTCTCAACAAGGCCAATTACAGGAACATTCATCTGAGCCTGGCCAAACATAGCAATTCCCTTTCTTGCATCCGCCAGGGCAACGTCCTGTGGTGTGGTTACAACCACTACCCCGGTAACAGGGGCCGTTTGTATCAGGGTTAAATGGATATCACCTGTGCCTGGTGGCATATCGATAATCAAATAATCCAGTTCTCCCCAATTGACATCAGTAATAAACTGGCGAATAGCACTGCTGGCCATTGGCCCACGCCATACCACGGCATTTTTTTCATCGACCAATAATCCAATGCTCAACAACTTGATTCCGTAACGTTCCAAAGGAATAATCATTCCTTTACCATTTACGTCAGCCATCATTGGTCTTTCACCTCTCACGCCAAACATTATAGGAACGCTTGGACCATAAATGTCTGCATCCATCAATCCAACGGCAGCACCACCTTGTGCCAGTGCCAAAGCAAGATTGGCAGAAACTGTACTCTTTCCTACTCCGCCTTTGCCGCTCACTACCGCAATGATATTTTTTACGCCTGGTAAAACACTTGATTTGTCGGCGCGAATGGTAGTTGTGCTGGATTCAAAATTGACCTTTACAATGGCCGTACCATTTATGTTTTTAATTGCTTTCACGCAATCAGAAGCGATCAGCTCTTTCAAAGGGCAGGCAGGTGTAGTGAGCACTACTGTAAAGCTGATCGTATCTCCATCGATCTCAACATCCCGTATCATGTTTAGTGTAACAAGGTCCTTCTTAAGATCAGGCTCCTGTACGGTGCTCAATGCATTCAATATTTCATTTTCGGTCATGGTATTTTGTTAATGAACTCGCAAAGTTAAGTGCAAAGTTTTACGCCTAATTCCCACTATTGAATTTGTACCTTTATTTTTGGAAATCGATGAAAAAAACTCTACTGCTCATATTTGTATTTATTTGCTTGATTGCAGGCAAATCGAAGGCGCAATTTGAAACCGTTAAAGATTCTGTCGTACAGCTTTTTGGTATTGTTATGACAGCTGACAGCCTGAGAGGAATTGAAGCAGTGAGTGTTACAATCCGGGGCTCTAACCGGGGAACAATCACCAACAACCAGGGTGTATTTTCGATTGTTGTTTTAAAGGGTGATATTATTGATTTTACCCACGTTCAATACAAACCCAAAACAGTCACCATTCCCAAAAACCTGGTTGGAAATCAACATAGCATAGTTCAGCTGATGATTGAAGACACGGTTTATCTTCCAGCTACAATTATAAGGCCGCGACCAACCGCAGAGCAGTTTGCAAGGGATTTTGTGAATTCAAAAGTGCCGGATGATGACATTGAAGTTGCACGACAAAACAACACCGCGGCTAAGCGACGTGCATTAATGCAATCTACCCCCGGAGATGGTGGTGAGGCTACCAGCATCCAAATGAGAAATGTAGCCAACCAGGCTACCTACCAGGGCCAGGTGCCTCCAATGAATATTTTTAGTCCTGCGGCATGGAGCGAATTTATCCAGTCATGGAAGAGAGGTGATTTTAAGAAGAAACAATAAAGGCCCCCTTGTTTTGACAATAGTTGCATCATAAACATTCTTCATTCTTCATATTCCTTTCTATCGCGTTTTTGGATTGATCAGCATTACTACTATGTAGCTTCTCTTACGACGCTCCGTTCAACGATCAGTAATTCATATTATCAAATCTAAGGGTCCTTACTTTTATTCAGCCTTTACGACTGGTAAGCAATGGAACGGTTCAATGATTTGACCATTTTATCTAACCACAAATTGCACAGAGGAGAAAACCACAAAGGCTACGGAGATTCCCTCCGAGTTCTCAGTGTATAAGCTTAGTGACCTCCGTGGTTTCAAAAAACGCAGGTTAGTATACGAGTCAACTGTCTTACTCGTAAAACGCCACAATATTGTCTATAGTCGTCGGAGAACACAAGCAGTGGAATATAGCCACAACCATAAAAAAATTAAGAGAGTGTAGGCAACTTAAAAGTTTACTCCAATTGTATCATTCGTCTCAATGGGACACAGGAATATTATCTTTGCGCCTCAAATAGCTGTATGAAAAATGTTTGCGTCATTGGGGCAGGAACAATGGGAAATGGAATTGCACATGTATTTGCTCAAAATGGATTTTCTGTTTCGATTGTTGATGTATCGCAAGATCAATTAAATAAAGCCATCGCCACCATTACTAAAAACCTGGATCGCCAGGTTAGTAAAAATGCAATAACCACGGAAACAAAAGAGTTGGCTCTTAAAAATATTGACACACATACTTCATTAGCTACAGCCGTTAAAAATGCAGAACTGGTTGTAGAAGCAGCAACAGAAAACCTTGCTTTGAAGCTGGAAATTTTCAGGCAGGTAGATGAAAATGCTCCGGCTAATTGCATTCTTGCTTCAAATACTTCTTCTATTTCCATCACAAAAATTGCATCGGTAACATCAAGACCCGAAACTGTTATTGGAATGCATTTCATGAACCCCGTACCGGTAATGAAATTGGTGGAGATCATAAACGGGTACGCAACTAAAAAAGAAATAACCAGTGCAATCATAGACCTTACAAAGCAACTCGGTAAAATTCCCTGTGTGGTGAATGACTATCCGGGGTTTATTGCAAATCGTATTTTAATGCCCATGATCAATGAAGCAATTTATAGTTTGTACGAAGGCGTTGCAGGTGTGGAAGAAATTGACACTGTTATGAAATTGGGTATGGCACATCCTATGGGGCCCTTGCAATTAGCTGATTTCATTGGGCTGGATGTTTGCCTGAGTATTCTTAATGTGTTACATGAGGGTTTTGGCAATCCAAAATATGCACCCTGTCCTTTATTGATAAATATGGTGACTGCGAAAAGACTTGGCATAAAAACAGAAGAAGGATTTTATAGCTATGTCCAGGGTAACAAGGAGTTAATTGTCAGTAAATCATTCAAAAAATAAATGCCTCCTTTTCAGAGGCACTACTGTACTTACATTACATTTTAGTTGTGCAACTTATTTTCCGATTACTCCCGATATGCCAAAACTATACATGAAGTGATAGTTGGCTGTTTCATAGCTCACCGGAACACGATACTGACCAGCAACAAAAACAGAAGCTTCATCAAACAAGTTCAACTTGAGCCCTACACCGAGTGGTATAAATGCTGCCCAGTAACTTTTGTATTTGCTTACCCCAACACCTACCGATGCATAAGGTGTTAGCCAATAACTTTCATCAAACATTTTAAAATTTCCTGAAGCATCTGCTTCAAGCAAAAGTGCATCGCTACTTTCTGCAGGCTTATTATTTCGTAATGGGTACGACACGTATGAAGCAGCGAGCGAACCTGCAAAATCAAGACGGGGTTTTAAACCTTGAAAATAAGTGATGGCAAGGCCCGGCGACATCTCTTTGAACTTTGCCCATTGTTTATCCCGAAACACTGTTGCCAGGGAACTGTTACGAATTCGTTCAGCCGTGCTAAAATCATTCATGATAAAACTAACGCCCAGGGCTTTTGGACGAAGAGGCGCGTCCTGACCATGTATCTGACAGCAAATAATTAAGAAAAAAAATACCTCAGCAGTCGTTTTCTTCATAATGGTAGATTGGTTAATCGAAACAAATTAGATTGGTTAAACGAAACAAAAATAAAGTCTTGAGATTAAAAACCTCAAAATATTTATTGATACAATTCAGCTGATGGATAATTATTTTTTATCAGGTATTTCAACCTTTTCCAGTACTTCCACTTTTACCCTGGTTAATCCTTTGGCGATATAGCCAAGTTTTTCTGCTGCCAACCTGCTTAAATCTACTATCCTGGTCATCCGGGCATGGAGCCTATCGTTTGTTTTTACAATAACCCACCTGTTATTGCTAAGGTTAGTCACTCTTATCCATGTGCCCATAGGTAAAACATTACAGGCAGCAGTCATTTTTTTGCTGTTATAAATTTCGCCGTTGGCAGTTTCGCGGCCATTGAATTTTTCAGCATAGTAGCTGGCTGTTCCATACAGGGGTGTACGGTCTTTGGTTTCAGGTGCTACTATTTCTTTTTTTTCTCCGCCGCCGGCTCCAACTTGTGCCGAGACAAAAATCAAAGAACAGTTCATAACTGTACAAAGGAGGTATTTCATGGGATCGATATTTAAAGGGTTTTATTGGCAAAAATTGTCTCCCTTAGCCTCAGGTCCTCTTCATAAATGTCCTCATAAAAAACTAACTTTCCTTCAGTGGTTACTTCGCAGGTAAAATAGCGAATGAACAAAGGAATTGGTTTTCTCACAGGGATGTATTTTTTCTGTTTAGTGGCAAGCCAGGTTTGTAATGAGTCTAGCGAAACAAAGTTTTTCGCCCTCAGGCTATCATTACGTAAAATAAATTTTGCCAGCGAATCCCAGGCCTGTACCCTCACGCATCCGTGACTCAATGCCCTCTTTTTATTACTGAATAAATAACGCTGATTGGTATCATGCAAATAAACAGAATATTTATTCGGAAAATTAAATTTCAAAACGCCAAGGGCATTGTCATCACCGCTACCCTGTACCACTTTATAAGGAATTCCTTCCTTATATTTTGTCCATTTTATTGAAAAAGGATCAATCTCATTATCGTCATCGTCAACAATACTATACCCTTTGCGCAGCGTATAAGAGGGATCG
>Ga0163163_10002471_pt1 | contig 15625 bp, 13 predicted proteins | sample S65metaG_FD_119766 | JGI IMG/M metagenome (GOLD analysis project Ga0163163, IMG submission 119766) | Switchgrass rhizosphere microbial communities from Kellogg Biological Station, Michigan, USA - S6-5 metaG | ecosystem: Host-associated > Plants > Roots > Rhizosphere > Soil | place: USA... | reverse complement strand
TGCCGGGAAGCTTCGGGCCCGGCGGTTTTTGCGCACGCAGCGACGACGACGCCAGTGAAAAGCCGATGATCAGCGCGCCGCTTGCGGCGAGAAATTCGCGCCGCGACAGCGCGTGGCGCCCCGAATCGAACGGATTCATGCGCGGCCCCGGTCGGATGTCGCGCCCGCCTGCATCGCCTGCGCCGCACGGCGAACCGCGCGAAAGATGCGCATCTGCGTTCCGCAGCGGCAAAGGTTGGGCATCATGTGGCGGCGAATTTCGACATCCGACGGCGAAGGATTCTTCTCTAGCAGCGCCTGGGCTCGCATGATCATTCCAGCGATGCAATAACCGCATTGCGCCGCCTGCTCGTCGATGAAGGCGCGCTGCAGCGGGCCGGGATTCTCGATCGTGCCCAGTCCTTCGACGGTCTTGATCTTGCGTCCGGCCAGCACCGAAATCGGCGTCAGGCAGGAAAATGCCGCATCTCCGTCGACCATCACTGTGCACGCGCCGCACTGACCCAGACCGCAGCCGAACTTGGCGCCGTTCATCGCCAGATGATCGCGCAGCACATAGAGCAGTGGCGTATCGGGGGCGGCATCGACGCTCTGCGTCTTGCCGTTGACGTTGAGCTCAATCATCGCTCGTTTTCATCCTTGTGCTGATGATGTCTCGTGCCTGCCGGGAAACATCGACCCATGGCGGACTGTTGGCGAAGTGCACGCGAACATATGCCAGCAGCGACGTGAGTTGTTCATCGGTGAACGCGCCTTCGAAGCCCGGCATCTGCTCGCCCTTTTCACCGGGCTCCGGCCAGATGCCCTCGAGCACGATATGCAGGACATTGCGCGGATCGGGCTCATGGATCGACGTCGTCAATGCAAGCGGGACGGCATGCACGGATGATAGCGAGCTTGCGCCCTCACCGTGACAGCTCGCGCAGGTGCCGGCGAAAATCGCCGCGCCGCTCGAGACCTGGGCGTCGTCGAGGCTCAAAGCGGCGCGGCGGCCCGATCCCGCCGGAGCGCCTGCCATGACCGTCGTCAGATAGGTCGCCATCGCGCGTATGTCTGCCTCGGGCACCTCCGACAACCCATGAACCACCGGCGACATCGGGCCGGCGGCGGTGCCATGGTTTTCGTCTCGACCCTGGCGAAGGTACCGAGTCAACTGGTCGACCGTCCATGGCATCGGGGCCGGCGATGACGCATTGATGGCGCTCGCGCGCCACCCCTCGGCTTCGCCGCCTCCGAACGGATCGCTCTTCGTTTCTGCGCCCGCGCTGTTGCGCGGCGTATGGCAGGCGCCGCAATGACCGAGGCCCTCGACCAGGTAGGCGCCGCGGTTCCATTCGGCGCTACGGGCCGGATCGGGCCGGTATACGCCGCGGTCAAAATACAGCGTTTTCCATCCCGACAGCAGAGGACGGATGTTCATCGGGAACATCAGCCGGTTCGCCGGCACGCGCGAAGTCACGGCATCGCGCGTCATGATGTATGCATAAATCGCGCTGACGTCCTCGTCGGTGACGCGGGTGAAATGGTCAAAGGGAAACGCCGGATACAGATTGCGGCCGGTGCGATCGACCCCGTCGTGCATCGCGCGCAGGAAATCGGCTTCGGTCCAGGCTCCGATGCCGGTGTCGACATCGGGGGTGATGTTGGTGGAATAAATGACGCCGAACGGTGTTTTCAGCGGCAGTCCGCCGGCGAAGGATTTACCGCCTGGCCCGGTATGACAAGTAGCGCAATTGCCGATCGCGGACAGCTGCGCGCCGCGGGCGATCAGCGCGGCGTCGAATGAGCGCTTACCTGCCGCAGCGCCCGGCACATCCCCGAACACCGGGGCAATCAAGACCCCAGCCGTAACCACCGACATCGCCAAACCGACGAGCAGGACGCGGGGCTTCATGCCGACATAGAGCGCGAGAAAACGATTCCGTTCCGTTCGGAGCGCCGGTTCGTGCGGTCCTGCTGGCGGCTGGTCAGCCGAAGGCTAAGACGCACACGGGTGGGGCGACCCGAATCGCTGCGAGCGCGCCTCTGTCGGTGCGCGCCAGAGAGGACGTCAGTGCTCGTGCTGATGATGGATGTCCGGGTAATGCGGATGCGCGTGACGCATCGGCCGATGGACATGCCGATGCGTGTGCGGCTCGACCCCATCCCAATCCGAATCATGACCATGACGATGGTGCTCGTCATGCACATGGGAATGCGAATGCTCGAGCAGCTCGTGCTGATGCGAGTGTTCATGCACCTCGGACAGATGCAGCCAGACACCCGATGCCATCAATCCTGCGGCGATGATCAGCGGTGCGCTCACCGGCTCGTGTTGCACCGCCACGGCCAGCGCAGCGCCGAAAAACGGGGCAACCGAGAAGTAAGCGCCGGTGCGGGCCGCACCGAGTTCGCGCAGAGCGAGCACGAAAAGGGCGAGGCTGATGCCATAGCCGGCGAGCCCGACCATCGCCGCGGTCGCAGCTATCGACAGCGGCGGCATGGCGACGCCGATGATCACAGCAGCACCGACGTTCACCGCACCGGCAACCAGTCCCTTGATGCAGGCGATCGCCATGGCGTCGCTTCCAGAGACCTTGCGGGTCAGGTTGTTGTCGATGGCCCAGCAAAGACAGGCCGCGGCGATAAGGAGCGCCCCGGGCGCCATCGCGAGGCGGTCGGGTTTCCAGGAGAGCACCAGGCCGCCGACGATGATCAGAGCCATCCCTGCCGCAATGCGGCGATCGAAGTTTTCGCGGAAGACGAACCAGGCCAAAAGCGCGGTGAAAACCGCTTCCAGGTTGAGCAGCAGTGCGCTGATCGATGCCGGTGTCGAGATCAGGCCCAGCATCAGCAATACCGGGCCGAGCACGCCGCCGAACAGGATGGCCCCCGCCAGCCAGCCGAGGTCTGGACCGTGCGGCCATGCGAACGATGCCGGTGCCTTGGCATTTCGCGCCAGGCGACGAAGCAGCAAGCCGAGTGCGAGGCCGAGACCGGAGCCGGCGTACAAGAGACCGGCCAGCAAGACCGGCGGAATCTCTCCGACCAGCGTCTTGGCGATCGGCGTGCTGGCGCCGAACAATACCGCGGCCGCCAGCGCGCTAAGGATCCCCTTGCTAATGCGCATAGCCGTATTTACATTTTCTTGATCATGACGACAAGCTGATTTGGAAAATCCAGCCCTTCCCGTGAGCGCATCACCGTGCGAAATTTGCCGCGGGGCGATCGATCTTGCAGGACACCGTTCCCCCAACGGGGACGACCCTCCTCGCTGGACTGGAAGGATGATTATAGGTCTGCTTAAGACAGGATCGCCTGCGGCTCGATCGGAGTGACGGTGCCGTCGGGCCTTTGCTTTCGTCGGCGAACGAGCAAGTAGGCCGCGGGCAGCACGAACATCGAAAGCAGCGGCGCGGTGATCATGCCTCCAACCATCGGCGCGGCGATTCGACGCATGACCTCGGATCCGGTGCCGCTGCCCCACATGATCGGCAGCAACCCTGCGATGATAACGGCCACCGTCATCGCGATCGGCCGCACGCGCAAGGCCGCGCCTTCGATGATCGCCTGCACCAGTTGCCGGTCGTTCGGGAATCCAGCCCCCGAGCGCGCTCCGACTGCCTGGTTCACGTACACGAGCATCACCACCCCGATCTCCGCCGCGACGCCGCCCAGCGCGATAAAGCCGACGGCTGCGGCAATCGACATGTTGTATCCCAGCAGATAAATGAGCCATAGACCACCGACCAGCGCGAACGGCAACGTAGCCATTATCAGCAGCGCTTCCGCGAATCGGCGGAACGTCAAGTACAGCAACAAGAATATGATCAGCAAGGTCGCAGGTGCGACGATCTTGAGCTTGTTCGCGGCTCGCTCGAGGTATTCGAATTGGCCCGACCAGGAAACGGCGTAGCCTGCAGGCAGCTTCACCCGGTTTGTCACCGCTTGCTGCATCTCGCGCACGGCCGACAACAGATCGCGCCCGCGGATGTCGACGTACACCCAGCCCGACAGCCGCGCATTCTCGCTCTTCAGCATCGGCGGACCGTCGCTGATGCGAATCGTGGTCACGTCGCGCAGACGGATTTGCGCGCCGCGATCGGTCAATATCGGAAGGTTGCGCAAGTTCTCGACCGAGTCGCGCACTTCGCGCGGATACCGTACATTGATGGGGAAACGCTGCAGCCCCTCTACCGTCTCGCCGATGTTGTCGCCGCCGATCGCCGCGGACAGCACGCTTTGCACGTCGGCGATGTTGAGGCCGTAGCGGGAGGCGGCGTCGCGATCGGTGTCGACATCGATGTAACGTCCGCCGGCAAGCCGCTCCGCCAACGCTGACGACACGCCCGGCACGGTCTTCACCACGCGCTCGATGTCCGCGGTGACGCGGTCGATCTCCGCCGTGTCCATCCCGGCCACCTTGATTCCCACCGGGCTCTTGATGCCGGTGGCGAGCATGTCGATGCGATTCCGGATCGGCGGCACCCAGATATTCGAAAGCCCAGGGACCTTGACGATACGATCGAGCTCTTCCACCAGCTTGTCTGGCGTCATTCCCGGACGCCACTGGTCACGCGGCTTGAACTGGATCGTGGTCTCGAACATCTCCATCGGCGCGGGATCGGTTGCCGTCTCGGCGCGCCCCGCTTTGCCGAACACGCTTTGCACTTCGGGTACGGTCTTGATCAATCTGTCGGTCTGCTGCAGCAGCTCGGCGACCTTGCCGCTGCCTATGCTCGGCAGCGCCGAGGGCATGTACAAGAGGTCGCCTTCGTCCAGCGGCGGCATGAACTCGCCACCGAGCCGGGAGAGGGGCCACGCGGTTGCCGCGAGCACCAGAAGCGCGACGAGCAATGTCGACTTTGGATAGCGCAGTACGGCGGAGAGTGACGGCCGGTAGACCAAGATCAGCGCACGGTTAAGCGGATTGGCTCGTTCGTCGGGAATTCGGCCACGGATGAGGTAACCCATCAGCACTGGTATCAATGTCACCGCCAGTAAGGCGGCGCCGGCCATGGCATAAGTCTTGGTGAATGCGAGCGGCGAGAACAGCCGTCCCTCCTGCGCTTCCAGCGTAAATACCGGGATGAACGACAGCGTGATGATCAACAGCGAGAAGAACAGTGCCGGTCCTACCTCGGCCGCCGCCTCGCCCACGACGCGCCAATGCTCGGAGCCATGCAGCGTCTCCCCCGCGTGGACGTGTTTCCAGCGTTCGATATGCTTGTGCGCGTTTTCGATCATTACCACGGCCGCATCGACCATGGCCCCGACGGCGATAGCTATGCCGCCCAATGACATGATGTTGGCATTGACACCCTGGTAGTACATGACGATGAATGCGGCGAGCACGCCGAGCGGCAGCGACACGACGGCTACGAATGCAGAGCGCACGTGGAACAGGAAGAGCGCGCACACGATCGCCACGATGATGAATTCCTCGATTAACTTATCCCTCAGGTTATCCACCGCTCGCGTAATGAGGCTCGAGCGGTCATATGTCGGGATGACCTCGACACCGGGCGGGAGGCTCGGCCTGAGCTTCTCGAGCTTCACCTTGACGGCAGCGATCGTCTCCAATGCATTCTTTCCCGAGCGCATGACGATCACTCCGCCCGCGACTTCCCCTTCGCCGTCGAGCTCCGCGATGCCGCGACGCATTTCCGGTCCAACTTGCACGCGAGCTACGTCGCCCAGACGCACGGGCACCCCGGCATCGGACGCGGTCAAGGGGATTTTCCGGAAATCATCGAGAGTTCTAAGGTAGCCCGACGAGCGCACCATGTATTCGGCCTCGCCCAATTCGAGCACCGATCCGCCCGTCTCCTGGTTTGCCTTCTGGACCGCATCGATGATCTTCGCGTGCGGGATGTTGTACGCGCGCATCCGGGCAGGATCGAGCACGATCTGGTACTGGCGCACCATTCCGCCGATGCTTGCTACCTCCGACACATTCGGCACCGTTTTCAACTCGTATTTCAGAAACCAGTCCTGCAGAGCACGCAACTGCGCCAGGTCCATCTTTCCGGTGCGATCGACTAGCGCATATTCGTAGACCCAACCCACGCCGGTCGCATCGGGTCCGAGCGAAGTCCTGGCCTGTGAAGGCAGACGCGACTGCACTTGGTTCATATACTCGAGCACGCGCGAACGCGCCCAATACGGGTCGGTGCCGTCGTCGAACAGGATATAGACGAACGAATCACCGAAAAATGAATACCCACGCACCGTCTTCGCGCCGGGAACGGAGAGCATCGTCGTGGTGAGCGGATAGGTGATCTGATTCTCGACAATCTGCGGTGCCTGGCCCGGATAGCTGGTGCGGATGATCACCTGCACGTCGGAGAGATCTGGAATCGCGTCGAGCGGCGTGTGGTAGAGCGCCCACACTCCCCACGCGCTGACCATCAGCGTGCCCAGCAGTACCAGGAAACGATTCGCCATCGACCAGCGGATGAGATAGGCGATCATGGCTTGCTTCCCATGGCTTCGGTTTTGCCGTCGCCGTGTTCGCCGTGACGCGTCTGGCCTGGGCCTTGCTCTGGCAACTGCGTGTCGCTCTCGCTCATGCGCGTCGACGTGCCCCTGAGGCTGGCTTCGGAGTCGACCAGGAACTGACCCGAGACAACGACCTTCTGGCCGAGCGCGAGTCCTGTGCGAATCTCGGTCCGGCCCCCGCTGTCGAGACCTGTCTCAACATCGGTCGGAAGGAACCTGCCGTCACCTTGCGCGACGATGACGACGCTGCGCTTGCCGGTCTGGATGACGGCTTCGGACGGAACCGTCAACACATTTGTCCGCGAAGCCGGCATGAAGCTCACGGTGGTGAACATTCCAGGCACGAGGCGTCCGTCGGGATTGGCGAGCTCCACCCGCGCCTTGATCGTACGCGTGGTCGCATTGACTTCGGGAAGGATGGCGCTGATTCTGCCTTTGAACACGATGCCCGGCACGGCAGTGGCTCTCGCCTCGACCGCATTGCCGGGCAGAATCTGCGCTGCCTGGTTCTCGGGTACCTCCGCGTTGACCCAGATCGTAGACAATCCATTGATGCGGAAGAGTGGAGTGCCGACCATCACGGTCATGCCTTCACGCGCAGTGATTTCCGCCACGACGCCGCCGATAGGGGCGGTAAGCGTGACGCGCGACTGGACGCTGCCGCTCGATTCGACGCGGCGGATGTGCTCTTCGCTCATTCCGGCCAGACGCATCCGCTGCCTGGCCGCGTCGACCAGGCCATCAAAGGTCTTGCCATCCGCATTCGCGCGAATGCGTCTTGCTGACAGATACTCCTCCTGCGCCGCGACCCAATCGGGAACGTAGAGCTCCGCCAGCGGCTGACCCCGACGCACCCGGTCGAGCGGCGCGCGCACATACAGGCGCTCGAGGAAACCGTTGCTTCGTGCCTGGACGACCGCGACATCGCGCTCGTTATACGCGGCGCTGCCGACGGCTTCCATGGTCACGCTCATCGCGCCTTGCTGTACCTCCGCCGTTCGCACGCCGAGGTTCTGTTGAATGCGCGGGCTGATAGCGACCGCTGCCGGGTCCGTGCCGGCCTCATCGGCGTAGACGGGAACGAGCTGCATGTCCATCAAAGGCGACTTGCCCGGTTTTTCGAATCGTTGTCCTGGCGCCATCGGGTCCTGCCAATACAGAACCTTCTTGCCCGTCGTCGGATCGACGTCGCCGGCTTTTAGTGGAACGGAGTTTGTCTCGGCCGTCACGGCAGCGTTGGGCGTTAGGGTGGCCGACGCTTTCATGCCTTCCTGCAGGCCAACATGGTAAAGGCCGTAGCCCCCGGCGGCGGCGACGCCGGCGAGCGCCAGCCCGACGATGAGTTTTCTGCTGTTCATGGCAATTTCCTGTATCGGTTTGGGGTCGACATCTCCGCGTCATCGACGGACCCCAGAAAGTTGAGCTGCGCCCATAGCCGGGCGGTCTCCGCCTCGAGTTGCAGTGCCTGCAGGCGGATATCGATTTCGCCACGGCGAGCGAGCAGGACATCGACGATGCTGGCTTTGGCGCCCCGGTACGAGGCGAGCATTGCCTGCGTTCGCTCGGCGGCCAGCGGGACCAGTTCGCGCTCGTAGCGGGCGCTGCGTTCGCGATCGTTTTCCCATTCGGCAACCATCGCGCGTACCTCGGCGACATGGGAGACCAGCATGTCCTCGCGCTCTGCTCGCGCCTGATCCAGCAGCGCGAGCTTGGCGGCCAACTCGCGGTCCTGACGGTGGGCGTGGTCCCATTGCAAGGGGACCGACACTGCAAGCGAAACCATGTTCGAATACGCCGGCCCGCGCTGGCTGTACATGAATTGCACACTCCAGTCGGCCTTCTTGTTCGCCTGCGCCAATCTGACTTCCGCGGCGGCGACTTCCTCCTGGCTCGCCAGCGCCGCGATTTGCGGATGATGCTCGAGCTCCGAATCGAGCTTTCCGGGATCGAGCCCGACGGAGTCGCTCGGCGGCTTGTCCGCCAGCGGCCCCATGGCGGCTTGGCCCACCCAGCGTGCCAGTGCAATCTTGGCCGCGCCTACGCGGCGGCCGAGCTCACTTGCCCGGTCATCGAGTGCGCTCAGCGAACTCCGCGCGGCGAGAACGTCACCGAGATTGCCGCGCCCTGTGCGATAAGCCGTTTCGGCGGCTTCGACCTCGAGCCGCGACTGCCGGGTTTGCTCGGCGATGAGCGACGACTGCGCTTCGGCGTAATAGCGATCCAGCCATGCCAGCGCTGTCTCGCGCCGGATGGCGGCAGCGCGGGCGGCCCTCTCTACCAGAGATCTGTCGGCTTCGCGCTCGAAACGGTCGGCCTTCGCCCGGCGTTTTTCCTCGCGGGTCCATTCCTGCATCACGCCAATGCTCCGCATGGTCATGAAATCGCGGGTCAGGCTGAACGCATCGGGCCCGTCGATCGGGAGGTTGTATATGCCTAGCGTCGCGACGGGATCGGGCAGCTGCGCGGCGGCTACCGCCATCTCGCGCGATGCGGCGACTGTGAAGTCCTGCGCCGCCAGTTGTCGCGATCGCTCGACGGCGCGACGCTGCGCGTCGGCGAGCGTCAGCGGTGCTTCCGCCGCGAATGCATGCGACGACGCAATCAGCAGTGCCATCGCGACCAGCGTCGCGATGCGTTGAGCGGCCGCGTTACGGGTACGAGAAAAGTCCATTCGATCTCCACGTCCACACGAAAAGGCGCCGGCGCACGGACGGCCGTGCGCCACATTCAGCGTGAGCGGAAGATCAGATCAGGAACCGACTGAAGCGAAGCTGGGGAGGTGGCGCTGCCATGACCGGCAGCAGCCATTGCGCGGGAACAAGGTTCGGAAGGCCTGGGTCCGCAAGCCGGACGAGCAGCGCCGTCTGCGGCGCGACCAATGGGGCCGGCGCGTAGTCGTGCGCGTCGACCTGTGGATCAGCGTAGCAGTGCGCCCAGCAGGTATTGACCGAGGAATTCGCCCGCTTCGCCATTTCCGGGCAGTCGGCCGGCATTGCTGCGTCGACTTGCGTTGCCTGGGCCATCGGTGCCGGGCTCAGACCCGGCGTCGAACAGGCATGCGCGGCCGTCACCGCCTGGGCAAATACCAGGATAAGCGCCGATACTGCCGCGATCAAACGCCGAGGTCGTCGCACGACATAACTCCCTTGCTGCCATAACGATAGCATCGATTTCGTACCAGACTCTACCAATGACGGGCGTCTGCGGGCTTGACGTAGGTCAAGCGGCGCCGGGTTCGGCACTGCGGGTCGCGGTGGTCCGCGGCCGCGCCCGGACTTCAGATCAGCGGCCGATAGCGGCCATTTGGCCAGGCTCCGCGTCCGTCAACATCTTTGCGGCCAACGACCTTGCGTTCCGCGGTGCCCGCTCGACGTCGGTGGACAGCGCATCGACGCAGGCGGACGGCAGGTTGATCCCCTTGCCAGCATCTTCGATTCCTTCGATGCCGATCACCGGCGGACTGGCTTTGACGGCGCCGAAAATCGTGGCGAATGAAACATCCGCAGCGTCGCGTCCGGTGCCGAGCCGTATCAGGCCCATCGGCAAAGCCATGCCCGAAGGATCGAACAGATACCAGCGCCCGCCGAGGAAAGCCTCGACATAGGCGTGAAAATCCGTCGGGCCGAAGGCCGGGTCCGAGCCGTAGTCGATACCGGTGGCGAAACGCGCCGGTATGTTGAGAGCGCGGCAGAGCGCAATCATCAGGTGCGCGAAATCGCGGCAAACGCCGACCTGCTCGATCAGGGTATCGACCGCGGAGGTCGTGGCGTTTGAGCTGCCCGACACGAATCTGGTGTGCCGATGCACCCAGTCCTGAATCGCCCGAACGCGCCAATAGCCCGGCCGCAAGCCGCCGAATTCCGCGCGGGCGAACTGGTGGAGCCGATCGGACTGGCAATAGCGGCTCGGGTAGATGTAGGCCAGCGCCTCGGCAGGAAGTTGCGCGATAGGCACTTCCTGAACGCTTTCGGGCGATGCGATGTGATGGGCAATGTCGACAGTCGCGTCATAGTGCACCGCCAGGCTGCCGGGGTTGGCACGCAGGCGCGCGTATCGGTTGCCATGGGCCGGATCGGTGAACAAGGAAACGTCGACCGCCTGGCTCACCAGAAAATTCTCCGTAACCAGCGCCTGGCATTGCGTCTCCGCGGCGTGGACGTTGAATATGAAGTCGCTGGCGTGATCGGCGATTTCGTACTTAAGTTCGATCCGAAACTTCAGCCTTACCATCCCGCACCTCGTGATCCTTGCCGCAATTCGAATCTCACCGGACCGAAGGATTCTCGCCGCCGATCAGGGTGATGCGATCGCGGGGACGCCAGTTGCCGTGACTAAGCGTGACAACGCGCGTCGATTCGTCGCGCATGCGTATGGTGATTTCGTAGCCGGCCCGCGCATTTCCTGTGAGAGCGACTCGTCGCACGGAATCGACGACGCCGCATTCGGCGCAGCTCATCCTCACACGGGCTCTTCCGGCGCCCCGTAATGCAACCAAAGGCAGCTCCGCGGGTGCCGTGGATGAATCGTCCTGAGAGGATACGCGGTCGAAGCCCGCGACCGATTTGTGGAACCAGGCTCGCGGAACATTGGTCATTCCCACGGCGCTGAACGAGATCGCGGCGATGCCGGCGATGATGAACGGCACGCGCAGGGGCTTCGGGATTCGCGTATTCGGTTCTGCTCTGTTCACGTCGCTCTCCGGCTAGTGTCGATGAATACCGGAGATCATCGGTGCCGTATGTGCGTCGTCGCACGCAGGCGCACTAGCCGAGGACCTGATCGTAAGCTTCGCGATCCGCCCGGTAGCAGACACAGGAGGCAGCGCGCAGGCCGGTCCGGTCGAGAACGGTGATGTTGCCGCGGCTGTAATGGATCAACCTGCGCTTCTGCAGGGAGCCGGCCGCCTTGGTGACGCCCACTCGACGCACGCCAAGCATCAGCGCCAGAAATTGCTGCGTGATATGAAAGCCGTCCGCATGCGCGCGGTCCTGGGTCATCAGCAGCCAGCGCGCGAGTCTCGCCTCGACCACGTGGAAGCGCGTGCAGGCCGCAGTCTGCGAAAGCTGACTCATATGGACGAAGATATACCGGTCGATCTGGCGTTGCAGCGCCGGGCTGCGTCGCAACTCGCGGCCAAAGCGCGCGGCGTCCATCCGCAACGCCGGTCCCGCGCCCTGCACCACCGCGCGCACCGGCGAAACATCGACGCCCAGCGCAAGCGGAACGCCGAACATGCCCTCGTTTCCGACCAGCCCGACTTCGAGAGAGGCGGCACCGCCGATCGGCATGACCAGCGAGATGAAGCTCCGAGTCGGGAAGTAGACATGGCTGAGGGTCCCGCCCGGCGCGTAAAGCACGTCGCCGAACGCGAGTTCGACTGGTTCGCAACCGGCCAGCATCCGGCGACGATTGCTATTCGGCAATCCTTCCAGCAAGCGATTGACTGCGGGGGCGTTTTGCGGCGATGCCACCGATTACTCTCCTCGGGAGTCGATGACCCACGGGTCCGCATCTGAATAACATCGTGCGATGCCGAGCCGACGCTAGAGAGCGCGGGGTTCACCTACTGCGATTGGCCGAGGATACGGCGCTGCGGTTTCCCGGTCTGCTCGCTAGCGCACACAAGCGGTGCCACGACCGGGATGATTGGTAGGTTCGGGGGTTACCTGGCGGCGTAGGGCAGCAGGCGATCGAGCTCCTTCTTGACCACCTCGTAGCATTCGCAGGACCGCGCTTCCAGGCCCGGGCGATCGAGCACGGTGATCCGGCCCCGGCGGTAGCTGATCAGGCCGGCGTCCTGAAGCTTGCCGGCGGCCTCGGTCACACCTTCGCGGCGCACACCCAGCATATTGGCGATCAATTCCTGGGTCATCGAAAGCTCGTTGGAGGCCAGGCGATCGAGGCTGAGCAGCAGCCAACGGCACAATTGCTGGTCGACCGAATGATGCCGGTTGCACACGGCCGTCTGCGCCATCTGGGTGATCAGCGCCTGGGTGTAGCGGAGCAACAGATGTAGCATCGGGCCGAAGCGCTGAAACTCGTCTTTCAGCAATTGGGCCTTCAGCCGGTAACCGTAACCCGCGCTTTGAACGACGGCGCGACTGGGCGTGGTTTCACCACCCATGAACAGCGATATGCCGAGGATGCCCTCGTTGCCTACGATGGCGATCTCCGCGGACGCACCATCCTCCATGACGTAGAGCAGCGACACGATCGACGTCGTCGGAAAGTAGACGTACCGCAGCTGCACCCCGGGCTCGTACAGGACCTCGCCGAGCTTGAGCGGAATCAGTTCCAGATGCGGCACCAGGCGCTCGTAGTCGCCTGCAGGCAGCGCCGCGAGCAGGTGATTCTGTTGCGGAATGTGGCTCGCGGGTGCAACCCCCGGCGATTTCTTATGGATCGGCACTGTTTACGGTTTCCCATCGGTCGTCCCGAACTTCGGGTGCGATTGCCCCAGTTTATATCGTCGGAGGGTATTTAGGTTCGGTGCAGCACATAGGCTGACGGACGGCGAGTGGCTCCCAAGGCTCCCGTCCGTGCGCCACCGAACCGACCGCAGCCGGCGTCGCAACGTATGTTTGCGTCCATGAACAGAAGATCCAATCGCACACACCTGGGGCTGGTCGCGATCGGTGTTATCGCATTCCTGGCCGGCTGTGCCTCGCTGCCGCCCGGTTCGGACTTTCCGAAAACAAGCTCCAACGCCCTGGCTCGACCGGAACAGACCAGCATGGGGCAACAATTGGCCAAGGCCAAAGCGGAGCACCAGGGGAAGTCCGGGTTCGAGCTGCTCCCGGTCGGCACGGACAGCTTCCTGCTGCGCATGGAAATGGCGCAAGCCGCCGAGCGAACGCTGGACGTCCAGTATTTCTTGATCCAGAGCGACGATACCGGGCAGCTGCTGATAGAAGCGCTGCTAAAGGCGGCCGATCGCGGCGTGCGGGTACGCGTGCTGTTGGACGACGCCGGCTCGTTCGGCCGAGACGCCCAGATCAGGACGCTTGCAGGCTACCCGAATGTCCAACTCAGGCTGTTCAATCCTTTTGCCTATCGCGGCAATGTCGGCTTCGTTCACGGCGCCGAGTTTTTTGCCGATGCAACCCGGCTCAACTATCGGATGCATAACAAGCTTTTTGTCGTCGACAATGAAATCAGCATCGTCGGAGGCCGCAACATCGGGGACGAATATTTCCAGGGCGGCCGCGACTATGAATTCGGCGACTACGACGTCATCGCGGCTGGCCCGATCGTCAATGAGGTCTCGAAGAGCTTCGACGCGTTCTGGAACAGCCCGATGGCGATTCCGATCGAAGCGCTCGCCGAAGGCAAGCCCTCGGCGCAAGACCTGGAAGACTATCGCGACGTTCTCGCCGCGCATCATGCGAAGATGATCGAGGCCGACCCCCCTTACATGCGCGTCTTGGCCGCCAACGAACCGCTCAAGGCGATGCTCGGCGGCAAGTCATCGCTCGCTTGGGCCAACGGGGAAGTCGTGTACGACAGCCCGGAAAAAGCCAAGGTGCAGGACGGTGAACAAGGCGGCCGCTTGCTACGGCACCGGCTCGGCGAGGTGGCGAAACAGGTCCAGAACGAGCTGATCGTCGTATCGCCCTACCTGGTGCCGGGGCCGGCCGGGATGAAATTCCTCGAGGGCCTGCGCGAGCGCAACGTCAGCGTGCGGATACTCACCAATTCGCTCGCGTCGACTGACATGCCGATCGTTCATTCGGGCTACCAGGCAGTCCGGGCGCCGCTGCTCGAACAGGGCGTCGACCTGTACGAAGTCCGACCGGTCCTGGGCGCGCCGGTCGCTCGGGGCGCGCGATTGAGATCGCTGAGCTCCGGGCAGTATGCGTTGCACGCCAAGGTGTTCGTATTCGATCGCCAGCGAGTGTTCGTCGGTTCGATGAACCTCGATCAGCGCTCGCTGCACCTCAATACGGAGATCGGGCTGATCATCGAGAGCGAGGAGCTGGCGCGCCAGATTGCCTTGCGATTCGCGGACATCACGCAGCCGGCGAACAGCTACGTTCTTGTCCTGAGCGATGCCGACCGGTTCGGTCAACGCCACCTCGTCTGGCGCACATTGGAGGACGGAGCGCGAATGGATTTCGACCAGGAGCCGAACGTGACTTTCTGGCAGCGGCTGCAGATCGACATGCTTTCGATGCTTCCGCTCGATGGCTTGCTTTAAGTGCGCTGCCGCACTGACCAGCACGGTGTAGGCGGCTACCCTCAATGGATGAGCTTCTCCGCTGGCGACCGCGGAACTCATGAACGTTACTCGACGGACAAAAGGAGCAAGTCATGAGTATTGGCACCATTCTGCTGATCGTCCTGATACTGATCCTCGTCGGCGTCCTGCCCACGTGGCCTCACGCTCGCAGCTGGGGCTACGGTCCCAGCGGCATCGTCGGCGTCATTGTCGTAATCCTGATCGTCCTGTTCCTGATGGGACGCCTGTAATCCCGCGCCGTAAGGGCGCAATAACTCTCGAGGAATGAACATGAAATATAAATTTGCCACAGCCTGCTTCGTCATCGGTTCGGTACTCGCACCCGTTGCGGCCTATGCGGCCGATGGAGACACCGACCGTTCCAAGCCCGAGACCTTCGTCAAGGACTCGGTCATCACGACTAAGATCAAGAGCAAACTGGCAGCCGAGCATCCGGCCAGCGCGAAGCACATCAGCGTCGATACCGACAAGAACGGCGTCGTCTGGCTGAGCGGGACAACCGACACCCAGGCGGAAGCGGATAAAGCTGTCGAGATCGCGCGCAATACTGAAGGCGTGAAATCGGTCAACGCCAAGCTCAAGGTCCAGAAAGACCGCTAACCGAAAGCCGAAGACCGTACTGGACGCCAGATCGTTTCGACACGATCTGCGCGTCTGGTCTTTCCGGCCTTTCACGATCGACATCCGTCCATAAGCCGGCCGCATGCGCAATGAGCTCCGTCGCCACTCCAGCCTCCCTCGGCACCGCTGACCAGCAAGCCGAACAGGCCACTTCCGCAGTCGACGCATCGCTCGTCGCCGTTCCCGAAATTCGCCTGCCGGTCGATGCGCGGGGGCTAGCGCTCGGAATCCTGGCGGCCCTTGCGTCGGTTCTGGCCCTCTGGTGGGCGCAGGCGTTTCTGGTAC
>Ga0163163_10002470_pt1 | contig 15625 bp, 15 predicted proteins | sample S65metaG_FD_119766 | JGI IMG/M metagenome (GOLD analysis project Ga0163163, IMG submission 119766) | Switchgrass rhizosphere microbial communities from Kellogg Biological Station, Michigan, USA - S6-5 metaG | ecosystem: Host-associated > Plants > Roots > Rhizosphere > Soil | place: USA... | reverse complement strand
GTCCAGGTAGCCGGCCCGCGCCAACGGCGGCAGGAACACGTCCGGCCCAAGCAAACCGCGAGCGGGATGCCGCCACCGCGCCAGCGCCTCGGCACCGACGACGTCGCCCGTTTCGAGCTCGACCACGCCCTGGAACGCGGGCTCGATCTGCCCTGCCGAGATGCCCGCGAGGACATCGTGTGCGCTCGGCGCGAAGTCCACGCCGGAGGACGTCGCTTTGGCGGGCGCCGGATTGCGAAACTGCTCGAGCACCGTGCAGAACTTCGCGCGCGTCGCCGGCTTGTCGATCGTGCCGATGACCCGCACGCCGTACGCTTGCGCCATCGTGGCGGCTGACGCGACCAGCACGCTGTCGAGAGCGCTGACGACGATGACGGCGACCGGCATCTTGCGCTCGCCCACGCGGCGAAGAAGCTCGAGCCCATCCATGCCGGGCATCTGCAAATCGGTGACGAGAATGTCGACGGCGCCCCCGGCCCGGTCGAGGATCTCGAGCGCATCGTGGCCCGACGGCGCTTCGACGACGCGAGCCGTGCCCATGCCCGCGAGCGTTTTAACGAGCAGATAGCGATGGTCGCGCTCGTCGTCGACCACGAGGAACCGCAGGCTGCGAAAATCGATCGCGGCGGTGCTGGCGGCGACGAGCTCGATCACGACGCGACCCCGTCCGCCAGCGGCCTCGATCGCGGCTCTCCTGCGTCGAAGAGGAGCGCGCGCCGCGCTGGCGCGTCACGTCGGGTCTTTCCGCTTTGCATCGTCATCTCGTTTCCAACGCCGCTTGGTCCTCGAGGTGTGGTCGACAGTTCTGCGCCCGCCCCGTGCCCGATGTCCCAAATGCTCCTATTGCACGCGTGCGCCCTTGCCCACAATCGCATCCTTCGTGCCAGTGGAGCGACTGCAAGCGATACGTTCGAATTCGCCTGCAACATCCCGATTTCCCCGTAAATTCATAACGCTAGACCATCTTGCCGGCGCAAAACCCGGCACAACGTGCCGCAAAATGCCCGGGCGAGCGCGTGGCGTGAGCAGACAACGCGTTCCTTCGCTCGCCGCGCGCGCGGAGTGTGAGCGCCGGGGCTTTTGCTACACTCTGCGCCGCAAAGCGGGATCGAAACGCTGCACTCCTCCAAGCGGCGACGGAGGGCAACGGAATATTCCCGCATTCGTCCCTGTTCCATCAGCCATCGCCCGCGCCGCGGCCGACATCACAAACACGAGGGGTGTTTATGCGTAGCAAGCTAATCACGGGAGGCCTCGTCCTCGCCGTCGGGCTAGGAAGTGCCGCCGGGGCCTCAGCGCAGGCCAAGCCCGAGACGCTGGTCGATCAGCGTGTCGCCGCGATGCGCCTGCAGGGCAAGTACCTCTATCCATTGGTCGCCATGGCACAGGGACGGGCTCCCTACGACGGGACCATTGTCAGCCGAAACGCGGGCTATCTCGATGTGCTGATCAGACTGGCGTGGGACGGCTTCGAGCCGTCTACCAAAGACGTGAAAAGCCGCGCGCTCCCGGAGGTGTACGCCGACCCCGCCAAATTCAAGACCGCGATCGATCAAATGTGGGCGGAGATGAGCAAGTTCCAGGCGACCGTCAAAACCGGCAACGAAGCCAATATCAAGACGGCGGTTCTGGATCTCAACAAAGTCTGCAATAGCTGCCACGATACGTTCCGACAGAAGCAACAGTAGCAGCTGAACTCTGGGCGATTCACATCGGTGAGCGCCACGTCTCGATTGGCTGGCGTGGCATGGGCCCTTGCACTCTTTGCAAGTTTGCTCGATGCGCGTGCCGCGCCCTCCGGCGACTCGAGCCGCGGCCTTTATCTCTCGAAAGCCGGCGGCTGCCTCGCCTGTCACACCGAGGACAGGAAGGACGCGCCGCCGTTCGCCGGCGGACGTGCGCTCAAGACGCCGTACGGCACCTTCTACGGCCCCAATCTCACGCCGCACCCGGAAGCCGGCATCGGACGCTGGACCGAAGGCGATTTCGTGCGCGCGATGCGGCAGGGCATCCGCCCGGACGGCGCGCACTACTACCCGGCATTCCCATATCCCTCGTTCACCGGGATTACCGACAGCGATCTCGCCGACCTCTTCGCGTACCTGCGCTCGCTTCCTCCGAACCCGCGGCGCAACCAGGCGCACGATCTCAAGCTTCCGTATCGCTGGCGCGCTCTTATCGCGGCCTGGAACTGGCTGTACTTCACGCCGGGTCCATTCGCCGGGCATCCGGGGCGGCCCGCAAACGTCGATCGAGGCGCTTATCTCGTCGAGGCGCTCGGTCACTGCGGCGAATGTCACACCCCGCGGCATTTTCTCGGCGGCATGAAAAGGAATCGCACGTTGGCCGGAGGGAAAGGGCCCACGGGCAAGGAAATGCCGAACCTAACTCCCACGCGGCTCAAGAAATGGACGGATGCAGAGCTTCAGGAGTTCCTTGTCAGCGGCATCACACCCGATATGGACTCCGCCAGCGAAATGATGGCCGAAGTCGTGCGCAACACGACGAGCCAGCTCACGCCCGAGGACCTCGCCGCAGTCATGGCCTACCTGCGCGCGCTGCCGCCGCTTCCCGACGAGGCGTCGTCGAAAGGCGCCAAGTGACGGCAGAGCTCGCCGCCATCGCGACGCGCAGCTGCCGCCGCGCGTAGTACATCCGCGTCTTCACGGTGTTGACCGGGCACCGCATGATGGCGGCGATTTCCGCGCAGGACCGGCCGTCGAAGTAGCAAAGCTCCAGCACCGCGCGATGTTCGGATGACAGCCCGCCGAGCGCGCGCTCGATGGAGACCCGCGTCTCCTGCTGCTGCAGCATCCCCTCGGGCCCGACACTGCTTTGCTCCGGACATCCGTCCGGATCGAAGTCGACCGGTGCGTCGAGCGTCTTCAGCGCCTTGAGTGCGCACCGCAAGGCGATTCCGAAGATCCAGGTCGACAGCGCCGACCGCAGGTTGTAACTCGGCGCCCTGCGCCAGACGACCAGCATGGTGTCGTTGATGATCTCGTCGACGAGCTGCGGCCTCCGGGTGACACGCTCGATGAATCGCTTGAGCCGCGGATGGTAGCGGCGGTAAAGCGCGTCGAATGCGCTGCCGTCACGCGCGGCGACCCGATGGATCAGGTCGACGTCATCGAGCGCGAGACGCGCGCGCGACCGAACCGCGTTGCGCGCTCCGGCGATCGCGAGTTGCGGCATCGGTCCCGAGGCGTCCACGAAGGGCGAACAGGTCCGTGCCGCGCTCAATTCCATCACGCGTGGTTCGAGCGGCGACGCAAAGAATGTTCATGCGCGTCGATTGAACCGAATTCGCGTTCGCGGGAATAGACCGCTGTCGTCACTCACATGGAGGGAAGCGTCATGGTTGCCGATCGAAGCACGACCAGCAGGAGTGTTGAAAGGATTGCCGCCGCGACACTCGCCGCGATCGCACTGGCAGCGTCGCCCGCCGTGAAGGCGGATCCGGAGGGACGCTACGCCGTGACGAAGCTCGTCTCGGATCAGGCGGGCGTCGCCGCCCACCAGGACGCGAATCTCGTGAACTCGTGGGGCATCGCGTTCAACCCGTTTCAACCCGGGTTCGTCTGGGTCGCCGACGCCGAGACGGGCAAATCGACGCTCTACGACGGCGCGGGCGTGCCACAGTCGCTCGTCGTCACGATTCCCCCGGCGGCGGGCGGAACCACGGGCAGCCCGACGGGCATCGTGTTCAACGGCGCGAACACGTTCAACGTCACGCCGGCGGCGAATTCGTTCGCCCGGTTCATCTTTTCGACCGAGGACGGCGTCATCGCGGGATGGGCGCCGACCGCCAATGCGACGAATGCATTCCTCGTGAAGGACAATTCGTCGAAGGGTGCGCAATACAAGGGATTGGCGCTGAGCGCGGGAGGCAACGGGCAGCTACTCTACGCGACGGACTTCCACAACGGCAGGATCGACGTCTGGGATTCCGGCTTCAACCCGGTGACGCTTGCACCTGGCGCGTTCACCGATGCGAAGATTCCGGCGGGCTTCGCGCCGTTCGGCATCCAGGCGATCAATGGCAACATCTACGTGACGTACGCGAAGCAGGACGCCGACCGCCACGATGACGTCCCCGGCAAGGGGCTGGGATACGTCGATGTGTTCGATCCCAACGGCAACCTGATCGACCGCGTCGTGGCGAAGGGGCCGCTCAATGCGCCATGGGGCCTCGCCCTCGCGCCCGCGGGATTCGGCGAGTTCAGCGGCGCATTGCTCGTCGGCAACTTCGGAGACGGGCGCATCAATGCGTTCGATCCCATGACCGGCAAGCACCTTGGCGAGCTCAAGGGCGACAACGGACGTGCGATCGAAATCGACGGACTGTGGGGCCTCGCATTCGGTAACGGCTGGGACGGGCAATCGGTGAATACCCTCTTCTTCACCTCGGGTCCGGGTGACGAAGAGCATGGCCTGTACGGCAAGATCGAGCCGGTGCCGGACGGCGATCGCGGTCGTCCCTGATCAGGCGTAACGGATGAGGAGCCGGAGTGCAGCGCATGCGCAGGTTGGATACACTGTGCCCGTCGCCTCCGGCCCTTGTCCCTCATGCACCGCTTTGCCTTTCGGCATCTTGCGCTTCTCCTCCTTGCCTCGCTTTATCCCGCTCTGGGACTGGCGGCAAGCGAGACCTACGAAGGCCAGCTGATACCGCGCTCGAGGGATGCGCCGGTCGGGATCGTCATCGAGATGGAGGAGGTAGGCGGATTCTTGAGCGGCAAGATCAGAACGTCCGCGCCGCTCAAGTTCGACGCCAACATCGATTCCGGCCGCAACGTCGCCGGCTATTGCAATGTCGCATCGGCGCTCAGTGCCTCCGTCACGCTGCGCCTGAACGGCAGCTGCAGCAGCACGTCATTCGAGGGCAACTTCACCCTCTTTTTCACGCAATCGAAGAACGTCGCACGCGGCACGTTCCGCCTCACCAAAAAGACGAGCGACTCGGCCAAGGCGGCAAGCGGTCTCGCGGCCGCCGACGATGCCGCGAGCAACGTGCTCGCCTGCATCAAGTCGAATACGCGCTGCCTCGCCGCCTGTCCGCGAGGCGACACGAACGTCGAGTACCTGTGCGCCAACCATTGCCGCACCAAGATGAACGCGTGCAAGGCCAAGGCGAACAAGCCCACCATCGATCCGGACTCGCCGTAGCACGGTTTCCGACCAAGAGCAGCGATGTTCGTCACGCCCCTGTACGCCGGTCTCCTCGCGTTATGGTTCCTCGTTCTCAGCGTGCGCGTCGTGCGCATACGGCAGCGCGGGATCGCGTTCGGCGACAACGGCGACGTCGACCTTGCTCGCGTCATTCGCGCACAGGCGAACTTCGCCGAATATGTCCCATTGGCGCTGCTGATGATGGGATTTCTCGAAGTGTCGCGCTTTTCGATCTACGTGCTGCACGCGTTCGGGATCACGCTGCTCGTTGCGCGGCTCTTCCACGGAGCAGCGCTGTCGTTCGGCTGGCAGACACGCTTCGGCCGCGTGACCGGAGCGGCGCTCACGCTGATCGTGATGCTGATCGAGGCTGTGCTCTGCGTGTACCAGGGCTTGCGTGGCCACTCGCTCTGGTTTCACTGAACCTGCGCACCGGATCGAGATCGGCCGCACTTCGCACACGACTCGTCGTCGAATGTACGGGACCGTACAACCGTTGCATTGGGCGACGCAGGGGCCAGAATCGGACCGTTGATTTTTTCGCTGCGACGCGTTGTCGCGGTACGAAAAATTTACCGAAATTGTCATGGTCGAGCGGGACAACGTCATCAACATGGCAGGCCGGCGGACCCTATCGCTCTCCAAAACCGTGACGACTCCCGCGGACTCGACGATTGCGCATTCTCGAAGCGATGCAGAGATGACGTCGCGAGTCGGTCGCAACGATCCCGACGCGTGCGCGCCTGCATTGCAGCGCTTGTATGAATTGCTCGACGCGCTCGTTGCGTGGCGCGTGAGCTTTGCGAATGGAACCGATGGCGACAAGGCGTTGTCTGCCATCGGGCGCGCGAAGGTCCTCGAAGTCCGCACGATCCTCGACACGTCCATTCACAACATCAAATCGGCGATCGACGACATCGAGCGCCAGCGACCCGTACAGTAGGCCAATCATCGAGACGAAGGCATGGACACGAACACGGCGCAAATTGCGGAAATGGTGAAGAAGCTCCTGGTCGTTCCCGACAAGCTGCTGACGGCGCAGCTGTCGCTGCGGCCGTTGAGCCATGGCGATCCGCCGTCCACGGAAGGCGAGCTGGCGCACGTGATCGCCGACGCCTGCGATCTCATGCATTCCGCGTTGGCCGACGTGGTCGAGGTTGCACGCAACCTCACGCAGCTGCCCGGCATCGACGAGGGCGGCGCGGGCTTTCACCGCGTCGGTGTCGACAGCTATTACCGCGACGCGCCCTGAGCGCAAGATAGCGCGGCAGTCGCCCCAACGCCGCAGCTGCGGCGTGACCGCCGCCGAAGCGGTGGCCCCCGGGGTGCATCGAGCGCCGATGCAACGCGTCGGCAATGTCGGTTACAGTAGCGGCGCGTATGCGCTTGCTCGTTGTCGAGGATGACCGGCTGCTTGCAGATGGGCTCGTGACCGTGCTCACCCGGGCAGGTCACGCCGTCGACCACGCGGCCAGCGGCAAACAGGCCGACCATCTGCTGGCCCGCACCGCCTACGACCTCGTCGTGCTGGACATCGGCCTTCCCGACATCGATGGCTTCGAGGTCTTGCGGCGACTGCGTCAGCGTCGCTCGCCGGCCAGTGTTCTCGTGCTCACGGCGCGCGACGCCGTCGATGACCGCGTGCACGGGCTCGACCTCGGCGCCGACGACTACCTGACCAAGCCCTTCTCGGTGACCGAGCTCGAGGCTCGCGTGCGTGCTCTCCTGCGGCGCAATCAGCCGCTCGAGGCAACGCTGTCGATCGCCGGCCTCTCGATCGACGCCCCCGGCAAGCGAGTGCGCGTTCACGGCAGGCCCATCGATCTCACGCCGCGGGAGTACGCGCTGCTGGAGCTGTTCGTGACGCGTCCGGGACGCGTGCTCAGCAAGGAGCAGATCGCGGACAGCCTGTTCAACGTCGACGGCGAGCTTTCACCCAATGCGATCGAGGTCCACGTCTCGCGGTTGCGGTCCAAGATCGAGCCCGCGGGCGTTCGCATTCGCACCGTGCGGGGATTCGGCTATCTTTGGGACGGCACCGATGGATGATGCGGGGGTCGCCCGCACGAGCATACGGCGACGCCTGCTGATCTTTCTCTTCGGCGCACTGCTGCTGATGATCGTCGGCGCCAGCGTCGTCACTTACTGGGTCGCAGTACGCGCCGCCAACGATGCGTACGACCGCTCGCTGCTCGATCCCGCCCTCGACATCGCGGACAACATCCGCGTCGATGCGACCGGCGCGCGCGTCGACCTGCCGCAAAAGGCGCTCGAAGCGCTGGTCTTCGATCATCTGGACACGGTGATATTCCAGGTGCGCTCGGAGCGCGGCGAGGTGTTCGATGGCGACCCCGCACTGGCCGCGCCGCCGCCAATGGAACCGGGAGAGCATCGATTTTTCGATGGCGTCCATCGGGGCGAGCGGATTCGCCTCGCAGGATATCGCGCGCCGACCGGCTACGTGGTGCAGGTCGGCGAAACGCTCAACAAGCGCGATCGACTGGTTCGCGATATCCTGCTGGCGGAACTGGTGCCGACCCTGACGATCGGCGCCGCGGCCATCGGTCTCGCCTGGTGGGGTGTAGCCCGCGGCTTGCGTCCATTGGCGCGGTTGCGGATGGAGCTGCTCGGCAGGTCGGCGCGGGATTTGCGGCCGATTTCGGAGACCCACTCTCCGGTCGAAATCCTGCCCGTCGTGGAGGCGTTCAACGACCTGCTTCGCCAGCTCAACGATTCGAGCATGCTGCAGCAGCGGTTCCTCGCGAACGCGGCCCATCAGCTTCGCACCCCCCTCGCAGGGTTGCAGATGCACCTCGAGCTGATGCTCCGACGCGATCTCGACGCCGGCGTGCGCTCGGAGGTGGAACGGATGCACGGGGCAACCATTCGCGCAGGTCGGCTCGCCAACCAGCTGCTGGCGCTCGCGAAGGCCGAAAGCGTCCCGGATCGGGCGAAGCCGCTCGAGATCGTCGACCTGATGCGCGTGGCAGGAGACGCCGCCCGGGACTGGTCGGCCCGCGCCATCGAGCGGAAGATCGATCTCGGCTTTGCGCTGGAGCCCGCGCCGACGCTCGGCGATCCGTTGTTGATCCCCGAGCTGCTCGACAATCTGCTGGATAACGCCCTGCGTTATACGCCTGCGGGCGGCACCGTCACCGTCTCCACCGGAGTGCGCGACGGCAAGTCACAAATCAGCGTCGAGGACACGGGCCCCGGGATCACCGCCGAGGAGCGGGGAAAGGTATTCGAACGCTTCTATCGGATCGCGGGCACCGAGGGCGAGGGCTCCGGCCTGGGCCTCGCCATCGTCAAGGAGATCGTGGACCGTCACAAAGGCGCCGTCACGATCGGCGCGTCCGATGGCCAAAGCGGCTCGTGCATTTCCGTGTCCTTCCCCTCGCAGCCAGCCTAGATGCGCGAGGTTTCTACTCACCAGGCAGGGAGCAAACCGCCTGCAGAAACGTTTCGCCCTTCCCCATCGCGCTGCGGACGAGGTCTACGCGGCGGTCGATCTCGACCCTCGGAGCGGACAGCATCACGGTGCCGGATCTCGCAATGACGTCGACGGCGCCATCGGACAGGCCGATCACCAGCATGCTCACGTAGTGCTCGAGCGGGCCGACATCCGCGCCCCACAGTAGCGACATGAAGATCCGGTCAAGCTGCATTTCGGTGTAGCCCGAGTCGAACAGAAAACCAGCGTTTTCGTTGCGCGAGTCGGTCATCCGATGCGCTCGCCCATCGCTTTAGCGCGCAGCGACGGCCACGGCCGGGCGCGCGGGCACGTCGTCGAATTGGCGCTCATCCGATTCTCCCGCGGCTCCGCTCATCCATTCCAGGCGCCATTGCTCGAACATGAGCACGCCCCACAGCAGGCGCCAGTGGTCCGCGATGCCCAGCAGGTGCTCGTTCCAGCAGGCTCGCACGCGTGCGCCGTCGAAGAATCCATCGCCGTCGAGGTGCCGCTCGTCGAGCAGTTCGTCGGCCCACCCGCGCAGGGGCCCACGCAGCCAGATGGCGATCGGGCTCGAGAATCCTTTCTTCGGACGATCGACGAGGTGGCGCGGCACGTACCGATAGAGCAGGCGACGCAGCAGCCGCTTGTTCTCCGTCCTGCGGCCGTACTTGAGGCTCGGCGGAAGCCGCCACGCGTATTCGACGACACGATGGTCGAGCAGCGGCACCCGCACCTCGAGGCTGTGCGCCATGCTCGCGCGATCGACCTTGGTGAGAATGCCGTCGACGAGCAAGGTAAGGAAGTCGAAGTAACCCATCCGCTCCATCGCATGCGGCACGATCCCTTCGTGCTCGCCCGTTTCCCAGCGCAGCGGGTGCTCCTCCGTTCGCGCGAGCAAAGCAGATGGCGCCAGCGCGGCGTTTCGGGTCTCGCGATAAATGGCATTCAAGTCACCAGTGGCTCGAACTGCGGCAACGATCGTTCCGATCTTGTTGAGCGCCAGCGCCGGGCGCCATGGGCTCGGCAGCCAGCCATGCACCACGCCAACGCCCGAAAGGGCCCCCGCGGCGGCATCGGCGGCGGCGCGGCGCATCGGCGCGGGCATGGCGGCGATTGCTCTTGCCACCGCGCCGATCAGGTAATACTTCACGTACCCGCCGAAAAGCTCGTCTCCACCATCACCCGAAAGTGCAACGGTCACCTGCCGCCGCGCCAGCGCGCTGACCAGCAGGGTCGGAATCTGGGAGCGGCTCGACATCGGCTCGTCGAACCAGCGCGCGAACTCGGGAACGAGCGCGAGCGCGTCCGGCGGCATGATGCGAGCTTCGGTGTGCGTCGTGCCGAGATGATGTGCAACAGCGCGAGCGTGTGCTGCCTCGTCGAAGCGTCCTTCGCCGAATCCCACCGTGAACGTGTTGACGGGCCGGCTGCTGGCGGCCTGCATCAACGCGACGACGAGCGACGAATCGATTCCGCCTGACAGGAACGCACCGAGCGGCACATCGGCCACCATCTGGCGGCCTACCGCGTCGCGCAGCAGCGTGTCAAGCCCGTCGAGAGCCTCGGCCTCGCCGACATCCAGACGATCGGCCTGAGCGGCCGCCATCACCCGTGCGGGGTCCCAATAACTGACGACGTCCAGACGCTCGTTCGATCCGTACGACAGAAGCTCGCCGGCCCGTAACTTATGAACCCCGCGGTAAATGCTGTACGGCGCGGGGACGTGTCCGCGGCGCATGTAGGCACGAAGGCTCCGGCGATCGATTTCCGGCTCCCAGCCCGGGTGCGCGCGGATTGCCTTCAGCTCCGATCCAAACAGGAACAGGCGGCCGAATCGTGCCCAGTAGAGCGGCTTGATGCCGACTCGATCGCGCGCGAGATACAGCGTGCGAGTGCGCCGGTCCCATGCGGCGAACGCGAACATTCCGTTGAGCCGGCCCAACGTCGCCGCGACGCCCCAATGCGCGCAAGCTTCGACCAGCACCTCGCTGTCCGATTGACCGCGAAACATTCGTCCGGCGGCCACCAGTTCGCCGCGCAACTCGACGTAGTTGTAGATCTCTCCGTTGTACGTGAGAACGAATCGTCCGCAGGAGGATTCCATCGGCTGCCGGCCGGCCGGCGAGAGGTCGACGATGGCGAGCCGCCGGTGCGCAAGAGAAATGCCCGCCGCAGGATCGACCCAGACGCCGGAATCATCGGGCCCGCGGTGGCGCAAGGTCTTCGCCATGGCCAGGCTCATCGACGCGAGGCGTTCGGCCGTGAGCGTCCGGCGAGCGTCCAGAAACCCAGCGATGCCGCACATCGGCCGGGACTAGGGCAGGCTCTCGAACATCGCCCCGAGAATGCCCCCGCAAGCTTGCGATCCGCTGACGAAAGCCTTTCGGAACGTTGACGAAGGAAGCCCCCAATGCCGGTCCTTCGCGCTCGCGCGCTAAGCGCGGACGCTGCCCTCCCGGCTTCGCCGTCTGGGCATGCTGTTCAATAGCCTGCTCAGATCCGAAAGGCTGACGGGTTTGACGAGATGCGCATCGCATTGAGCGTTTCTCGACCGCTGCCGATCGGCGTCCTGGCCCCAGCCCGTCAGCGCGATGATGACGATCTCCTCGCCCCACGGTTGCTGGCGAATGCGTCGCGTGGCGTCGTAGCCGTTGAGCCTCGGCATTCCTATGTCCATCAGGATGATGTCGGGCTGGAACCGCTCGGCCGCCTCGATCGCCTCGATGCCGTCGTTCGCCGTTTGAACTTCGTGACCGAGCAACCGCAGAAACGCCGCCATGGAGTCCGCGGAATCGCGATTGTCATCGACGACCAGGGTCTTGCGGCGAGCGTGCGACGGCTCGACGCGCTTCTCGGCGGGAACTTGGGCCGAATCGTTTTGCTGCCGAGTCACGGGCAACGTCACGGTGAAGGTCGACCCAAGCCCAGGGCCTTCGCTGAAGGCGCGAGCCGTTCCTCCATGCATCTCCACGATTCCCTTGACCAACGCGAGACCGATGCCAAGGCCGCCGGTCGTCCGCTCGATCGAGCGATCGACCTGGGAAAACATGTCGAAGATGTGGTCGATCGCTTCGGGCGGAATCCCGATCCCGTCATCGCGCACCGACACCTCGACGTCCGCCCCCAGCACCTGCGCCGACACCGAGATATGGCCCCCGCGCTCCGTGTATTTGGCGCTGTTCGTCAGGAGATTAGAAAACACCTGCGCCAATCGCGTCAGGTCTCCGTCGAGATAGACCGGCTCCGGAGGCAACGACACTGCAAGGTCGTGCTCGGCCGCCTGCATTGCGGGCCGCGCGCTTTCAATCGAGTTACGGATCACGTCGGAGAGCAGTATCCGGCTTCGCTGGAGGTGAAGCTTGTTTTCGGTGAGCCGGGAGACGTCGAGCAAATCGTCGATGAGACGGATCAGGTGGCTCAACTGGCGGTCCATCATGTCCCGCGTATTGGCAATCGTCGTCTCGTCGTGCGCGAGGCTCATGACCTGCAGGCCGTTGCGCAGTGGGGCCAGCGGATTCCTGAGCTCGTGGGCCAGCAGCGCCAGGAACTGGTCCTTCTTCTGGTCGGCCTCGCGCAGAACCTCCTCATTGTGCTTGCGTGTCGTCACGTCGACGCACGCCCCGGTTATGAAAAGCGGATCGCCGGCGTCGTTGTGGAACACCTTGCCGTGATCGCTCAGCCAGTGCACGGAACCGTCGCGCCAGCGCACCCTGAACTCGACGTTGAACACGCCGCCCTCTTCGCGGCAGCGTTCGAATTCAGCCCGGACGCGACCCGAATCCTCGGGATGGACCGCCTGCAGAAAGTGATCGAGAGTCAGAACTTCCTCGTGCCGATCCAGTCCCATCAAGCGCCGCAGGCTGTCGTCGAGAATCTGCTCATCGGTCGGAATTCGCCACAGCCAGGTGCCCATCTCGGCCGCATCGAGCGCCACTCGCAACCGGCTTTCACTTTCGCGGAGGGCATCCGCGGCCAGCTTCGTCTCGGTGTAGTCGCGCATCACCTTGGCGCAGGCGCGAGCCTGCCCGGACTCGTCCCGCAGCAGCGTCATGACGCCGCTCACCCAAAGAAGCCTTCCGTCCTTTCGAAGGTGCCATCGATCGTCGTTTGCCCGTCCGTGCGCGATCGTTTCCCGTATTTCGGCTGCCGGAACACCCGCCGCTACATCTTCCGGCGTGAAAAAGATGAAGGACGACTCGCCGATGATTTCGCTCTCCGCGTAACCCAGCACTCGTTCCGCACCTGGATTCCACGTGAGTACGCGGCCCTCGAAATCGACGATGAAGACCGCGTAGTCCTTGGTGTTGTCGACCAGCAGGCGAAAGAGCTCACCTTCCCAGCCACGTTGCACCAGTGACGGGTCTTTCATGATTCCCCCTGTAAATACGTGGGCGAGTGCCCGATCGCCGCAGCACCCGAGTCGGGGCTAGCCGCGCAAATTGGGCTTGACTCCACCTGATGCAACTTGTTCCCACGAGCCGCCGATTATTGTCGGAAACGACAAAGCATCGGCCGGCCGTGAAACAATCCATCCACTGGCGGTATTTTTTTCCGGTCAGCGGCCAGCAACGGGCAGCGAATCGCGCCACCCCGAGTGTGCCCGGTTCGCCGGCGCGTGAATCATCAAGCCTTGATGAAAATAGGAGCGGAAGGCGTGAATTTCTACGGGCAGTTCGATCCTCCGGTGGATCGTTTCCTCTATGAACGCTACTTCGAGGGCCGTCAACTTCCCGGAGTCGCGATCGAGTGCGGCGCCTTCGACGGGATCACCGAAAGCAGCTGCAAATTCTTCGAGGAATCGCTGGGCTGGACGTGCATCAACATCGAGCCTTACCCGCTGTCCTACGACAAGCTGGTCTTGAACAGGCCCAATGCCGCGAATGTCAACGCCGCGCTCTCGAACGTCGCGGGTACCCACGAGTTCACGGCGGTGATCCACCCCGTTTTCGGCGCCGATTGCAACAACGGCTCGCTGCAGCACACGAGGCAGCACCGGGAGTATCTGGATAGCATCGGTTGTACCTATCGCAATTACAGCGTGCCGACGATCACGTACGCGGAGCTCGCCGCGAGCCGACAAGTCGCGTCCGTCGACCTTTTCGTGCTGGACGTCGAGGGGCACGAACACCAGGTGCTGGACGGAATGAGGAACACGCCCCCCGCGCTGCTGCCGGCTGTCTTCTGCATCGAGCACGGCCATCTTGGCGTCGACGCATTGAAGCCGGCGGTCGAGAGCCTCGGGTACCGATTCGACACGACCAGTTTCGTCAACTCATTCTACATTCGCAACGATATCGCGGGCGTATTTGCGGCTTTGCGCGACGCAAGTCCCGGTCTCGTGTGGAAGGCGCTCGACCTCGAGCGCGACCTCGCCCGGTCCCGCGCGGAATGCGCGGCCGCGGCGGCCGAGGTGGCGAGGCTCACCAATTCGCGCAGCTGGAGGCTGACGGCCCCACTGCGCCGGCTGAAGCAGACGCTCGACCTCGTCAGGAGTCGTCCGTATAAACGACGTTAAGGAAGGAATTCCGCGGACGTGCTACTGGAGTTCGGGCAGATCGATGTCATGCAGCCGCCCGTTTTCGATCGCCTGCCATACCCGCGCGATTTCGGCGTCGACGTGCGGGCTGGGGGCCTGCTGCCGCTCGAACAGAAGGCGCACGAGGTACAGCGCGATTCGGATCTGAAGCGGACTTGCGCGGCGGGACAACTCGAGGAATTCGTGCCTCGCTTTCGCCAGGCGATCGGCGGTCTCGGCTATCCACAACGTTTCGTATTTCACGTCATGACGATAGATAAATCCTGTCGATCGCGCGACGAGGGACGAGCCCATTTTTTCGTGGGCAACTCCTTACAACGTCACACGCCCCAAGGGGGCCGGGCCATGGTCGCGGGGCTTTTTAAACCGCTTGGGCGGCGTATAAGGCATGACCGCCGTCAGACGGCCGCACGACCCGCGAGAAAATGCACGAGAAGCGCCACCGGCCTGCCTGTCGCGCCCTCGTCGTTGCCCCCATGGTCGCCGCTCCTTGTCGCCGTCCCGGCGATGTCGAGGTGCACCCACGGATACCGCCCGGTGAAGCGCGAGAGGAAGCACGCGGCGGTGATCGCGCAGTCGCCATGCGGGCCGACGTTCGCGAAATCCGCGATGTTCGACTTGAAGGTGTCCTGATACTCGTCCCACAGCGGCATGTGCCAGGCACGGTCCCACGCGCTGTCGGCAGCCTCGAGCACCTCGCGCACGAGCGCGTCGCTGTTGGAGAACAGGCCGGTAGCGATTTCGCCGAGCGCGCTCACGATGCCGCCGGTGAGCGTCGCAACATCGACGAGTACAGCGGGCCTGTACTTGTCGGCGTAGGCGAGCGCATCGCACAAAACGAGGCGGCCCTCGGAGTCGGTGTCGAGGATTTCCACGGTCTGCCCGGACATCGTCGCGACGACGTCGCCGGGCTTCATCGCATTGCCATCGGGCATGTTTTCCGCCGCGGGAACGATAGCGACCACGTTGAGCGGCAGCTTCATGAGTGCCGCGGCGTGCAGGACGCCGAATACGCTCGCCGCGCCACACATGTCGAACTTCATCTGCTGCATCCCCGACGGCGACTTGATGTTGACGCCACCCGTGTCGAACGTGATTCCCTTGCCGACGAGGACGATGGGCAACGCCTCGCGGGCGCCACCGCGGTACTCGATCAGGATCAGCTTCGGCGGCTGGCGGCTGCCGGCCGCGACGGCGAGGAGTGCATTCATGCCGAGGTTTTGGATATCTTCCCGGTCGAGGATCTTCACCTCGAAGGCGTGTTGGCGGCCGAGCTCCCGCGCCTGGTCGGCCAGATAGGTCGGGGTGCACAGGTTGGCGGGCAGGTTGCCGAGATCCTTGGCGAGCCTGATTCCATCGGCGATCGCCACCGCGCGATCGATGCCAGCCTCGGCTTTGGAGACCTCCGAAGGATCGGCGACGCGGAAGACGACTTTCCCGAGAACGCGCTTCTGTTTCGG
>Ga0163163_10002469_pt1 | contig 15630 bp, 12 predicted proteins | sample S65metaG_FD_119766 | JGI IMG/M metagenome (GOLD analysis project Ga0163163, IMG submission 119766) | Switchgrass rhizosphere microbial communities from Kellogg Biological Station, Michigan, USA - S6-5 metaG | ecosystem: Host-associated > Plants > Roots > Rhizosphere > Soil | place: USA... | reverse complement strand
ATGTCGTTAATGACGTTGATGATCTCGCTGATTTCCAGCGAACGGTCGCCGAGCGATTTGATCTTCTTGGCGGTCGCCTGCACCGAGGCGCGGATTCGCTGCATACCTTCCAGCGTATCTCGCACGGCGCGGTTGCCCTGTTCGGCTGCGTCGAGTGCGCGACGCGCAGCTTCGGCGCTGGCTTCCGCGTTATTCGACACCTGCTTCATGGAGACAGTGAGCTCTTCCACGGCGGACGAAGTGTTGGTGATTTCCTGGTCCTGTTGCGTGGCGCCGTTGGCCATCTGTTCCGAAGAAACGAGAATGTCGTTGGCACTCGTCGAGACATCGATGGCGGCCTTGCGAACTCGCTCGAGCACCTTTGCGAAGTTATCGAGCATGTAGTTGACCGAGTCGACCACGTTGCCGAGCGCGTCGTTGGTGACCTTGCCGCGAAGCGTCAGGTCCCCACGGGCGATCTGGCTGACGATCGTCAGGAAGTCGGTCACGCTGCGCTGCAGATTTTCCTGTGCTTCCTGGTTGAAGACGGCACGGGAGGCGCGTTCGGAGGCGCGGTTCAGGTTCTCGGCGATGTAGCCGAAATCATCCGGCGAGTCCGCAGAGATGCGCGACTTGTAATCGCCCGCAGCTACCTTCTCTGAATAGTCAGCAAGCTGCTTTATCGGAGAAGTCACCTTGGAGCTGAGCATCCACCAGATAACTACGCCAACGGTGAATGCCAGCAGGGCGGCACCAAGCAGGCGCGGATTCGCCAGATCGAACTCGCCGGCGGAACTGCGGCCGGCCGAGAACGCCAGGTAGAGCACGGCGAACAGTGCGACCAAGTTCACGCCCGCCAGCATTGCGACGGTCGAATTGAGACGACCTTTCATAAAAGCCTCCAAAAGCTGGTTCCCAGTTCCCGGTTGCCAATTCCGAGTGAGATCGACTCAATCTCACGCGATGCGGACAACCAACTGAGTTCCTGCCCAGATTGCCAGCTCTGCGGTCAACAACTTGCAACCGGGAACGGGCAACTGGGAACTTCCTTTCAAATCACCGGCACCGGAAATACTTCCGTCAGCCGTTTCAAATCCAAAGCCAATGCCAGGCGATCTTCGTGCCGCAACATGCCGCAGCAGTGTGGGACATCGCGAGGCGCTTCATCGATCAGCAGCGGTTCACTCGTCGAATAGGTACCAATCACTTCGTCGGCGGCGATGCCCAGCCGTAAGTCTTCCTGATCTCCATTAGCTGCAAGACAGGCGACTACAACGTGCTTCGGCGGCAAATCAGAACGGCGCATCTCTGTAAAAGCGATATCGACCACTGGAACGATCGACCCGCGCAGATTGAAAATTCCCATCAGGAATGCCGGGCCAAGCGGAAGCTTGGTAAGCTTCGGCCATTCCACAACCTCTTCGACATCCAGCACACCCAGACAGAAGCGTTCGCGTCCGGCGCGGAATACGCAGTATTGTTTCTCGGGCCGCTGCTCTTCGACCACGGCAGGAGCGTTTAGGATTTCCTGCTCCCGCGGAGTGCCCATCGAGTTGTCGATCGCTTCGCTCACTTGCTTAACCTATGAACCTTCTAACTTCCGTTACGAGATCGGCAGCAGTAAATGGCTTGGCCACATAGCCGTCTGCCCCCTGCTGTCGCGCCCAGAACTTATCGCTCTCCGTCGCCTTCGAGGTGACCATCACCACCGGAATGTGTCCGAACTCGGCGTGCGACTTTAGCTCGCGACATGCCTGAAACCCATTTCGTTGCGGCATCACCACGTCCAACAGAATCAAACTCGGATGTTCGACCTCAATGGTGTGCTCCAATCGCATCGGGTCTTGAATCGAAACTGGCCAATACCCTGCGTCCTGCAGGTAGGCCATCATCAGTTTCGTCTCGGCCTGCGAGTCATCCACAATCAGGATTTTCTTTAGTCCGTTCACTCTTTTATTAACCTTGAGTGCGTGCTGCTAATCCACTATGTACTACGGCTCAACTTGCGATTATCTGTGCAACTTACTGCAAGCGGAACACTTATTCCGCCTGTCATGGTTACTTACGTACCTGCTACAAAGCTCTGGGCCGAGTGCTTAGTCTCACTTAGAGACTGTCGTTCGGCGAAATTCATCTCGGTTTCCAGCGACGAAAACCGCTGAAGGATCTCATGCATGCGCATCGACATCGAGTGAATGGTCTCGAGCTGATCCTTGATTTGAGTGGGTAGGACGTCAGGCTGCATAAGGAGAAGCTCGGCGTTACCCAGCACGGAAGTCAAGGCGTTGTTCAGGTTATGACGCATGTCGAGCATGTATTTTCCGAGCGTAGCGTTGCGATGGTTCTGCGACGCGCTCTGCTCGGCCTTCCGCACACGAGCCTGGGCTTCCACTCTCCGAATGGCTTCGCTGATGATCGCCACCACGGCGTCCAGCCAGCCTTCGATGTTCCGAATCGCCAGGACACGCGGATGCTGTTCGTGAATGTTGCGGAACTGAGTCGCGTCATCGACCACGCAAATCGTAGGACGGAGCGGTGTATCCAGTGACTTCAGCACAGGAGCCAAGCGTCCGCTTCGCACCGGACCCACTATGGCGACCTCGTATTGAGCGTCGTTCGAGCCGTTCCAGAGATCACTGCTCATCAACGTGAAAGCAGGTTCGGAGCGTTCCGCGTGCCATCGAGCCATGAGGTTCTTGGCGAAATCGGCTTCATCGGAAATGATCAACACATTCGGAGCATTCACGTTCTAACTCCCTTGGAGCTTTGCAGCTTCGTCCAGAATTTGGAGCAGTCGCTTTTGTGTCGCCGCAAGGTTCACGGCAGAATCGATGTTCCTCGCGTCACGAGCTTGCGCGATTCCTTCCTGTAAGCGGGCAACTTCGGCGCGGCCAAGTGATGCGGCCAGCTTCAGATCGAGCGCCTCGCCGGTGGCCTTCAGCCGCTCCACCGCCTCCGAAACAATTGCGCGCGCGACTACAGCTTGCTGCAGAGTTTCGGCGATATCTGAATCCGGCTTCGTAAAGGCGGTAACCTCCCATGAAGAGAGCAACACCTTGAACTCCCCGACTAGTACCGTGGCGGTCGCAAGGTGCGAGTTCTGGAGGTTCGCTTCGCCTAATTGTGCCGCGATGCTCTCCTGCACCTCATACATTGCGAACCGAGGCTTGATTGCAGGAGCGGTCGGAACTGGTTTCGGAAGTTGCGCTTCGGCTGCCACGATCACAGCGGGCGCCACTGGTTGCGGAACTGAGTGCGCCGCGGGAGCAGTGGCCACGGCTGCTGCCGCCGTCGAGACTGCGACTGGTGCCGCGACTACGGTCTCAGGGGTAGCTCGAAGCTTCTGTTCGCACGAATCCAGGATCTTTACTACTGCGGTTGCAACTTGCCTCTCACTGTAATCTTTGCGGAAGATGGCCTTCCAGTTCGCTGCGAACCGGAGGACTTCGTCTAGCTTGGCGGAACTGCTCAGTCCGGCAGAGGAGCCGTCGAGTTCCGTTACGCTGCGGCTTTGGAGTTCGTGAGTGACGCGCTGTATGCGGTCGAGATCGTGATGAAGAAGCCGTATGAAGTTCAGGCGCACCAGGAAGTTGTAACGAGTTATCGCGGCAAGTACTGCGGGCTGCAGAAATTCGGAAGAATATCGAGATTTCAGTACTCGACCTTGTTCCAGGACTCCGCCGGTGAGGAAGTCACGTAGCGAGCGAAACGCCTCCAGTCGGCCCAGGAGTTCGTCGAGTTCCTTCAGCCATGCAGGAGGAGCGGCGCCTGCGGGTCCGATGAGCGGCTCGAGGACCTTAGACACATCCTGGTGCTTCATTGTTCCGCTGCCGATCTGGACCGGAGCGTTCTGAGAGAAATATTGGGCGAGCAAAAACTCGATGCGGTCGCGATAGGTATCTGCGGCGTCCGGCTTTGCGAGATACCGCTGAGCCAAACTGCGGATCGAGGATTCGAGGCCTAACTTCGTCGTCTGCAGGATCTGACGGATCTGCGACGCCTCTACTTTCTCATCGACGCTCTGGAGCCATTCGCGAACTTGCGAAGTGGATTCGTCGTCCGCGCTGTCCACTGGAGCGTCGAGAAGGGCGCAGCTTGTGAGTGGTAGATCAAACCTCGAAATCAGCGCGGCATAGATCGGGTAGATACGTCGCGCTTGCCGCCATTCAGCGGCGACCTCTTTGAGGCGGTTGGTTGTGGAAGCGTCGCTCATGCTTAGAGTCCCGGCTTTACGATCCAGTTGGAAACTTCAGTGGAGAAACGAGCAGCGATAGCGGTACGACCATTGTGAATCTGCACGGCTACGACCGCCGCCTCGGCTCGAAGTGATCCGTCCGAGTTTTCCACTCGTACTCGGCCAGCAAACTCGAGTGGCAAGCGCGATACGAAAAGAACTTCGCGCGGCGTACCGTACTCGATCACGGTCTGTTCTGAGCCTGCATCGCCCATCTCTTCCATCCCGGTTACACGAACGGGAATTCGAACCGGAGTTGCGTCTGGAAAGAATTGCGCCAGGCGCGATATGCAGGATTCGGATTGTTTTGTCGCCGCGGCTGCGGCTTCCCTGGTCAAGCTCTGCTCCTTTGACTGCATCCCCCGGAAACACACGTGGAGACACAAGTCGGCATGAGCAGAGATGCACGGCAGCAACCAAACTCCGATCGGAGCGGTTGGTCAGACTTTTCAGCGATTTAGGAGCGCCAGCAAGTTCTCGGTCGAGGTATCCGTCTCACAAATGAGACGGATCGTCTCACGCTCTAGCCGCAACGACACGGGCCTTGGGCAGGTTGATGTTGTAGCGCTTGATCTTTCTATAGAGCGTTGCGCGGCTGATTCCGAGCAGGCGTCCAGCCATGTCCTTATCGCCATTCACCTGGTCGAAAACACGCTGAATCGTGTCGCGCTCGATCTCCTCGAGATCGGTAGCGCTGAGCGAAGTTGATTGTCCAAGCTGTAACTGTCCTTCGAATGCCCGAATCGCCGGCGGTAGATCCTGAACGTCGATCAACTCACGGTTACCGAGGGCGACGGCTCGTTCGATACAGTTCTCCAACTCACGCACATTACCCGGCCAGTCATACTGAAGAAGGCAATTCATGGCCTGGGGCGACAGTTCGATCTGCGACTCGGAGGCATACTTGTCCAGGAACCAGTGCACCAGCATCGGAATGTCCGAGCGACGTTCGCGCAAGGCCGGGATATGAACCGTGACGACATTCAATCGAAAATAAAGATCTTTCCGGAATGTGCCGGTCTTGTATTCCGACTCGAGGTCGCGATTGGTCGCTGCGATTACTCGGACGTCAATCTTGGATTTGTCATTGCTCCCAACCGGACGGACTTCCTTTTCCTGTAATACGCGGAGCATCTTGGCCTGCATATCCAACGGAAGTTCACCGATTTCATCGAGGAAGATCGTGCCACCGTTGGCTGCCTGGAAAAGGCCGTCCTTGGCTCGAATTGCGCCGGTAAATGCTCCTCTTTCGTGACCGAAGAGTTCGCTCTCGATCAAGGTTGGAACGAGGGCGCCACAATCGACTGCAACAAAGGGCCGCTTATTGAAAGCTCCGTGGAAGTGGATCGCGCGGGCGACAAGTTCCTTGCCGGTACCACTCTCGCCAGTAATCAGCACGGGAGTTCGGGTATCTTTCAGGCGTGCGATCATCCGAAGGATTTCCTGGATTTTCGCGTGGGAACCGACAATGCCATGCAGCTCGGTTTCAGTCTTAAAGCGCTCCCGCAGGAATTCGTTTTCCGCAACCAGACGGACCTTCTCAGCCATACGCTGTAGGGTCAGCTTGAGTTCTTCTACGCGGAAGGGCTTGGTGATGTAGTCGTAGGCTCCAAGCTTCATGGCCTGAACGGCGCTCTCGATCGAGCCATACCCAGTCATGATGGCGACTTCTGTTTTCGGCAGCATCTTCTTGACCGCAGCCAGGAACTCCAATCCGGACATCTCCGCCATACGTAAATCGACGAGGATGATATCGGGCGCATTGCTCTCCAGGAACTGCAATGCGGCTTCCGCACTCTCCGCTTCATCGCAGGAGAAGCCCAGGCTGGCGCCGATGGTTACGCAAAGTTTACGAATGCTCTGCTGGTCATCGACGATCAAGAAATGAATACGAAAATCCTCAGTCATTGGTCCCTACTCCGATGAATTCCCCTTGCCCATGATCTTTTCTATTGCCGCCAGCAACTGCTGTACGCGAAAAGGTTTTTCGATGTAAGGAACACCGGTTCTGCGCAGTGCAGCAGCAGTTTCTTCGTTGACGGTGTCGCCCGTGATCAGCAACATGCGGCTTGCCAGCTCCGGTCGGTGCTGAGAAAGCCAGGTATGAACGTCGGCTCCGTCGACACCACCGGGCGTTCGCATATCGGAGATGATTCCCAGAAATTTGTCGCTCTTGAGACGCTCGAGAGCCTCCACGCCGGTCTCGCTGGTGACTACGCGGTACCCGTGACGTTCGAGCGCGGTGCGGATGTACGACATGACGGATCGCTCATCTTCTATGACCAGGATTGGCAGGGCTGCTGTGATGGAGACGACACTCATGCGGTGCCCTCCCCGGCAGCGCGTGCCATGGTCATGGCCGGCAGACGGACGGCAAACATTGCGCCGGCAACATCGGTGCGGTTGGAGGCGACGATGTCGCCACCGTGCTCGCGTACGATTCCGTAACAAATACTCAGGCCCAAGCCGGTCCCCTTTCCAACTTCCTTGGTCGTATAGAACGGATCGAAAATTCGCTCCGGCGCAACTATGCCGGTTCCCGTATCAGCAAATGTGACCTCCACGTTCCCATCCCGAACGTAGGAGCGTATCTCAATCGCCCCTGGGCGGTTGGTATCACGAACCGCGTCGTAGGCATTGTTGAGGATGTTGAGGAAGACCTGCTGCAACTGGTGCGGGTCTCCAACAACGTCGGGAATGGGTTCGTGCAAATCTTCGTGGATCTTGATGCCGTGATTGGCGAAGTCGTATGCGCGTAACTGCAGCGTTCTGCGCAGGATAGCGTTCAACTGCACGGGTTGGCGCTGCGCCGGCATCTGGCGTGCAAAACTCAACAGGTTCTGAACGATCTGCTTGGTTCGCTGAGCCTCCTGGATGATCACCTGGAGGTCGCGTCGAGCATCTTCCGGCATGTCCGGCTGTTCCGACAGAAGGTCCGCGAAACCGAGGATTGCCGTGAGCGGATTGTTCACCTCGTGTGCTACGCCGGAGACCAGCTGTCCAACCGCCGCCATTTTCTCGGTATGCATTAGCTTCGCCTGCAGAATCGCGGCGTCCGTGATGTCGGTCAAGACGACCACAATCGAGGTGACCTGTCCCTTGTCATCCTGCATAGGGCTGAGGTTCACGGAAAATTGACCCGCGCCGTGCTGAGCCAGGATCAGCGGTAGTTCGAGATTGGCGACCTGTTCCCCTTCGAGCGACCGTTCCAGCGACTCCCGCAGCACGTCTCGTTTTTCGGGCAATATCAGATCGAGCAGTGGTCGTCCGACCAGCTCACCCGGGGCGAACCCGCCCATTTCATAACAACGTCGATTCGCGAAGGAGATAAGGCCTGCAGTATCAGAAACTACAATGAGACTTTGCGTATTGTTCAGAATGCTGGCATTGAAGTCGCGCTGACGCTGCAGTTCGGACTGGAAATTCTTAAGCTCGGTGATATCGAGCGTTAGACCGCGATACTGCGCAACTCTTCCCTGTGCGTCGCGAACAGCGAACGCATTCTGGAGCGTGTAGATGATGCTGCCGTCCTTACGACGCAGCGTCTCTTGGAAATTACGCAGGACTCCATTTGCTTCAAGAGCTTCGGTGAACCTGGTCCGATCGCCGGGTTTCGGATAGACGTCCTTGCGAATGTCTACCTGCAACAACTCTTCCCGGCTGTCGTAGCCCAGCATCCGCACCAGCGCGTCGTTGACCTCGATGAAGCGCCCCTCGGGCGTAGTGAAGAAGAGTCCTTCCTGGATGTTGTCGAAGAGTTCACGATATCGGCGTTCTGCCTCACGGCGGTCCGTGATGTCTTTCAAAACGTGAATCGTCTGTGTGCCTTCATCCAAGGCACCATGAATCCGGGACGTTGAGACCAGGTAGGTGCGATCCAGAACCGGATGCAGGTATTCGTCAGTCAGTTCAGATCGGCCGCGACAGAATGGACAAGAGTCACTCGTGCTTGCCTGAGCCAACGCCATCAACGCGCGCATGCTTACGCCCACGAGCTCGGCTGGCCGCACTCCGATGAACTCTGCCATGCCGCGGTTGACTCTGAGCACCTGGTCGGCTTGATCGTGAACGACGATGAAATCCGTGATCGCGTCGAAAATCTCAACCCACTGATTGTTGCTCTGGGCGATGCGGGTGAAGAGGCGCGAATTATCCAGCGCTACCGACGCATGGGCCGTGATCGCTTGAAGGATGCTGTTGTCTTCTGCCGTGAGATCCCGCGCGATGTTCGCGAGGCACAAGACACCGATCAGTTCATCGTTGGCGCTCGAAAGCCGGACGACGGCAACATCACTCCACTCGGCTAACTCTGCGATACTCGGCCCAAGCAATTCCACCGCCGGGGCGAAGCGTATCGGCTCCTTCGAACGAGCCATCAGGTCCGTCAGGCAGATATTCAGACGATGCGCTAAAGCCTTATCTTCCAGCTTCTTGGCATTGGATACATAAACTGTTTCGAGAGAGGTTCCGCGCGCCAGGAGGAGTGCCGCCGATTCCGCTCGAATGAGTCCAGCAGCACGTTCGGTCAAGGCACGGGCCAACTGTGGCAGCCGAATCGAAGTCCCAACTTCCAGCGCAAGCCCGACGAGGTTTTCGCTGCGCTGACGATGCTGAACCGCCAGATGCAGATTGCGGATTCGCTCAAGGACCGCAGCAACTGCTGCAGCCAGGGCCTCGGCGCGGCGGATGTCTTCCTGCTGAATCGGATTTCCATCCTTGCGATCCATCCCCGCCAAAAGTCCAAGGCACTGTCCTTGCGAGCCTAGAAGTGGGGCTACTAATCCCTGCTTCAAATGGTATTTCTCGGCAAACTCCACATCAGGATTCGGGAGCTTCTGGGCGTCGTCGGTCCAAAAGACTTTCTTGCTCTCGATCACGTGCTTCTGAATCCGTGCCGGCACTGCAATTACCATCGGCCCGGCAACACCGCTTTCCGCCGCCCAGCGCACGGTACAACTCCCATCGCTGTCCACCAGCGCTATGCAGGAGCGCGCGAAGCCAAGGAATTCCGCTGCGCAAAGCACGAATCGCTCCAGGAAGCGATCAAGGTCATCCGTGTTACTGAGCTCCGAGGTGATACTCAAGAGCTGCTGGAGTTCGCGAGCCTGCGCCTCTGATTTCGCCAAGAGCTCTGCGTTGCTCACAGCCATCGACCCGAAGCCGGCAACCGTTTTCAGCAGGGAAAGCTCCTGTTCATCGAACTCCCGGTTCTCCGGTGGGCACACCAACAGCACCGCGGTGCTGGAATTCGTAAACAGCGGCGTTGCAATCATCCGCCGTTCGCCGACGTGAGCTTCGGGCTCAGTGATCAGTCCGGGCGTCATGGTCACCGGCCCTTGGGCGGCGACGGCCCGACGCGCCAGATCGCCGGCCGCAGAACAAGTACCGGAAGCATGATGATCGCGAATGGCCTGAGCGCAGTTTGGATCTGCTGAATAAACAGCTACCAGTCGAAACTCGTTGTTCACGAAGAGCAGCAGACCGGAAGCTCGGGCGAGCAACATCTCGGCAACGCTGCGAACCAGTTCCTCTCCGACACTGTCCAATTCGAGCTTGGAATGCAGTGCCTGGGCACAACGGGTAAGCGCCTCGGCGCGCCGACGCTCTTCCCTGGACGCGCGGTTCAGCCTCGCCGTCTCAATCAGGTTGCCGAGTAACGTTGCGAGGATTTGCGCCTTTCCTGCGAGTTCTTCCGTAAAGAAGTGCTTTTGAGTGCTGTGGGAAAACACAACGACGCCAATTACAGGTCCCCCGAGTACCAGCGGCGAGACCAGGATCGACTCCACCGGGCGCTTCCGGGCAATGTCGTCAGGCTGTGCGGGCACATCGTTTACCAGCACTGTAACGCGGTCCCGGACCGCCCGTCCGGAATAGGTGTTCGCGTCCAACGGCATTCTCTTTCCCAGGTAAATCTCGGCGTCGGACCCATAACCGCCTAGTCCGATCAGTTCCCTGCCTTTAACAAGCCAACAAAACACGGTTGTTGCGCGGAAGTGTTCCCGGGTAAGACGGCAGAAGAGGTGGAGCATTTCCTCAAATTCGAGACCCTGAGCGGCTGCTGCTGACAATTCAAGGAGAACTGTCTGGAACGAGTCGTCAGAAGACACAGCGGGCTGGGAAGTACCCGAACCCAATGCACTGGCCATGGTCACTCGAGCTTCAAGGATGAGGTAAGTACATTTCAGTATTGCTGATTCTCAAAATGAGTCAAGCAGAAAACCCCATGAGGAAACTGCCTAGTTTCACCCTAGATGTCTCAGGTTGAAACAAAATCGATGCCCTTTCGCGTCATTTGAGACAGAAAAAGGACCCACATTACGCAAGCCCTGTGACAAACCGATTCCAGCAGTCCAGCAGCTACATTGATTCAGCAACTTACAAACATAAAAACGAAAGTAACCGCTCCCTACTGGCTGGCATGGGCATTGCAATGATGCATAGCGGTAGTTTGTGTCTCGCAGTCTGTCTGCAACAGGGGCAGCGGAATGGAAGCAATTTCAATGTCTGCAAGTTCTCGAACAATCAGGTACTTCGCACTCATAACCATCCTGGTCGGAGGTCTCATAGCTTTCGCCCAAGAGGGAGATCGCAAGATCAAGCAGCGTGTTTCTCCGATGTATCCCGAACTGGCCAAGCGTGTAAACGCAAGCGGTACGGTGCGTCTGGAGGTAGAAGTTGCCCCGAACGGCGAGGTGAAGTCTGTGAAGCCACTTGGAGGGCACCCACTGCTGATCCCAGCCGCCGAAGACGCAATCCGCAAATGGAAGTACGAGCCGGCGAAGGAAGCGACAACCGCGATCGTTGAATTCAAGTTTGGAATGAACCAGTAGTTCAGAAACAGAGCGGCGACTCCTGCCGCTGTAGCAGTGAGAAGGATGGCGAAAAGAAGTGCGGCGCCATCCGGAGGCAAAGGGAATGACGATTCAAAAGAAGCTTTATCTCAATTTCGGCCTGATCCTCGGCATCATGGTCGCCTTGTTCGTAGTGAACACTATTGCGACACGGCATGAACGGACAGCGAAGGACTCGGCAGGGGCCACGGAAAACGTGCGCTTCCAGATGATGCAAAATCGGCTGACCCTTGCAAACTACCTTCTGAGCGGCGATACGCGCGAGCTCGACAAATTGGGCGAGGGCACGAGGAAGCTGGCGGAACTGATCCGCGAAGCTGGAAACAGAGCCTCCAATAAGGAACAAGTCGACGCCCTAACCAAGCTCGACGGCATGGAGAAAGAGTGGAGCACTGCGTTCGCCGCGAAGATGGTCGACAAGCGCAAGGACGTAGATGGCGGAAACGCCACAGTCGCGGACCTGCAAATCGCCTACCTCCAGGCAGATCCTGTGACGTGGGTGAAGAATTCGAACGACGTCATCGAGAAACTGCAGGACGATCGCAAACGTTCTGATGAAACTGCTTCTCTCTTTACCAGTCTTTTATCCGGTGGATTCCTAGTCTTTGCGCTTGCTGCTGGCGGATTCATTGCCTACAACACTTCAAAGTCCATCACTCGTCCACTGGGTCAACTGATGAGCGTCGCTCGTGAGATTGGCGAGTCCGGCGATTTGGAACACACCATCGATATCGGACGCAGCGATGAAATCGGAGAGCTCGGCCGCATGTTCGCGAAGATGGTGGACTACCTCAAGGAAATGGCCACGGTCAGCGAAGCCATTGCCCGCGGCGATTTGACGGTGGAAGTCGAGCCGCGTTCACGACGCGATACGCTTGGCAACGCATTTACCAAGATGCTCGACGGGCTGCGCAGCATCGTTCGCTCAGTTCGCGACGCAGCTGCACAAGTCGCAGCAGGTTCTAATCAGGTTGCAGATGCCTCCGAGGAATCCGCGAAGATCAGCGTGCAGTCCTCTTCTGCAATTGACGAAGTGACCAGCACGATGCACGAGATGTCAATCAACGTGCAGAACATGGTTAAGAACACTCAGATGCAGGCCTCCAGTGTCAGTGAGACATCGGCTTCAATCGACCAGATGGTCGCCAGCATCCAGCGCGTTGCCGACACGGCGAAGGTGCTTCTCGATATCTCCAACCGTTCGCGTGAGGAGGTTCAGTCCGGGATCGGAACCATGCAGAAGGCGACAGACGGACTATCACGCATCAACAACTCGATCGGCGCCTCCGCCGGCATCATCGCCGAACTCGGCCAGCGTGCCGATGACATCGGCAAGATCATTGAAGTTATCGACGACATTTCTGAGCAGACCAACCTGCTGGCGTTGAACGCGGCGATTGAGGCCGCCCGTGCCGGTGAACACGGATTAGGCTTTGCCGTCGTAGCCGACGAAGTTCGCAAGCTGGCGGAAAAGTCCGCACAGTCGACGAAGGAAATCAGCGAGCTGATTCAGAGCATTCAGAAGGAAGCTCGCAAGGCCGTCGAGAACATGGACAAGAGCACGAACATCGTGAACGAGGGGCTCACGCTCGGCAACGATCTCTCGCTGGCTCTTAAAAAGATCTCGAACGTGGTCACGGAAGTCTTCAAGTTCGCACAGGAGATCGGGGCTGCCACCAACGAGCAGTCGCATGGCTCTTCGCAGATCGCGAAGGCCACCAGTCGCCTGAACGAAATCACTCACGAAATCAATTCCGCCGTGGAAGAGCAGGCCAGTGGGGCACAGGCTGTCGTGAAAGCCATGGAGCGCATGCGTGAGATGGTCGGAGCACAAACTTCGGGCTCCACCGAACTGGCTGCGTCCTCGGAGCAGATGTCCAAGATGGCTCGGAACATGCTTGAGTCGATGGATCGCTTCACCATCGATATGGATCGCAATCTGAGTGGACGTAATGGTGACCAGGCGAAATTGCAGGCCGCCAAGTACGCAATCGCCGCTGGACGTGAGTAGTCAGAGAGGCCTTATGGCGAAAGATCTTCAAATCGTCGGTTTTCGGGTCGGCTCTGAAACATTCGGGGTGCCCATTCAATCCGTTCACGAGATCGTGCGGATGATGGACATCACCGCCGTTCCCGACGCTCCCGTTTATATCGAAGGCGTAATCAACCTGCGCGGCAAGATCATCCCGGTCGTCGATCTGCGCAAGCGCTTCGGTGAAAAAGAAATCAAAAGTAGTAAGAAGAACCGAATCCTCGTCGCGGAGATCGGCAGCAAGATGGTCGGGTTGCTGGTGGACGCTGCCAGCGAGGTATTGAAGATGCCACCCTCGGACATTGATCCGCCGCCCAATATCTTTGAAGACGGCGAATTGAACTACGTGACCGGGGTTGGCAAGTTGGGCGGTCGTCTCATCATCCTGGTCGAGTTAAGCAAGATCATGCAGCGCGGAGAGCTTCGCCGGCTGGGCGAAGTGGTAGACACCGGCGCCGCATAGGCCGGAGCAATGAGTCGGACGCCTGAGCGTCTTAACAGCGAGAGCCAATGGGCACACCATCTGTTTCCGTGAACCTGACCGAAGCCGAGCTGAAGTTGCTGCAGACCTTGATCTACCAGGAATGCGGTATGTACTTCGACGAGCGCCGGGCACATTTCCTGCACGATCGCCTGCAACGCCGTCTCAAGGCAACGGCACTGGATTCCTTCTACAGCTACTACCGGCTGCTTACCAGCCGCGAGGGCAAGTCGGAACTCAATTCCCTGCTCGAGAACCTTACCGTCAACGAAACCAGCTTTTATCGCAACAAGCCACAGTTGGAGCTTTTCCAGAAGACGGTGCTGGAGGATTTGCTCCACCGTAAGCAGGAGCGCCGAGATTGGTCGTTGCGCGTGTGGAGTGCAGGTTGTTCTACTGGCCAGGAGCCGTACACGCTGGCGATGATGATTGCCGATGCGCTTGCCTATTACTACCTGCGCAATCCGCTGCCATTCGAGATGCCCTTCCCCAAGCCGCTGATCCCGCCGCCGTGGAAGGTTGAGATTCTCGCGTCTGACATTAACTATTCGGTCCTGCGGGCAGCGCAGGAAGGCATGTATCCGGAACACCAGATGGACCCGGTTGAGTACACCTCACGCCTGCGTTACTTCGACAAGGTAAACGACAAGTACGCGATCAAGAAAGGCGTGAAGGAACTTGTCCACTTCGACTTTCACAACTTGAAAACAGAATTCTTGCCCCAGCGTAACGACATCATCTTCTGCCGCAACGTCATGATTTATTTCGACGAAGCCGAGCAGAAGCGTTTGATCGAGAAGTTCTATCGCTGCTTGAACTCAGAGGGGTATCTCTTCGTGGGACACGCAGAGAGCCTGTTTGGGCTCACGGACAAGTTCAAGATGATTCACAAGGACAACGGGACAGCGTATCAGCGCCTGGAAATATCGACGGACCGGATTTAGCGAGCACTTAACATGGACTTTTTCGCCGACGAACGGGCAAACGAACTTCGCAACCTCTTCTTCGAGAGCGCGCAGGAACTCCTGCAGGCCCTCAACGAGGAAGGCTTGTTGCTGGAGAAGAACCCGTCTGACCCCGAAATCGTCCGCAACGTTCGCCGAACGGTTCATACCTTGAAAGGTGATTCTGCAGCCTGTGGTTATCGCGAACTCAGCGAACTTTCTCATGCCCTCGAGGATGTGCTAACGCCGGAGATGGCGAAGCGTTCAGGAGCAGGCCTGGCAGAACTAGTTCTGAGCGCGGCAGACATCTTCGACGCCATGCTCTCGGCGTACCGAAACAATCTCCAGCCTCCTGCAGGCGATTCGCTCCGCGAGATGATTCAGAGGGTGATATCTCCAGAAGCGACTACCGCTTCCGCGGAACTGGCCCCAAAGTTCGATTGGACGGAATACGAGCAGCTTCTGATCTCCCAAAGCGCGGTTCGCGGCCAGCACGTCTACAACGTTGCCCTCGCGCTCGATTCCCAGAATCCAATGCGTGCCGCCGCCGTCCAACTAGTCAGGAACGTCATGCAGGAAGTAGGGACGATCCTGGTGATGCGTCCTGACGACAACCGTGCCAACGTGGAGACCATCGAAGCTGCCATCTGCAGTCATCACCAGCGGGACTGGATTGAAAAGAAGTGCAAGATACCCGCGGTCGTGACCAGCATCAAGGTCTTTGAAGCCGACACGGTACCATCCCCAGCGGAAATAGCGCACGCTGCTCCGCAGAACACGATTTCGAATGCTCCGGTTGTTGAATTCGATTCTGATACCGATGTTCTAGGGATTCTCTCCGACGAGACGATTCCGCAGATCCCGACCAAGTCGCCCGGCGCCAAGACTTTCGGTGCACTCTCCGCGGCCACTGAAAACATTTTGAGAGTCGATGCCGAGCGCATTGACAACGTACTCGACCTTGTCGGTGAGTTGATCATCGGAAAATCGATGCTTCTCCAGACCTTGAGTGAGTTCTCGCGGCGTTTCCCGAAGGACCCGCTGCGTTCTCGTTTTGTCGACGCGATGGCGTTCCAGCAGCAGGTTCTCAATAAACTGCAGCGATCGGT